>ENA-ORXR01000076-ORXR01000076.1-marine-metagenome-genome-assembly--contig:-NODE-76-length-146742-cov-5.204452_pt1 | contig 146742 bp, 142 predicted proteins | sample MGYA00237866_ERZ511479 | MGnify/ENA metagenome assembly ERZ511479 | reverse complement strand
CGCTACACAGCCGCAGCCGGGCGACGCCGGAACGCCCCCCGCCGCAGACACGACCGCATTGCTGCAAGAGGTGCAGGAAAATCTGGTGGCCGAGATCGCAACTGCGGCAAGTCGCGGTTTGCTAGATCCTGATCATTCGGCGCCAAAACCTGCTGGCCTGAAGCCTACCGCACCACATACCGCAGGGGGGCCTACGCCCGCCGGCCTGCCTGAAATTCTGCGTGTCCCCTCGCGCAACATTCGTATCACCAGCAGCATGGATGGTCCAACGTCGTCGGCCGACACAGCACTTGCCGCGACTGCGGGCGGGCACAGCTGCCCTGACGCGGGATATCTTGCCGTCGAGACATGGGGCACGGACGCCGGGTTTTCCGCGCAATTAGGGCCTGCGCGCAGTGCCTTGATGAACAGCCGTGACCGCCTTGATCCAGAGGCCGCAAAAACCCTCGCGCAGCTCTATATCTACTTTGGTTTCGGCGCCGAGACATTACGCACGCTGCGTCTTGATCCAGCGCTAATGACTGCGAATGCCCACCTTGCAGCCGTGGCGACCATACTGGAATATGGCGCTGTGCGCGGGCGCAGCCGGTTGAACGACTATGTGGACTGCCCCGGCGATGTGGCGCTTTGGGCGATCCTCAGTTTTGCGGAAATCCCGCAAGGCACCCTGATTGACAGCGATGCGGCCCTGCGCGCGCTTAACAAATTGCCACAGCATTTACGCAACATCGTTGCTCCCGCGCTCAGCCAGCGTTTGCGCAAATACGGCGATACCGCTGCTGCCGCTGCCGCCCTGCGCAGCGTTGAGCGCTTGCCCCATCCGCTGACCCCTAACGCTGTGATGGCGCAGGCAGAGCTGGCGATTGACGCGGGCGCATTGGCCGATGATGCCTTGCAGGAAGTTATCAAAACCAACACCACCACGTCCCCCAAAGCACTGGTGAAACTGGTCGAGGGCACCTTGGCCCGCGGCGAACCCCTCTCCCCCGAGACGGCCACGCTGGTTGAGGCCTATGTGCAAGAGTTGCGCGGCACCCCCATCGGGAACCAGCTGCGCAAAACGCAAGTCATCGCGCTGAGCCAGTCGGGTGAATTCGCCGACGCCTTTGCCGCGCTCGACACGCTCGAACCCTCCCTGTCGCCGGACACATCAAAAGAGCTGCGGCATGCGGTTCTCGACCAGCTGACAGAACGCGCCGACGACGTGGTGTTTCTGGAGCATGTGTTCAGCCAAAAGCCCGATGATCTGGGGGCGCTGCCCGCCGCCGCGCAGACTAGGACTGCGGTGCGGATGATGGACCTCGGCTTTGCATCGCAGGTCCAACAGATGTTGAATGCCCAATCCGGTGCCCCGCGCACACCCGCGCGACAGATTTTAGCAGCACGCGCGGCCCTGGGTCTCAGGCAGCCCCTACAGGCGCAGGCCGCATTGATCGGGGTCAACACGCCAGAGGCGGAATTATTGCTGGCAAAGGCCAAACAAATGGCAGGTGACCATGCGCAGGCTGCCGTGCTTTATGCCAACAACGACGCGACGGACGCCGCAGCACAAGCCGCGTGGTTATCGGACGACTGGCGTGATCTGACCGACGCCGCCACACCGGCACTCGGGGCTGTAGCGTCCTTGTCGCGCGCATCACAATCCGGCAGTGATCTGCCCCTTGGGCCACTGGGCGAAGCGACCCGCGTTCTGGAAGAAAGCCAGACCGCCCGCAACACTCTGGATGCCTTGCTGCGAGATCCGTCCCTACAAATTTCGCCGGATTCGTAATCAAATACCAGTGCTGGTCACACAAAATAAACCCTGTCGCCCTAGCCTGAGCCATGTCCGCAGAACGCGGCAAAGCGAGGTGCGAAATGCGGCTGAACCGGTGTGGAATTCTGATAGGCGCGGTGGCTGTGTTTCTGGCCCAGCCCGCCAGTGCACGCGGCGATCCTGCCCAGATCTGTGATGCCGCCGCCCAACAGGTTGCCGCAGAAACCGGTGTGCCCTTGTCGGTCTTGCGCGCCATCACCCGGACCGAAACTGGACGCGGGAAGAATGGTACGCTCAAACCCTGGCCCTGGACCGTGAACATGCAAGGAAAAGGGGTCTGGTTCGACACCGAGGAACAGGCCCGCGTCTATGTTTTTCGCCACTTCAAAAAGGGTGCGCGCAGCTTTGATGTGGGGTGTTTCCAGATCAATTACCGATGGCACGGACAGGCCTTCAATTCCATCGAAGAAATGTTCGATCCTTTGATCAACACCCGCTATGCGGCAGAATTTCTGGGTAAGCTCTTTGCCGAAACGGGCGACTGGACGCGCGCGGCGGGGGCCTATCATTCCCGCACGCAAAAATACGCCCGCCGCTACATGAAACGCTATGCGCAGATCCATGCCAACCTGCCCGATACGGTGGTTGCCTTGGAGCCCTTGGCGCCTGCCCCGCAGCCACGCAAACCGCCAGCGCCGCGGGTGAACTCCTTTTCGCTTCTCACAGGGACGGCACGCAGCGGGCAGCTTGGCTCGCTCATGCCCGATACGCAGGGCGGGCGCGGCCTTCTGAGCAATCAGGGGGGCAGTTGATATGACATTCTCGATCCGCGCGATGTACCAGCCGACGGTCCTTCTGGCTGTGGCGCTGATGGCAATCATTGTGATGATGGTTCTGCCGGTGCCCTCATGGGTGCTGGACATTGGACTGGCCGCATCCTTTGCCCTGGCGATCCTGATGTTCACAGTAACCCTGTTCATTGAGCGACCGCTGGATTTTTCCGCTTTTCCGACGATTTTGCTGGCCTCGCTCATGCTGCGGCTGTCGCTCAACGTCTCTTCGACCAAGCTGATTATCGGTGAGGGGCACACCGGCACGGATGCCGCCGGCGATGTGATTCAGGGGTTTGCCCAATTCGTTATGGGCGGGTCGGTATTTCTGGGGCTGGTGGTGTTTTGCGTTTTGCTGATCGTGAATTTTATGGTCATCAACAAGGGCGCGACACGCATGGCAGAGGTCGGCGCGCGCTTTGCTCTTGACGGGATGCCGGGCAAGCAAATGGCGATTGACGCAGATATGTCCGCCGGCGCGATCAGCCACGAAGAAGCAAAAGAACGGCGCGCGCGCGAGCAACAGGAAACCACCTTCTTCGGTTCGCTCGACGGGGCGTCTAAATTCGTTAAGGGGGACGCAATCGCGGGGCTGTTGATTACACTGCTGAACCTCGTTGCGGGTCTGATTATGGGGACGCTGGTACATGGCATGCCCCTTGGCGCCGCGTTTGAAACCTATGCGATCCTGACCGTGGGCGACGGGCTTGTCTCCCAAATTCCCGCGGTCATCATCTCGATTGCCTCGGCGCTGTTGCTGGCGCGGGGCGGGGCACAAGGATCGACCGATCTGGCGATGTTCGCACAACTCAGCAAACACCCCGCCGCCCTTGCCACTGTCGCATGCCTGATGACATTGTTCGCGCTGGTCCCCGGTATGCCGTTCCTTCCGTTTATCTCTGGCGCTATCGGATTGGGGTTTCTGTCCTACAGGATGTATAAACGGGCTGCCGACCTGCCCGCCGAAACCATAACCGAGGAGGAGGAGCAAACCCCCCGCGAGAAACCCCTTGGCGATGTGTTGGAGCTGGACGATATCCACGTTGAATTCGCCCCCGATCTGGTGGGCATGGTACTGGACCCGGGTACCGGTCTTGATGCGCGGATCGTGAACATGCGCACCCATGTTGCCTCTGTCTACGGGATCATACTGCCCGAAATTCGCCTAACGGATAATCCCGGCCTGTCTGCCGGCACTTACCTGCTGCGCATTCAAGGGGTAGAGCAGGCCCGCGCAGAGCTGAACCCCCATCAGGTGTTGGCCCTTGCGCCCGAAAACCCCGATACCCTGCCGAGCGGCATCGACACGGTCGAGCCTGTGTATGGCGCGCCTGCCCGCTGGATCAACGAGGTCGATCAGGAGGATGCGGCGATTGCAGGTATCACGATGGTCACCCCCGCCGAAGTGCTGGCGACCCATCTGCTGGAAATCGTCAAACGGAACTTCCCCCGCCTTCTGACGCTCAAGGCGCTGCGGCGTTTGCTGGAAGAAATGGTCAATATTTCCTCGCCCCAACGCGCAGAGGCCAATCGCAAACTGCTGGATGAATTGATCCCCGACAAGGTGCCGATCGACGTGCTCCATTCCGTGTTGCGGCTGCTGCTGGCTGAACAGGTCTCTGTTCGCAACCTGCCGCTGATCCTTGAAGCCACAGCCGAGGCGCGTGGCCAGAACGCACAACCCGAAGCCATCTGTGAGCTGGTGCGCCAGCGTCTCGGCTTTCAGCTGGTTGCCGAAGTGCGCCGCATGGACGGCACCCTGCCGCTGGTACAGCTGGCGCCGGAATGGGAAGATACATTCACCGCCTATCAGGTCGATGCGGATCGCGGTCTTGACATCGCACTGCCACCCGACCTGTTCAACCAGCTGGCCGATGGTGTGTCGCAAAAACTCAACGATGCGAACCAGAACGGGATTTATCCGGCTGTTGTGACAAACACACGGCGGCGGCGGTTCCTGCATACGGTGATGCGGGCCAAAGGCATCACATCCCCTGTGCTGTCGTTCGAGGAAATCGGGCTGGACGCGCGCCCTTCGCTGGTCGGTGTCGTGCCCGCATGATGCAGGCGCTGGCCCAGATGCTGGACCTGACGGATGCGCTTCTGTGGCAGGGTCTTGCCGTATTTTTGCGCGTCAGTGCCCTTGTCAGCTTGCTGCCCGCCTTTGGGGAGCAATCCGTACCCGCCCGCGTCAAGATCGGTATCGCCCTCGCCTTTACCCTGATCGTGGCACCTGCTGTGGCCGCCCCGACCCTGCCGATGCAATTCGATACAGTCGTCTGGATGGCCCTGACCGAGATTGTTGCAGGCGTGCTGCTGGGGATCGGCATCCGGCTGTTCATCCTGTCCTTGCAGACCGCAGGGTCGATCGCGGCGCAATCCACCTCGCTGGCCCAAATTCTGGGTGGCGCGATGGCAGAGCCTGTACCCGCGATGGGTCACATCCTTGTCATGGGCGGGCTGGCGCTGGCGGTGATGACGGGCCTGCATGTGCGCGTGGCCGAAATGATGATCCTCTCCTACGAGATGTTACCAATGGGCCGTTTCCCGACGGGCGCGGATGTGTCGGAATGGGGTGTCGATCAGGTCCGCCGCGCCTTTGCGCTTGCCTTCACGCTTGCCGCACCCTTTGTCATTCTGTCCGTGCTGTATAACGTAGCGATTGGCGTCATTAACAAGGCGATGCCACAGCTGATGGTGGCTTTTGTTGGTGCGCCGGTCATCACGGCAGGGGGGCTGATGCTGCTGTGTCTTTGCGCGCCACTCCTTTTGTCGACCTGGCTGGAGGCGCTCAACAGTTTCATTGCCAACCCGCTGGAACCTGTCCCATGAGCGGTGAGGAGGACGCCGCCGACAAGAGTTTCGACGCCACGCCTCACAAGCTGGCAGAGGCGCGCAAGAAAGGCGACATCGCAAAATCGACCGACCTGCTAACCGCCGCCAGCTATCTGGGGCTGTTGGTCGCGTTGATGGCTGCGGGCGCCGGGGCGGCAGACCGTGTGGGCACCGCGATGATGACCCTGCTGGATCAGGCCGACAGCATGGCGCCGATGTTTTTTGCGGGACGCGGCGCGGCGCCCGCGGGGGGGTTGCTACAGGAAATCAGCTGGGGCATGGCGCCCATTTTCGGCCTGCCCGCGTTGGGCGTTGTGCTGGCATTGTTTGCGCAAAACGCATGGGTCTTTGCCCCCAGCAAGCTTGAGCCAAAGCTCAGCCGCATCTCGCTTATCTCCAACGCCAAAAACAAATTCGGGCGCGACGGCATTTTTGAATTCATCAAAAGCTTTGCCAAACTGCTGATTTTCTCGGCCTGCCTTGCGGTCTTCATCTATATCTGGCTGCCGGACATGATCGGCGTTTTACAGACAAACCCACAAACGACTATCGCGCTGCTGGCAAAAATCTGCACGGCGTTTCTAAGTGTCGTTGTCATCGTTTCGGGTATTATCGGCGGGGTCGATGCGTTGTGGCAGCACGCATCGCACATGCGTAAAAACCGCATGTCGCGCAAGGAGGTCACCGACGAGACAAAGGAAAGCGAGGGCGATCCGCACCAAAAGCAAGAACGCCGCCAGCGTGCCATGACCGCAGCGCAAAACCAGATGATGCAGGATGTCCCGACTGCGGATGTCATCATCGTCAATCCCACCCACTATGCCGTTGCCCTGAAATGGAGCCGCCTTCCCGGCGAGGCCCCGACCTGCGTTGCAAAAGGTGTGGATGAAATTGCCGCCACGATCCGGCGTATCGGGGCAGAGGCGGGCGTGCCGCTCCACTCCGATCCACCGACGGCCCGCGCGCTACATGCTGCTGTCAATATCGGCGACCAGATCCGGCACGAGGATTACGCACCCGTTGCGGCAGCGATCCGCTTTGCCGAGGAAATGCGCACCCGCGCCAAGGGGGCGATATGAGCAAGCTTTCCGATCTTGCGGTGATGCGGAACCTTGTAGAGATCAAATACCGTCGCGAGCAGGAAAGCTTTGCCCGGTTGATGATCCAGGAGAACAGACTGCGTGCCGCGCTCAAACAGCTTGAAACGCAATTGCGCGAAAGCCGTGCAAGCGGGGACACATCCCAGCGCGCGATCGGGGCGGATGTTTTGTGGCAGGCCTGGGTGGGGCGTAAAATGCGCGACATAAACATGCAGTTGGCGCAAGTCCTCGCTGTAAAAGAAAGACATATCGCACAGGTGCAGCGCGCCTATGGAAAGGTGCTGGTCACGGACGAACTGTTCAACGGGGTCGATCAGGACAACAGAAAGAAAAAGGCGCAGTCCCAACTGGACCGCGCCACAACCGCCGGATTGTTTTAACCTCGCCTAGTAATCCTGGCGCGCGATCTCGACGATCAGAACATCCTTGGCCACTTCTTTTCCAAGGTCCTTTTGTGCCACCTCGCGCAGCGCATCGCGCAGCCGTCTGAGAACCAGCGCGTCAGTGAAATTGCCTTCGAACCCGCCAATGTTCGCATGGTCAAACAGAACCTGAAGAAAGCTGTCACGCAGTTTCGGCTCCCGTCTAAAAACTGTTTCCAGCTGACCTTCGGGCACCTCGATGCTCAGGGCCAGTACCACCAGCGCTGTGATTTGGTCACCTGACACGATGGGGACAACAAACTGGTTGCTTAGCTTGGCGTATTCCAAACCACCTTTTTCATCGCGGTCGTCGCTATGATCATCACCATGATCTTTCTTTTTTGCATCCTTGTGCGCGTCATCGTCCGCGTTTTCTTTTGCCGGCTTTTCATCGCTCTGCGGGGTCTCGACGGTCGACGCCTCTGGACGCAGGAAAATACCGGCACCGACGCCGGCACCCGCCCCAATGAACAACAATATCAGCGGAAGAAGTTTTTTCATGCCAAAGGCTCCTGATTAGAACGGCAGAACAGCATCAAGAACTTGCTGGCCCACGCGCGGTTGCTGTACATCGGTGATCTGTCCGCGCCCGCCATAGGACACGCGCGCCGAGGCGATTTTATCGTAGGTAACTTCGTTCTGCCGCGAGACGTCCTCGGGACGCACAAAGCCTGTGACCAGCAATTCGCGCAACTCGAAGTTCACGCGCAATTCCTGACTGCCGGAAATGGACAACACCCCGTTCGGCAGCACATCCACAACTGTCGCAGCGATCCGCAGTTCCAGCTTTTCCTTGCGTTTGACCGACCCGTCCCCCGAAGAGCTGCTTTGGGAATTGAGGCCCACCAGCTCGTCCGACGAGGCCCCCTCGGGGAGCTTGCCGTTCAAACGTTGCGGCAGGCCGAACAGCCCCGGCACGCTCAGGTTTTCAGAGCCGGAGCGGCTGCGATCGGAGGAGTTGGAAATCTCGGCTTTCTCGTCAATCTCGATCACGACTGTCAGAATGTCACCGCGCATCACGGCCCGTCTGTCGCCCAACAAGGACGCCCGCGATGGCGACCAAAGCGAGGCTGCATCAGCTGGACGCCGGTCGACAATTTCAACAGGCAGATCGGGTTGTGTCATCGCGCGCGCCTCGGGTGCATCGAGTGCGGGGGTAAAACTGGGCGGTTTGCCGATGTGATCGGCCCGCGCACAGGCAAGGGTCAGGCTCAGGATGGCGAGGCCGCCCAGTTTCATCGTGGTGTGCATGGCGATCAATTCCTTACCTGAATGGTGCCGTCACCCAGCACTTGTCCAAAGATCGTTGCGCGCGACCCGAGGTTCATTACACGGATCCGGTCCCCGACCGCGCCACGCTCCAGCGCGCGCCCTTCGGTGCTGATGCTGATGCCGTTCGCGTGATACCGCAGACTGACAATCTGGTTGCGCGTGATGATTGCGGGCGGGCCAATGTCGCCGACCAGAATGGGCCGCCCTGCGTATAGCGCGATACGCGCCTCTTGACCGATAACGTCGGACAGGCGACCAAAACCGGTGACCAGATCGCCCGCGGCAAATGTGACGTCCATTTCGGTAATGATCTGGTTCGGCCGAATGGTGCGCGCAGGGACCACTGTTTCTGCAAACAGCGGAAAGGCAAAGACGGCGGCGGATGCGATTGCGAGGACTCTCATCAGCGGACCTGCGTCGTCGCACTCATCATCTGATCGACGGCAGAGATGACTTTTGCATTCATTTCATATCCGCGCTGCGCCTCGATCAGCTCGGTAATCTCGCGCACAGCATCGACTGAGCTGTCCTCGAGATAGCCCTGTCGCAACGTGCCCAGCCCGTCCTGACCGGGAGAGGAGACAAGCGCGGGGCCCGATGCCTCGGTTTCGAGAAACATATTGCTGCCGATCGCCTCCAGCCCCTTGGAATTGGTGAAGCCGGTGAGGGTAAATTGTCCCAACAGCTGCCCGTCCGCCGCGTCGGCAAAATAGGCATAGACTTCGCCGTCGGCATTGATCGAGATATTACGCGCATCAGCGGGGATCGTGATTTCCGGCCCGACGGGGAACCCTTCGGAGGTGACGATCAGCCCCTCGCCGGTGCGTTTCAAACCGCCATCACGGGTATATGCCGTCTGCCCGCTGGGCAATGTCACCTCCAGATACCCGAGCCCTTCGATCGCGACATCCAGATCCCCGCGCGTCGCGGATAACGATCCTTGTTGCAAATGGATGCTCACTGCGGCGGGGCGCACCCCAAGCCCCAGCTGCACACCCGTCGGCAGGACGGTCCCGTCCGAGGCGTTGACCGATCCCGCCCGTGCCAGTTGTTGATAGTGCAGATCCGCAAATTCGGCGCGGCGGGCATTGTAGCCTGTCGTGCTCATGTTCGCGAGGTTGTTGGAAATCGTCTCGACCCGCATTTGCTGGGCGCTCATTCCGGTGGCGGCAATCTTGAGGGCGCGCATCGGCTCTCTCCTTTATTGGTTTCCGGTCAGGGTTTTGACGGCAGCGCGCACGCGCTCGTCCTCGGTTTTGAGAAAACTTTGCCCCATCTCATAGGCGCGCTGGACCTCGATCATGCGGCTGAGCTCCAGCAGCGGATTCACGTTGGAGTTCTCTACGAACCCTTGCAGCACACGGGCGTCTATCGCGGGCTCGTCACCAGCATCAGCACGAAACATCACGCCGTCCTCACGGATCATGTTCAGCGGCTCCAACGGGCGGACGAGGGCCATCTGCCCCAGCGGCGCACCGTTGATGCTGAGCGTTCCATCCGAGGAGACAGCAAGCGTGCCGGCACCCGCAGGTACGAACAGCGGCGCGCGCCCTGCATCCAGCACCGGAAACCCGTCAGGCGTGACCAGCTGCCCCTCGGCATCGGGCGAAAACGCACCCGCACGGGTGAGGCGATCACCCAGCGGGGTCTGCACCACAAAATATCCGTCCCCTTCGATGGCAAAATCGTAGGTGCCTGCGGTCTTTGTCAGGCCGCCCTGCTCGTAGGAGGTTTTGCCGATGTTGCCCTGCCCCATCGACAACGAGGCACCATCCGTCACGGGCCGCACATATTCCGAGAAAATGACCCCCTCGGCGCGGTATCCTGTCGTGCTGGCGTTGGCGATATTATTGGCAACAACCTGCATTTCGCGTTGCAGGCCCGACTGGCGGCTAAGCGTGATGTATCCGGTGCTTTCCATGTTTATCCTCCGATAATGAGCGGGATGATTTGATCGTGAAAGAAAGAGACGAGCGTGTTGGTCATGAAGTGCATGGACATCCAGAACACGACCGCAATCGCGGCCAGTTTCGGCACGAACGTCAGGGTCATTTCCTGAATTGACGTGAGAGCCTGCACCAGACCGATGGACACACCCGTCACCAGAGCCGCGACAAGGATCGGCAGGGAGATCACAAAAGCGACCCAAAGCCCCTGCCGCATGGTGTCGAAAAACACCAATTCATCCATCATCGGCCGGCCCCTTCCGTCACACAGGCATCCGCAGAATTTCCTGATAGGCCTCGACGACTTTGTTGCGCACACTGACCGCCGTCTCGACGGCCAGTTCGGTCTGGGCCAGGGCCTGCACCAGCGCATGCGGGTCTGCGTTACCCATCATTGTCGACTGGGCGACCTGCTCTGATCTGGCGAGGGTCGATGCAAAATCACCCGCAATGTTGCGCAGCGCGTCGACTGCGCCCCCCTCCCCCTCGGCGGGGGTCGTGGCGGGTTTGGCAGAGGTATAGCTCTGGATCGCAGAGAGTGATTTCATTTCCATTCTGGAACTCCTTTTTCAGTGGGATGGCCTGTCGGCCGGTCTGCGCGTTAGCGGCGCAGAAGTTGCATCAGACTGCTCGACATCTTGCGTGCCTGATCGAACATTTTGAGGTTGGCCTCATAGCTGCGCTGTGCCTCGCGGGCGTCGGCCAATTCTATCAAAAGGTTCACGTTAGAGCCTTTGTACTGGCCGGTTTCATCCGCCATCGGATGCGCAGGGTCATAGACCGGCGACAGCTCGGTCTGGTCGAGACGCACAGGCCCGACCTCCACGCGGGAAACGCGATCCCCCCGTCCCAGCGCCGTTTCGAACGAGATCAGCTTGCGGCGGTAACCGGGCGTGTCTGCGTTCGAGATATTCTCGGACAAGTGGCGCAGGCGCTGGGCCTGAGCCTGCATCCCGCTGGCTGAAACGGAACGGGCGGATGAAAAATCTGACATATCGGGCTCTCCTACCTTGCGCTGCCGGCGGTGCGCAGCACATCAAGTGCGGATTTATAAATCGCGAGCGCACGGTCATGGTGGCTTTTTGCGGCGGCGGCCTTCAGCAGCTCCGCCTCCAGCGAAATGGTGTTGTCGTTCGGATTGTCGCCGCCGCGCATCTCGACAGGGGTCATGTGCTGGGCACCTGCACTGCCGTGTAAATGACCGCCGCGCGTGGCGCGCTGGCTCCCTGTGGCGGCGTCGGGGGAATACAGGCTGGCAAAGGCCGGCATGCGCTTGCCAATATAATTCGGCGTATCAGCGTTGGCGACATTCTGCGCGATCAATGCCTGGCTTTGTGCGGCATGCCCCGCCATCGCGGAGGCGGTTTTGAAGACTGCAAGATTTTCGAACATCGGGATTCTCCCTGTTGTGATTTCACAAAGGCTTAAGGGTGATTCCTTTAGAAACAGTGAGCAGCAGAAAAAGGATTCCCAATGACTGACGCCTCACTTCTGGACGGGCTGGTTGCCCATATCGCGGATCAACGCGCAGTGCGCCCTGTCGGGCGGATCAGCCGCGCGGACGGCGCTGGCGTGCATATTACAGGGCTGACGGGCCATGCCGCCATCGGGGACGGGCTGCGCGTATACCGCAAACGCGGTGCACCATTGAGCGGGGAGGTCGTGCAGATCGACGGCGATACAGTCGTCATGTTGCCCGAAGGCCCGGCAGACGGCGTGCGACGCGGCGATCGGGTGACGCTGCTGGCCCCTGCCGTGATCGCGCCCGGACCGGACTGGCTGGGGCGCATCATTGATCCCGCTGGAAGGCCGCTGGACGGCAAGCCCCTGCTGCGCGGGCCTGTGGCGCGTCGTCTGCTGTGCCCCCCGCCCAACGCGGCGGAACGACGTCCTTTCGGGCGCAGGCTCAGCACCGGACTGGCAGTAACGAACACGATGCTGCCAATGGTTCAGGGGCAGCGGATGGGACTGTTTGCCGGCTCTGGTGTGGGGAAATCCACGCTGCTGGGGCAATTCGCCCGCCACATGAGCGCGGACATCGTCGTCATCGCCATGATCGGGGAACGGGGCCGCGAGCTGCGCCATTTTGTAGACGAGGTGCTGGGTGCGGACGGTCTGGCGCGCGCAGTTGTCGTCGCTGCCACCTCTGACCAATCGCCGCTGCTGCGACGCCGCTGCGCGTGGACCGCAATGGCCGTCGCCGAACACTACCGCGATGCAGGTCACTCTGTCCTGTTTCTGGCCGATTCGATCACCCGCTTTGCAGAGGCGCACCGCGAGGTCGCCGTGGCCGCGGGCGAAGCGCCCGTGCTGCGCGGCTATCCGCCCTCGACGACCCATCTGATTACGTCCCTGTGCGAACGCGCGGGCCCCGGCGCAAACACGCAAGGGGACATTACCGCCCTGTTCAGCGTTCTGGTTGCGGGGTCCGACATGGATGAACCGATTGCCGATATTCTACGCGGCGTGCTGGACGGGCATATCGTGCTCGACCGCGCCATTGCCGAACGCGGGCGATTCCCCGCCGTGGATGTCCTGCGTTCTGTTTCACGCAGCCTGCCTGCGGCAGCGGACGGTCGCGAAAACACGCTTCTGTCGCTGTGCCGCAAAATGCTGAGCCTGTATGACGCGAATGCGATGATGATCCGTGCAGGGCTGTACACACACGGCAGTGATCCCGACATCGACAAGGCGATCCTGCTCTACCCTGAGATCGAGGATTTTCTGGCGAAAGAAGAGCCCGAGGATGCGCAACGCAGCTTTAGCCAGCTTGAACTGATCCTGCGGCGCGTGGGCCTGAGCGCGGGTTAACCGCGCAACAGGGTCAGCGCAATCGCGTTGGAGGAAAAGCTGTTGTTGAACTGGGCGATCTGGTCCCGCACGATGAACTTTGTCACCAGCTCCTGCACCCGCTCGGGGTCGCTGAAGATGCTCAGGTCGTCCGAGCCGAATTCCTTTTTCGCCTTTTCCTTGAACACGCCCAACTGTTGATCGATGTCCACCTGACCAAAGGCCGAAGGCAGGTTCAGTGCCTTCTCGAACAAATTGCGCAGCGGCGGCTCCCCCATGAGGGTGAACCACTTGGCGTCGTTCGACATATCTTCCTGCGCCAACTGGCCCATCTCCCGTTCGGCATAAAGGGCGAAACGCATTGCCTCGTTCTGCTGGCCTGCGGCCACCTCGAACTCGATCTGCTCGAACCGGTCGATGATCGCCTCGGCAAAGGCAGGCTCCCCCGTTTTGCGGAACTCGCCCGGACCAAAGCCGAACGCCTGTGACATTTCCTTGTAGCGCGGGTCGGTGAAGCGCACGGCAAGCGCATCCTCGTTCACGCTGCCTTCCTCCAGAATTTTCCGAATGAAAAACTGGCTGTTGATGTCGTCCTGCAGACCGAAAGCACCCAGCGCCACACTGAGCAGACGGCGGTCGCCCACCAGATCCTCGGCGGTTTCGATGCTGCCGATGTTTTCGCGAAAATACTCCGTGTTGCGCTGCAATTGCGCGCTTTGGGTAAAAGCCTCGAACTGGCGGTCATAGGTTGCCTGCAAGAACCGCCAACCGCCCAGACCACCGATGGGAATGATGGGCTGGAACATCAGTTGGGCCGGACGGCCAGCAGCCGTTCCTCACGCGGGAGCAATGCGCGCAGAGCCTTCAGCGTGCGGTAATGCTGCTTTTCGATGACGGCCTGACTGGCCTCTGCCAACATCTGACGGCTGTCGGGATCGGTAAAAACCTGACTCAGCTCCTCTACCTGCCGGAGCAGGGGCAAATGCGCGCTTTGTGCGTCCTTGTCACCTGACAGCACCAGCTGCACGGCGAACAGCGCGCGGCGCACGGGTGTTTTGGCATCCTCGGGGTGGATCGCATCGCGCAGCCGCAGGATTTTTGCATCCGGCGTCATAATCGCAAGGCGGCTGCGCCGGTCGCCGTTCTCGATGACGGCGCCGTTGATCAGCACCCGCTCTTTCGGGCCCAGTTTCAGGATAAGACCGCTCATGATGTGGTTTCCAATCTATTTCAACCCGCGCAAAATCGCGGTGTTCACTTCGACCAGCGGGACAGCAGTCACTTCGCGCCGGATCGCTTTTCGTGTGTGGTGATCTGTAAATTCAGCCAGATAGATCAGGCGTGCACGCAGATCATTGGGCAGCAGATTCTCGGGGCTTGCTACGTCAATCGCCAGCTTGCGCCACAATGTCCGGTTCTCGTGCATAGCCTCGATCAGTTTTTTGAAATCTTTGGCCTTCATCGCTGCGGTCATACGCGACGTAATGCGTGCGATGACGTCATATTCTGCCTTGCGCGCAGATTTGAGCGGTGCGGCGGTTGGTGCGTACCCGCGTTGGGCAAGTGTTGAAGCGTTCACGGAAGTCCCTACTCTTTAACGGCTGTGTCGGGGGCGCGGGTATGCGCGCCCCCAATCGTTTTCAAAACGCCTGCCCTTAACGGAAGAGGGACAGGATGGTCTGCGGTGCCTGGTTGGCAATCGACAGCGCCTGAACGCCCAGCTGCTGCTGTGTCTGCAACGCCTGAAGCTTGGCGGATGCCGCTTCCATGTCGGTGTCGACCAAAGCGCCGACGCCGGATTTCAGCGAGTCGGACAGTTTGGAGACAAAGTTGGACTGGTCATCCAGACGCTTTGCCGACGTACCCAAGCTAGCTGCACCAGTGATTGCAGCCGTCAACATCGTCGTCAGCTCGTTATAGGTATCTGCCGCATCTGCAGTGTTTGCCGTGCCGGTCAGGGTGATGCCCGTCACGCTCGCCTCAAGGTTGGCAGAGGTCACGTCGATTGTCGTAGCCGTTGCAGCAGCTGCACCAACACGGTTGATGGACCCGACAACAGTCATCGACGTCGTACCTGCACCAGCGCCATCAACGTCGGTATTCAGCAGGTTCACCCCGTTGAACTGCGATCCGGCCACAATTGCATCCAGCTGTTCTTTTTTCGCGGTCATTTCCGTGTTGATCTGGGTAAAGTTGGCACCCTCGGACTGTGCAGAAACGGCAAGCGCCTGCATGTCCTTGATCGTTTCGACGATCAGTTCAGCACCGGCGCTTGCGACAGCAATTGCAGATTGACCCGTTGCAAGACTATCGCTCACCGCTTCGAGACCGGACACATCCGATTCCATCACTTTGGAAATCGACCAAACGGACGCGTTGTCTTTGGCTGTGGCGACCTCTTTACCAGTTGAGATCTGGCTTTGTGTGTCGGACAGGTTGGAGTTGATGGATTTCAGGGTTTGCAGTGCAACCATTGCGCTGTTGTTTGTAAGAATGCTCGACATTGAAGCATGTTCCTTTCGAAGAGACGCTTTGCGTCATGTGGCGTCCACACGGATGTGGGACAGGAATGCCATTCTGACCTGTACAACCGTCCGGTCCGGACAGTGTGCCACCCGAGTTCCGGATGCAGGATCAACATGCCCTTTTGGCCCTTTCAAAAGTCTTAATCACCACCGCCGCTATGCCCCGCATTTTAATAAACAGGACGGTGGTGGCACACCGTCCTGTCCAGCGCACCGTTTCGTCAGGCGCGTTTTTCCACCTTGGCATTTGTCTGGGGCGTTACACTGCGTTTGCGCCCCTGCGCATCGTAGGTGTCGAGGGTGGTCCGCACCTGCCGCAAGGCAGCCAGACGGGCGGCCACCGCGCGAATCCCGTCCAGTGCACCGTCCAACAGCAATTGATTGCGCTGTAGCTTCCCTTCCAGCGGGGTGATGGCATCACGCCCCTCGTCAATGTCGGCCAGCAGCGTTTGCACCAGCGCCTCTTTCTCGGGCAGCAGTTTGCCCAGCCCTTCCAGATCACCAGCCAGAAGATAGGCACGCTCCCGCTCCAGCAGGGCATCAAGGCGGGTATAGTCGATAGGTTCAGACGTCATGGTTTTGCTCCTTCAGGGCTTCGAATAAAGATTGCGCCAGCCCGATGCCGCCGCCTTTCACGATATGTTTGGCCTGCTCGCTGATGAGGAACGAGCTAAACTGCTCCTCCCCCGCGCCGCCGCCGAAACTTTCGCTTGTTTGGCCCAGACCCGCGGATTGCAGCATCTCTGACAAAAAGGCCGCCTCAAGGTTCTGGGCCGCCGCCATCAGCGCGCGGTCACGCGGCGCTGGCGGGGCGGGCACAGGCGATGTCGGCGGCGGGGCTGCGGGAATCGGGATCATCAGGATACTCCTTAAATTGCGAGGACTTTTCCAAGCATGGGCGCAAACCAGTAAATAACTGGTAAGGAAAAAACCCGATGATGGCGCCAGATCGAGGCAGAACCCCGAAAGGCGCATCATGACCCTATCCCTTGGCCAAAGCAGCACAGCATTGCCTGCGCCCGCCCTCCTTCCTGCCCCCAAAGACGGGGAAAACCCCCAGATGGCACTGACAGACGCGACAGTGGAACAGCGCAGCGCGGACGGCGATTTCGCCGCTGTTGTCGCCGCGATTCCATCAGCGGTCGCGCCGAAAGCGCCGCCTCGTGTTCCCGCCACGGCGGATGCAGCGCCGCATGACGCCCCCACGCCCAAAGAGGCAGTGCACACACCACCAGAGGCGGCTGCCGCCCCGCCGCGCGCCCTTCGCGAACAGGGTCCGCAGCCTGTTCCGGCGCGAACAACGCACAGCACACCGTCCTCAGGTGCGATGCCGGATGACGCAATTGCGCCTCTTGCAGTGGCCTCTTTGCCGCAGCCTGTAACGCCCCCATCCTTGGCCGCGAATCCTGCCGCTGCACACCCAACACGTCTGTCCGAACAGGTCGCTCACGCGCAAATGCACCCCGTGCAAAAGGCGCAGGCAAATGATTTGCCCCCTGCGCCGCTTGCACGGGACAAACCCGATATGACGCAAATCACCCTCAATCACGCCGAATCGCAGACAGAGGTGATAACACTCCGAACCGCGTCTCCCCGCGCGGCCATTTTGCCAACGCCTGCTGCGCAGCCAGTCAGTACCGGCATCGCGCCCGTATCTGTCAGCGCAGTGGCGATGGAGATCCCTGTGATGCCGGACAATGAAACGCTGACAGCGGCTACGGCTGTTGCGGGTGCCAATGCGCCGTTAATGGGGGCAGAAAACCCGCAAACACTACCCCGGAATGCAGCAGAAATTCCCCCAACGCAGGTGCACAAAGGGACCCCTGTGCACGCGCCCTCCCCCACGCAAGCGGCTGTGGCGACGCAACCTCCGCACAGCGTAGAACAGGTTGAAGCGCGGCCCATAGCGCCCCAACCCCAGTCGGCAACACCAGCTGGCGCACTGTCACCAGAACAGCCGCCGATTCCACACGGTGTCCGGCAATACGCCGAACAGTCCGCATCAAAGCCGCAGGAGGGACAGCGCGACGCACGGGACCGGCGCAGAACCGCACCTGCTGACAGGCCCAACGCCCATGCACCTGCACCAGCACCAGCAGCACCCACGCCTGCAATGGCGACGCCAATCGCAGCCAAGAGTGCAGCCCATACGCCCTTTGCATTGGAAGCGGCAACGCCTGCGCGCGAGGGGGCTTTTGCACCCCTCATTTCCGCAACGGATGCCGAAACAACCCTGTGGGACGCGCCGCGCAGTTCAGCCGCACCCAACACGACACCCTTGCGGGCCGAGCTGGCGCCGCACGTCGCCAAACAGCTGGTGCAGGTAATGGCCCAGGCGGCGCACAAACCCGTCGAGATCGCGCTATCCCCGCATGAGCTGGGGCGCGTCCGCATGTCGATCACCGCCGAGGACGGCGCGATCACCGTGAACATTCTGGCAGAGCGGCCCGACACCCTTGACCTGATGCGACGCCACATCGACCAGCTGGGCCATACGTTTCGCGCGATGGGGTATGACCAGATCGCCTTTTCCTTTGGGCAAGGGGGCGATGCGGACGGCAACACACCTACCGATAGGGACAGCCCGCCAGATGAGCGCGGCGCCCCTGAACAGACTGGCGGATCGCTAACCGCCGCACCGGACGCCACTGCTGCGGGGGCTGCGACCCTGATCAATCTGACCACTGCCGCATCGCGCGGCGTCGACATCCGCTTGTAAGGAGCCATCATGATTTCACCCACACTTTCGACCAGCGTCGCAACCACTGCGGCCACCAGCCCGCAAGCCAGCGCAGTACTGTCCTCGGACTTTGAAACCTTTATCAAAATGCTCACGACGCAGGCCAAATATCAGGACCCGCTGGAACCGTTGGACAGCTCTGAATATGCCGCGCAGCTGGCGCAGTTTTCGATGGTCGAACAGCAGGTCCTGTCGAACGATCTGCTGACGGCGCTGGCAGGACAATTGAGCGGCAGTGGCATCGGGCAAATGGCGGGCTGGATCGGCATGGAGGGGCGCACAACCGCACCAGTGCCGTTCAACAGCGCACCCGTCACCGTTTTACCTACGCCGCCAACCGGCGCACAGCAGATGGAACTGGTCGTCTATGATGCACAGGGCGTTGAAGTCGATCGCGGCGCATTGCCTGTCTCATCCGATCCGGTTTTATGGGCAGGTGTCGGACCGGATGGCCAGCCTGTAGCGCCCGGCCTCTACCGGTTCGAAATTGCCGCGACAGATGTGGACGGCAATGCCCTGACCGCAACACAGGCCGAAACCTATGCCCGCATCACAGAGGTACGCAGCATCGGCAACGAACAACGTGTCGTGTTCGAAGGCGGCGCGCAGGCCCCCGCGACCAGCATCACAGCCCTGCGCGAGGGGGGGTGACCGAGCCTAGCGATCGGCCAGCATCAGCGCCCCGTAGGCAAGGGGCATCGCGGCGCGGCGCCAGCGCCCCAGACCAAACCGGCGCAAGGGCGCGCGGAGCGCGTCGGGGTAGAGGCGCTGCGGCGCCTGCCCCTGCACCAGATCGGCCAGCAACGCACCGCTGTAGCTGCCCATCGCAACACCATTCCCGTGATAGCACAGACCCGCCCACAGGCCCGGCTGCTCTGGCACGCCGCCGACAAAGGGCAGCATGTCGCGCGCCACACAGACCATGCCCGACCAGTGATGCGCGGCCTCGACACCGCGCCACGCCGGAAACATCGCGTCAAAATCCGCCCGTATCCGGCGCGCACCACGGGCGTCTGCGGCGGGCCCCGACCGCAGGCCGCCACGCATCCCGAACAGGAACCGGCGATCCGGCATCAGGCGAAAATAGTGCAGCAGGTTACGCGTGTCATAGGCCATCTGATCGGTGGTCCAGCCTGCCGTCTCCAGCTCTTGTTGGGTCAGCGGGCGGGTCACCATGACGTTGGACTGGCCGGGCAGGTAACGCCCCGCCAGCCAATCCGGCATATCTTCGGAGGAGTAGCCGTTAGTGGCGATGACAACATGCTCTGCCCGCAGGGTGTGCCCGTTGGCGCCAAGCCTCCAGCCGCCGCGGGACCGGGACAGACCATGCGCCGCGCTGCGTTCAAATATCTGCGCGCCGGCGGTTTCTGCCGCACGGGCCAGACCCGCCAGATATTTGCGCGGGTTAAGGGCAAACCCCGCCTCTATCGTCAGCCCGCCGTGGAACGGGCCCTGCATGCCTGATGCCGCCAGATCATCCGCGCCAAACAGCTGGTGGCCCACATCGTAATTCTCGCTGATGGTGGCCGCTTCCTCTCGCAGGGCGGTCATGTCTTTGGCGCGGTGGGCCAGACATGTCTCCCCGTGCGAATGGCGGTCAACATCAAGGGCGTGGGCCGCAATCAGCCCCTCGACCAGATCAACAGCGGCGCGTTCGGTGCGGCGGTATTCCACACGGCCTGCGCGCCCAAAACGGTGGTTGAGCAACGCGTCCCCCGCCATGCCGCCCCCCAGACAACAAAAGCCGCCATTGCGCCCCGAGGCCCCCCATCCGATCCGCTGCGCATCCAGCACCACCACCCGCACACCTGCCTGCGCCAGATGCAGCGCGGCAGACAGGCCGGTAAAGCCCGCGCCGATGATCGCAACGTCAACCTCCCTATCGTTTGTCAGCGCGGGGCGGTCCATGATTTTGCAGGTGTCATCCCACCAGCACCCCGCACGCGGCGCGTCGCCGTAGGCATGCGCCCCGAACAGGCGTTTCACACCGCACGCTCGGCCGCTTGTGCGTCACGCCGGGCGCGCACCGCGTTGCGTTTAGAGACAAGCGAGGCCGCAATGACGCCGAAGGTGACAATGGCAATCATAATCGTCGACAGCGCGTTGATCTGCGGCGAGACGCCAAGGCGCACCGCACTCCAGATCTTGATCGGTAGCGTCGTCGAGGACGGGCCGGACACGAAGGAGGCAATCACCAGATCATCAAGGCTGAGCGTGAAGGCCAGCAGCCAGCCCGAAATCACCGCAGGCGCAATGATCGGCAGGGTCACAAGGCGGAAGGCATCCAAGCGGGTGCAGCCCAGATCAAGGGCCGCTTCCTCCAGCGCGCGGTCAAAGCTGACCAGCCGCGACGAGACAACCACAGAAACGAAGCACATGGAAAACGTCGTGTGGGCCAGCACAATGGTCAGCACGCCGCGGTCCAGCCCAAGGCCGATGAACAACAGCAGCAGCGACAGGCCGGTGATGACCTCGGGCATGACCAGTGGCGCATAGATCATGCCGGAAAACAGCGTGCGCCCGAAAAACCGCCCCGAGTTCACGAGGACATAGGCCGCCATCGTCCCCAGCACCGTCGCCAGCGTCGAGGACATGATCGCGACCTTGATCGTCACCCGTGCGGCGTCGAGGAAGGCCTCGTCGCTCAGCAGCTCCGCATACCATCTGGTCGAGAACCCCGCCCAGACCGTGACCAGTTTCGAGGCATTGAAGCTGTAGATCACCAGCAGAATCATCGGCAGGTACAAAAACGCAAACCCGAGGGTGAGGGCCGTGATGTTGAAAGGGCTCAGGCGCTTCATGTTTCGGCCTCCGCCTGCTTTTGCTGGTTGCGCTGGAACAGCACGATGGGGATGATCAGGATCAGCAGCAGGACCACCGCCACCGCCGAGGCGACAGGCCAGTCGCGGTTGTTAAAGAACTCCTCGAACAGAACCTTGCCGATCATCAGCGTGCCTGATCCGCCCAGCAGCGAGGGGATCACGAATTCGCCCAGCGCGGGAATGAACACCAGAAAGCACCCCGCAATGATACCGTTTTTGGACAACGGGATGGTGACCAGCCAGAAGGCCGACATGCGCGAACATCCAAGGTCTTCTGCCGCCTCGATCAGGCTGTCATCCATCCGGTCAAGCGCCGCATAGATCGGCAGGATCATAAACGGCAGGTAGGTGTAGACGATGCCGATGTAGACGGCCGTATTGGTGTTGAGGATCGTCAACGGCTCCGAGATCAGGCCCATCCCCATCAGCAGCTGGTTCAACAGCCCCTCGTTGCTGAGAATGCCGATCCACGCGTAAACGCGGATCAGGAAGGACGTCCAGAAGGGCAGGATCACCAGCATCATCAACGTGGGGCGCCACTCCTGCGGGGCGCGCGCCATCGCATAGGCCATCGGATAGCCAATCAGCAGCGTCAGCAGGGTTGAGATCAGCGCGATCCTGAGACTGCTCAGGTACGCTTTGTAATAAAGATCGTCGGTCGTGAGGAACACGAAGTTCTCGAAATCCAGCCCCTCGATCAGCGCACCAAACCCGTCTTTGAGCGTCGGGGTATAGGGCGGGATCGCCAGTGCGATGTCCGACAGCGAAATCTTGAACACGATGAGAAATGGCACAAGGAACAGCGCCAGCAGCCAGACATAAGGCACCGCAATGAGGGCAAAGCGGCGCATCATTTTTCCAGCAAAACGCCGGCCGTCGCGGTCCAGCGGACCCACACCGGATCTTCCCATGTGATGCCGCGTTTCGACAAACGGCGGGTGTTGGCGGTTTGCGCCTTGATGATCTGCCCGTCGGGCAACTGGACGTAATAAGTGCTGAGGTTCCCGAGATAGGCGATATCAAGGACCTTGCCCTGCACGGTATTTTCAGCCTCCTCCGGCTTTTCCTTTGTGATCGTGATCTTTTCGGGACGGATCGCCAGATGGCACTCCTGCCCCTCGCTGAACCCCACATCCGAGGCGGCAAGGATCGGCGCCTGATTGACACCCCAGTCGAGGAAATACTTGCCCTTGCCCGCAGGTTTTGCCGTGCCTTTGATGATGTTTACGTCACCGATGAAATCCGCAACATAGACGGAATTCGGCGTCTCGTAGATGCCACCGGGCGTGGCGACCTGAATGATGCGCCCCTCGTCCATCACAGCCACGCGCGAGGCGACGGTCATCGCTTCTTCCTGATCGTGGGTCACGATGACAAAGGTGGTGCCGGTGCTTTCTTGGATGTCCATCAGCTCGAACTGGGTGTCCTGCCGCAGCTTTTTATCCAGCGCGCCCAGAGGCTCGTCCAGCAACAGCAGTTTGGGCGCTTTGGCGAGGGAGCGGGCGAGAGCCACGCGCTGACGCTGGCCCCCCGAAATCTGGTGCGGCTTGCGGCGGGCGAATTTTTCCAGCCTCGTAAGCTTGAGCATCTCGGCCACACGGGCGTCGATCTTGTCCTTTGCCATCTTGTCGCGGCGCAAACCAAAGGCGATGTTTTCATACACGCTCAGATGCGGGAACAGCGCGTAGGACTGGAACATCATGTTCACGGCGCGCTTGTTGGGGGGGACATTGGCGATGTCCTGACCGGCCAGCTCGATGGTGCCCTCGGTCACGCTCTCGAACCCTGCCAGCATCCGCATCATCGTTGTTTTGCCACAGCCGGAAGGGCCCAGCAGCGCAAAGAATTCCTGCGCATAGATGTCCTGCGTAAGATCGTCGATCGCGACAAAATCGCCAAAGCGTTTGGTGACGTTCCTGAACCGGATCAGCGGTTTCGCATCGGGGTCGTCCCAGGGGGCAAAAACGGATGTGCTCACGTTATATTCCTACAAACCGCAGCGCGTGGAGAAAGGGCGGCACCTGCTGGCGCCGCCCGTCCTGTCAGTTTCAGGTACCGGACTTGATCTTGGTCCAGGTGCGGGTGACGACACGCTGTACTTTCGGCGGATAGGGCCGCGTCGTGAACAGGTTTTCGAGCGTCGCCGCATCGGGGTAGATCGCCGTGTCGTCTATCACGTCCTCGACCAGAAACTCCTGCGAGGCCTTGTTGCCGTTGGCGTAATAAACATAGTTCGACGCGGCGGCCATGTTCTGCGCATCCATGATGAAGTTCAGGAAAGTATGCGCGGCATCCGGGTTGGGCGCATCCACAGGGATGGCCATTTGGTCGAACCACATTTGCGCGCCTTCCTTGGCGGCGTGATAGGCGATTTCCACACCGTTATCAGCCTCGGCTGCGCGGTCGCGCGCTTGCAGGATGTCGCCGGACCAACCCACGGCCACACAGATGTCCCCGTTGGCCAGCGCGTTGATATACTCGGAGCTGTGGAATTTCTGGATGTGGGGGCGCACCTTGAGGAACACCTCTTCAGCCATCGCAATCTTTTCAGGATCGTGGCTGTCGGGGTCCTCACCGATGTATTTCAATGCCATTGGCAGCATCTCGGCAGGGGCATCGAGGAAATGCACACCGCAGGCGGCCAGTTTTTCCATGTTGGCGGGGTTCAGCACCAGTTCCAGCGAATCAATCGGCGCATCCTCGCCCAGAATTTCGCGCACCTTGCCAAGGTTCACACCGATGCCCGTGGTGCCCCACATATAGTTGATGGAGTAGGCGTTGTCGGGGTCATACTGCTCTGTGCGGCTCTCGACGACGTCCCACATGTTGCCCGCGTTGGGCAGTTTGGACATGTCCAGTTTCTGAAATGCGCCCGCCGTGATCTGGCGTTGCAGGAAGGTGCCCGAGGGCACAACCACATCGTAACCCGAACCACCGGCAAGCATTTTCGTTTCCAGCACTTCGTTGCTGTCGAACACATCGTAAATCAGTTCAATGCCGGTGTCGGCTTCGAATTTGGCCAGCAAATCCTCGTCGATGTAATCGGACCAGTTGTAAACGCGGACTTCTTCGGCGACTGCGGCGCCGGCCATCAGGGCGACAGCGGCGGTGCCGGTCAAAAGTGTCTTGATCATTTGGGGACTCCCGTAAGTGACGCCGGATTTTCCCGACATTGGGCATAACGTGACCAAATTTTATACCGCTTGCCAAGGTGTTTCGCCGCCCGTTCCCTTTGATCGGGGCGTTTTCGTGCAAATTTTTCGCCGTCCGCTACATCTGTTGAATTGACCGCGTAAAAATTTGATCATATTTTAGGCAAAGCCACCCGACAGCCTGATAGGGACCCCCCAACATGCGCACGATTTCCAACCACCTGCCGACGTCCGAGCTGCAAGCACTGGACGCCGCGCACCACATGCATCCGTTCACCACCAACGATGAGTTGAAGGAGCGCGGCGCGCGCGTCATCACCAGCGGGAAGGGCATCTATCTGCGCGACAGCGAGGGGAACGAAATTCTGGATGCTATGGCGGGACTGTGGTGCGTCAACCTTGGCTATGGCCGCGACGAGCTGGTCAAAGTGGCCGCGCGCCAGATGCAGGAACTGCCGTTCTACAACACGTTCTTCAACACCACGCACACCCCTGCCATCGCGCTGGCCGCAGAGCTGGCAAAGCTGGCGCCCGAGGGGTTGAACCACGTCTTTTTTGCCGGCTCGGGGTCTGAGGCGAACGACACAAACCTGCGCATGGTGCGGACCTACTGGGCCGAAAAGGGCCAGCCTGAAAAATCCCACATCATCAGTCGCAAAAACGCCTATCACGGGTCCTCTGTCGGGTCGGGCAGTTTGGGCGGCATGGCCTATATGCACGCGCAGGGCGGCATGCCCATCCCCGGCATCCACCACATCGGGCAGCCCGACTGGTGGGCCGAGGGCGGCGATCACACGCCCGAGGATTTCGGCCTGATGCGTGCGCGCGAACTCGAGGCAAAGATCAAGGAGCTGGGCGCGGAAAATGTCGCCGCCTTTATCGCGGAGCCGGTGCAGGGCGCGGGCGGGGTGATCGTACCCCCCAGCACCTATTGGCCGGAAATCCAGCGGATATGCGACGCGCATGACGTGCTGATTATCGCGGATGAGGTCATCTGCGGCTTTGGCCGGACGGGCAACTGGTTCGGCTCGACCACGATGGGGATCAAGCCGCACATCATGACCATCGCCAAGGGCCTAAGCAGCGGGTATGTGCCCATCGGCGGCTCGATCGTGTGTGACGAGATTGCCGACGTGATCAACGCGGTGGAATTCAACCACGGCTACACCTATTCCGGCCACCCCGTCTGTGCGGCTGTCGCGCTGGAAAACCTGCGGATCATGCAGGACGACGACATCCTCAGCCATGTGCGCGATGTGGCAGCGCCTGCCCTGCGCGCGGCCCTCACCCGTCTGGCCGAACATCCGCTGGTCGGCGGCATGAACGTGAGCGGCATGATGGCCTCCCTTCCCCTGTCCCCGCACAAGGAATCGCGCGCCAGATTTGCGATGGACGAAGGCACCGCAGGTTTCATGTGCCGGGAGCGGTGCTTTGCCAACAATCTGGTGATGCGCCATGTGGGCGACCGCATGATCATCTCGCCGCCACTGGTCATCACACCAGAGGAGATCGAGGTCTTCCACACCCGCGCCAAGCAGGCGCTGGATGATACCTATAAAGCCCTCAAAGACGGTGATATGCTCAAGGCGGCATCCTGATTTGACGGACTGCGCGCCAGCAACCCTGCACAATTGTGCCATTGAGGCGGGCGATTTGCCTGAATCTTTTGAAATATTGGGTAATCGGCCCTGAATCCGCGCGATTTGCCGCAAACTGGTGTTAACTAGTTGCAAATCACAAGCGTCCTGCGTTTAGTTCGCACCAATTGAAATTTGTCCACGGGGAGCCGCCAACTTGGCCGATACAAAAAGCAGTGATGCATTCGTAGAGTTTGAGCGTGTTCAAAAGAGTTACGACGGGGAGAATCTCGTTGTTAAGGATCTAAATCTCAGCATGCCCAAGGGTGAATTCCTCACGATGCTCGGGCCCTCGGGATCGGGCAAGACGACCTGCCTGATGATGCTGGCAGGGTTTGAGACGGCGACCCACGGCGACATCCGCCTTGACGGGGAATCAATCAACAACATCCCACCGCACAAGCGCGGCATCGGCATGGTTTTCCAGAACTATGCGTTGTTCCCGCACATGACCGTGGCCGAAAATCTCTCCTTCCCGCTGGAGGTCCGCAAGATGGGCAAGTCCACGCGCGAGGAAAAAATCGAACGCGCATTGGGTATGGTGCAGATGAACGATTTTGCCGGCCGCCGCCCTGCGCAGCTGTCGGGCGGCCAGCAACAGCGGATAGCACTTGCCCGCGCACTGGTGTTCGAGCCGGAGCTGGTTCTGATGGACGAACCACTGGGCGCACTGGACAAACAGCTGCGCGAATCGTTGCAGTTCGAGATCACCAATCTGGCGCATGATCTGGGGATCACGGTGGTCTATGTGACCCACGACCAGACCGAAGCCCTCACGATGTCGGACCGCGTTGCCGTGTTCGACGATGGCCGCATTCAACAGCTGGCTCCGCCGGACAAACTGTATGAAGAGCCTGAAAACAGCTTTGTCGCGCAGTTCATCGGGGAGAATAACACCCTTGAGGGCGTGGTGAAGGAGATCAAGGGCGATGTTGCAACCGTGCAGCTGGACAGCGGCGAGGTCATTCAGGCCAAGCCGGTGAACGTCACAAAAGCGGGTGAGCGTACGCGCGTCTCGATCCGCCCCGAACGGGTCGAGTTCAACAAAGAGCGGATGTCGGAGGGCGCCTTTACCCTCAAGGCCGAGGTGCTGGAATTCATCTATATGGGTGATATTTTCCGCACGCGCCTGCGGGTTGCCGGAACGGATGACTTTGTCGTCAAAACCCGCAACGCGCCCGATCAGGTCCGCCTGACCCCCGGCAGCCAGATTGAAATCGGCTGGTTGCCCGAAGATTGCCGCGCGCTGGACGCCTGACGTCCGGCCTGCGTGTCATATCACGCTGCGGCAAACGCGGCGTGATGAACAAGAGGCAGCGGCTAAACCCGTTGTTGCTGCCTTGGAATACCCAACGGGAAAAAACTGGGAGATATCTAATGAATATCACTAAGACACTTCTGGCCACCACCGCACTCACCGTTGCGGCAGGCGTGGCACATTCGGACGGCCACATGGCATCCGAGATGACGATCGTTTCATGGGGCGGCGCCTATTCTGCTTCGCAGCAGAACGCGTATCACACACCCTACTCCGAAAAGACCGGCGTCAAGATCATCAATGATGAATCCTCTGCCGAGGCCGTATCCAAACTGCGCGCGATGAACGAAGCGGGCAATGTGACATGGGACGTCGTTGACGTCGTTGCAGCCGACGCCCTGCGTCTGTGCGACGAAGGTCTGGCGATGGAAATCGACCCCGACACGATGCTGGCCCCTGCGCCCGATGGCACGCCTGCCTCCGAAGACTTTGGCGACCTGCTGGTTGGTGACTGCTTTATCCCGCAAATCGTGTACTCCACGACTGTTGGCTACCGCACCGATCTGGTCGGCGACACACCGCCAAGCTCCATCTGTGATCTGTTCGACACGGCCGCCTACCCCGGCAAGCGTTCGCTGGAAAAGCGCCCGATCGGCAACATGGAATGGGCGCTGATCTGTGACGGCGTTGCAAAGGACGCGGTCTATGACGTGCTGGAAACAGCCGAAGGTCAGCAGCAGGCGCTCGACAAACTGGAAACCATCAAGGACGATGTGATCTGGTGGTCTGCCGGTGCCGACACGCCACAACTGCTGGCAGATGGCGAAATCATCATGGGCTCCACCTATAACGGTCGCCTGTTCTCGCTGATCGAAGAGCAGAAGCAGCCGGTCGCAATGATGTGGGACGCGCAGGTCTTTGACCTTGACGGTTGGATCATCCCGACCGGCCTGAGCGACGAGCGTAAAGCACGCGCACTGGACTACATCATGTTCGCCACAGACACACAGCGTCTGGCGGATCAGGCCAAATACATCTCTTACGGTCCTGCACGCAAATCGTCCGCACCTCTGGTCGGCAAGCACGCAGAGCTGGGCATCGACATGGCACCACACATGCCAACCGATCCCGAGAATGCCAAAAACACGTTCCTCTATAACTACGAGTTCTGGGCAGACTACCGTGACGACATCGACGCCAAATTCCAGGCGTGGCTGGTTAAATAAACCGCAAGCGGTTTCAAGGAGAGGGCCCATCGCGGCCCTCTCCGCACTTTAGACATCCATTTATTTCTGATCCGACCAAGTCTACGGGGACATCATGAGCGACGCATCCACAGCCCAGACCGCATCATCATCCGCCGCCGAGGCGCGCATTGCAGACGCCGCGCACACAGGGCCGATTGTGGCCGCCGATGGCACCCCGCTAAAGAAATCCCTGAACCGCGCCTTGCGGGTCCAGAAAATGCGCGCGCTGGCACTGATCGCGCCCCTGCTTATCTTTGTTCTGGTCACCTTTATCGCGCCCATCGCGGATATGCTGTTCCGCTCGGTCGAGAACCAGATCGTGAGTGATACACTGCCCCGCACCACCGCCACGCTGGCGCAGTGGGACGACCAGAGCGGTGAGATCCCCGACGAGCCTGTGTTCGAAGCGCTCTACGACGATATGTTTTTTGCCAAAGAGGCAAAGCTGCACACGCGCCTTGGCGGGCGCCTGAATTATGAGCTGACTGGCGTGTCCTCCCTGTTCCGCAAGTCGGGGCGCAAGGTCGAGGACATGGGCGAGGTCTATCAGGACCAGTTCGAGGATCTCGATGCCTTCTGGAAAACCGGTGAAAACTGGACCAGCTTTATGGCCAGTGATGCGTGGCTGGCCGCGATGGACGGCTGGACAAAGGCCGACGGCAAACAGCCCCCGTTCGAGCTGCGCGCGGGCATCGCTGACGCCCTGCCCACCACCGCCGAAACCTATGTGCGGTTTGCCGATTTCATCCAGAATGTAGATGAGGATAATCTGTACAAGGAAGATCCGTGGGCGATTGCCTATTCTGCGCTGCACAAGGATCTGACCGGCGAAAACGGTCTGGCCGCCTATGCCGGTCCCGCAAAGGCACAGCTGGACGCTGCCGCCACCGCAGCGGCGACATTCGAGACGGTCAACTACTCCGAATCGTTCAAGGACATCGACAAAGACTGGCACGATCTGGAAGTCTGGCAGACGATCAAAGTCTACAGCCCGAAATACACATCAGGCTATTTCCTCAACGCCATCGACATGCAGAAATCTGTCGACGGTGTGGAAATGCGCCCCGAGAACCAGCAAATTTACGGCATCCTGTTCTGGCGCACGATGGTGATGTCGGTGGCGATTACGCTGTCGTGCATCCTGCTGGGCTATCCCGTGGCGTGGATTTTGGCGAACCTGCCTGCGCGTCAGGCGAACCTGCTGCTGATCCTTGTGCTGTTGCCCTTCTGGACATCGCTTCTGGTGCGGACATCGGCGTGGAAGGTCATGCTGCAACAACAGGGCGTCATCAATGACACGCTCGTCTGGCTGGGCCTTGTGGCCACGGATGACAGGCTTGCGCTGATCAACAACCAAACGGGTACGATCATCGCGATGACGCATATCCTGCTGCCCTTCATGATCCTGCCGCTCTATTCCGTGATGCAGACGATCCAGCCGACGTATCTGCGCGCCGCGAAATCCTTGGGGGCGACGAACTGGACCGCCTTCTGGCGGGTCTATTTCCCGCAGTCCATTCCGGGCATTGGCGCGGGGTCGATCCTCGTGTTCATCCTTGCCATCGGCTATTACATCACGCCGGAAATCGTGGGCGGCACCTCGGGGACGTTCATCTCGAACCGGATCGCTTACCACATTGGCAGCTCGCTGAATTGGGGCCTCGGGGCCGCGTTGGGTGCGATCCTGCTGGCGGCGGTTCTGCTGCTCTATTACGCCTACGACAAGATCGTCGGCATTGATAACGTGAAACTCGGATAAGGAGCGGACCCATGGCAGCACTCACCCCCATCTCGCGTACCGCACCATCGTTCTATGTGCCTGTCGTCGCGGCCTTTGGCGCCTTTTTTGGCGTGTTCATCGGCACGGGTCAGGGTAGCCTGATCACGGGCGTCCTTGGCGGTGCGATCCTCATGGCGATTGTCGCTTTTGTCCTGACAAAAATCATCAAGGCAGAGCGCGCAGGCCGCTGGCTGCTGACGGTCCTGATGGCTGTGGGGGGCTTTGCGCTTGCCGGGATCCCCGGTCTGCTGATCGGGGCGTTTTTTGGCTGGTTCTTCGGTTTCCTGACCTTCTGGCTGTATGAAGGGCGATACCGCGCGAAAATCCCGCCCTACCTCACACCCGGGCAAGTGCTGTGGCATTTCACCTTTCGCACGATCTGCGGGGCGATCTTTGTCTTTCTGATCACACCGATCCTTGTGGTCATGCCGCTCAGCTTCAACGCCGAGGATTTCTTTACCTTCACGCCAGAAATGCTGCGGTTCGATCCTGCGGGCTACTCGCTCAAACACTATGAGGATTTCTTTACCAACGACGCATGGCAGGACGCGATGAAAAACTCGCTGCGGATCGCGCCGGTCGCGACGCTGCTGTCGGTGACCTTTGGCACGCTGGCCGCGATCGGTCTCAGCCAGCCGCATGTCCCCTTCCGTCGTGCGATCATGGCAATCCTGATCTCCCCGATGATCGTGCCGCTCATCATCTCGGCGGCGGGCATGTATTTCTTCTACAGCCGTATTGGCCTGCAAGGCACCTATGTCGGTGTGGTGCTGGCGCATGCGGCGCTTGGCATCCCCTTTGTCATCATTACTGTGACGGCCACACTGGTCGGCTTTGACCGCTCTTTGACACGGGCGGCGGCAAACATGGGTGCGAACCCTGTGACGACATTCTTTCGCGTGCAGATGCCGCTGATCTTGCCGGGTGTGATTTCGGGCGGCCTGTTTGCTTTCATCACCTCGTTCGACGAGGTTGTCGTGGTCCTGTTCGTCGGTTCTGCCGGTCAGAAAACCCTGCCGTGGCAGATGTTCATCGGTCTGCGCGAACAGATCAGCCCGACGATCCTTGCGGTCGCGACGATCCTTGTGGCGATTTCGATCTGCCTGCTGACGGTCGTGGAAATGCTGCGCCGCCGGTCCGAGCGGTTGCGCGGCATGTCACCCGGCTGAGCGCAGCAACTCCAGCACGCGCGGGGAGGCGTAGCCATCGGGCACCAGCCCCCGCGCTGCCTGCCAGTTGCGCACCGCATCAACCGTCAGCGGGCCGATCTTTGCGTCGATCTTTTGCGTGTCGAACCCTTGGGCGGTCAGCCGCTCTTGCAGCTCGATCCGCTCGTCAAAGCTCAGCGCGCGGTCGGTGCGGGGCCAGTCCCCTTTGAGCGGGCCCGCCCCTGCAATCCGGTCCGCCAGATGACCCACCGCGATGACATAGGCATCAGCGGTGTTGTAGCTTTCCAGCACCTCGAAATTCCTGAACACCATAAAGGCAACACCCTGTGCGCCCGCAGGCAACAGGATCGACGCCGCCCCGTGGTCGGGCACTGCCGCGCCATCTGTATCCAGCACCCCGAGGGCGGCCCAGTCGGCAGGTGATTTCTGCACGCTTCGGTTGGCGGACAAATAGTCGAACCCGTCCGGCAGACGCACTTCAACGCCCCACGGCTGCCCCGTGACCCAGCCGTTGTCCCTGAGGTAGGCCGCAGCAGAGGCCAGCGCATCGCGCGGATCATCGCCCCAGATGTCGCGCCGCCCGTCCCCCGTCCAGTCAACCGAATGGTCAATAAACGAGCCGGGCATGAATTGGGTGTGACCCATCGCACCCGCCCAGCTGCCCCGCAGGTTTTCCAGCGCGGTATCGCCCGATTGCAAGATGCGCAGCGCGGCAATCACCTGCCCTTCAAAGAACGCAGCGCGCCGTGCATCATAGGCCAGCGAAGCCATCGAGGTCAGCACCGGATCGCTGCCGCGGAACGTACCATAGGCGCTTTCCAGCCCCCAGATGGCGGTGATGATTTCGGCAGCTACGCCGTATTCGGCTTCGATCGCGCGCAGGGCTTTTTGCTGCCGTTTCAGCGCCAGCTTGCCGTTGCTAACCCGCAAATCGGACACAGCCGTGCCCAGATAATCCCAGATGGTTTTGGTGAATTCGGACTGATTGCGATCACGTTCCACAACTTTGGGGGCATAGCGGACCTGCGCCATTGCACGGTCGAACACAGCAGGGTCGATGCCGGCCGCAACCGCTTGGGGGCGAAACGAGGTGATCCACTCCTGCAATCCCGCATCGCTGCGCGGTCCGTCAGTCTGGGCCGCGACACTGCCTGCTAACAGCGCCCCCGCAAGAACCAAAGCACACCGCATAACCCTTCTCCCTACCCGCAACATTCAATCGCAGCCTAGCCAGTATTGCGCAGAGCGAAAAGGATACAGGCACCGCGTGCGCGGTCTTTGGCCATTCACGCTCAGCGACGGTTGCGCGTCACTTTGCGTTTTGTCGCGGCTTTCTTGCCTTTTGCCTTGGCCGCTTTTCGGCGGGGGCTGCGGCCTGCGGGGCTTTTGCGGCCCTGTGGGATTTTCTGGTCCTCGATCTCCAACAGCTCCAGCGCGATACCACCTGTCACCGGCGTTACCTCTGCCAGCCGCACGGTCACCCGCTGGCCCAGACCGATGGTCATGCCCGTGTCGGACCCCATCAACGTGCCGGCGTCCGCGTCGTGGTGGAAATATTCCCGCCCGATATTGCGCATGGGGATCAGCCCGTCTGCACCCGTCTCGTCCAGCTTCACAAATGCGCCAAAGCGGGCGACACCGCTGATGCGGCCCGTCATCTCGTTGCCCACACGCTCAGACAGAAACGCGGCAAGGTAGCGGTCGGTCGTGTCGCGCTCTGCGATCATGCTGCGGCGCTCTGTGTCGGAGATATGCGCGCCGGTGGCTTCCAGATCGTCGATGTCATGCGGTGACAGTCCGTCCTTGCCCCAGCCATGCGCAGTGATCAGCGCGCGGTGCACGATCAGGTCGGCATAGCGGCGGATGGGCGAGGTGAAATGCGCGTAAGAGCGCAGCGCGAGGCCAAAGTGCCCGATCTGGTCCGGCCCGTAGTAGGCCTGCGTCATGGAGCGTAGCGTGGATATGTTGATCAGCTCCGCGTCATCACTGCCTGCGGCCTGATCCAGCAAGCGGTTGAGGTGGGCGGTCTGAAGCACCTGCCCCTTGGCCAGTGTGTACCCTGCAGCGGCAGCGGTTTCGCGCAGCGCGTCCAGCTTTTCCGGCGTGGGTTCTTCGTGGGTGCGGAACAGCAGTGGTGTTTTTCTGGCGATCAGCTCTTCGGCGGCGGCGACATTGGCCAGCACCATGAATTCCTCGATCAGGCGGTGGGCATCCAGCCGCTCGCGAAAATTCACCGAGCGGACGGTGCCGTCCTCGTCCAGCTCGATCCGTCGCTCCGGCAGGTTCAGCTCCAGCGGTTGACGCCGTTCGCGTGCCGCGACCAAAGCGCCGTAGGCAGCATAAAGCGGCCTGATCACCGTTTCCAGCAGAGGGGCCGTGCGGTCGTTCGGCGCACCGTCCATCGCGGCCTGTACTTCCTCATAGTGCAGGCTGGCGGGGGATTTCATCAGGCCCCGGTGAAAGTCGTGGCGCAGTTTGTTGCCCTCGGCATCCAGCACCATACGCACCGCGATGCAGGCCCGTTCCACCCCCTCGTGAAGCGAGCACAGATCCCCCGACAAGACATCCGGCAGCATCGGCACAACACGGTCGGGAAAATAGGTAGAGTTGCCGCGCTTGCGCGCCTCCCGGTCCAACGGCGTGTCCGGCGTGACATAGGCCGCAACATCCGCAATCGCGACCCACAGGATGTGGCCGCCCGTGTTCTGCGGATCGGGATCAGGCTGCGCAAAGCACGCATCGTCGTGGTCGCGCGCATCATGCGGGTCGATGGTGACCAGCGGCAGATCCAGCAGATCCTCGCGCCCCTCAAGGCCCACGGGTTTTGCGGCATCCGCCTGTTCAATGACGTCATCGGGGAAATCATCGGGGATGCTGTGCTGGTGGATGGCGATCAGCGACACCGCCTTGGGTGCCGATGGGTCACCCAGTCGGGCGACGATCCGTGCACGCGGCAGGCCCATACGGCCCTTGGGACCAGCCAGCTCTGCCTCGACCAGCTCACCGTCCTTTGCACCGCCCGTCGCATCCGACGGCACGGCCCATTCGCGGTCAGCGCCCTTGTCGATGGGTTTGATCCGGCCACCCTCCGCATGTTTGGCAAAGATGCCCACGATCTTTTTCGGGTTGGACCCGATGCGCCGGATCAGCCGCCCCTCATAATGGTGGGCCTCTCCCTTCACCAGCGTCAGACGCGCCAGAATACGGTCGCCTGCGCCCAGTGCGGGATCTGCCGCGCGCGGGATCAGCAGGACCAGCGGTTCAATCCCCTCGCCGCCCCACTCCATCGGTTTGGCGAACAGATCACCGTCCCCGTCCGGACCGGTCACCAGCAGGACGCTGACAGGGGGCAGGCGATCTGGGTCGTTGTAGGATTTCTTGCGCTTTTCCAGATGGCCTTCGGCCTCCAGCTCCTTGAGCAAGCGTTTGAGGTCGATGCGCGCGGACCCTTTGATGCCGAACGCTTTTGCAATGTCGCGCTTGGCTGTCAGGGTCGGGTTCTGTTCGATCCACTCAAGGATCTCGGGCTTTGTCGGAATATTGTTCATAAAGGGGGAGGTAGCACGCGCATAGGGGCGCGTCACATTATTTTAAATCGGCCACCGTATCCACATCCCGCAGGGTCGCGACACGCGCAATGCTGTGGCCGCGCAGGGTGGCGGCGGTATCGGCAAGGGCGTGTGCACTGGACCAACGCACGTTTGCAAATAACTGCGCAGGCAAGGCCCGTGTGCGCCGGTGCCCGATCAGCCAGAACCCCCCGTCAGGTGCGGGGCCGAACACGGCATCATGGCTGCCCAGTGCGCGGAACGCCTCGGCGATACGGGGGGGTGTGATGTCGGGAATGTCACCGCCGATGATGCAGACAGGCCCCTTGGGTGCGCGGCGCAGGGCACGGCCCATGCGGGCACCCAGATCGCCGCCACCCTGCGCAATGCGGGGCAAATGCGCGGGCCACACGCGCGACATCATGCCAGCGCGATCCGGCGCCACAGCCAGCACAGTCTGCCAGCGCGGATCGTCGATCCGGCGCAGCAGGCCGCGCACCTGATGGCGAAACCACCACGCCGCGGGCACCATGCCGATGTCACGGCCCAAACGGGTTTTGACCCGGCCTGCACGCGGCTCCTTGAGCATCACAACCAATGTGCGTTTCACAGGCTGCGCGCCATCATGCGATGTTCCTGTCCCTCGTCGCCGTAGGGATCGCCATAGGGCGCGAACCCCAGCTTTTCATAGAACCCGATCGCATAAGTCTGCGCACCCAACTCGGCCCGCGCCGCGCCCAACTCACAGGCGTGCGCAATGGCGGCGCGGATCAAATCAGCGCCCAACCCTGTGCCACGGTGGCTCTGCAACACGCACACCCGCCCGATACGGGCGGTTTGTTCCTCCATCAGTACGCGCGCTGTGCCAACGGGTGTCGCACCGTCCAGCGCCAGCAGGTGATGACAACGGACATCCACGGCGTCCACTTCGTCGGCGGCGGAATATCCTTGCTCAATGCAAAAGACAGTATGGCGCAGGACATGGCACGCTACGCGGTCATGCGTCACATCGATGCGGATCACTTGAAGTAATCCTGCAAAATGCGCGTGTAGATCAATTTCAACTCGTGGATCTGCGCCACACTCACGTTTTCGTCCACCGCATGCATGGATTGCCCGACAAGGCCGAACTCCACCACAGGGCAATGCGATTTCACAAAGCGCGCGTCCGAGGTGCCACCGGTCGTCGACAGCTCAGGCACGACACCCAGCACCGCCTCGACAGCGCCGGACACCATCGCGGACAATGCGCCGGGCGGCGTGATAAAGCTTTCGCCCGAAATCTTGATCTGCGTCTCGACCACGATGTCATAGGCGCTGCGAATGGCCGCGACCTCCTGCTCGATCCACGCACTAAGGGACGCACCCGAATGGCTGTCGTTAAAGCGGATGTTCACGGTGGCAGAGCATTCGGCAGGGATGACATTGGTCGCGGGATTGCCTGTGTCCACGGTGACAACCGCGAGGGTGGAGGCATCGAAATGCTCCGTGCCTGTGTCAAGCTGGTGACTGGCAAGCCGGTCCATCAGGCGCATCATCGCAGGCAGCGGATTGTTGGCGCGGTGCGGATAGGCGGAATGGCCCTGCGTGCCCACAACGCGGAACTTGATCGTCATGGAGCCACGGCGCCCGATCTTGATCATCTCGCCCATCGTGTTGGGGCTGGTCGGCTCTCCGACCAGACAGACGTCCATCCGCTCCCCGTTGTTTTCCATATACTCCAGCAGGGCCAGTGTGCCGTCGACCGATTCGCCCTCCTCGTCACCGGTGATGGCGATCACAACCGCGCCATCGGGCGGCGTGTCGCGCACGAAATCCACGGCAGCGGCGACAAAGGCCGCCACACCCGATTTCATATCCGTGGTGCCGCGGCCATACATGATCCCGTCTTTGATCTGCGCGCCGAAGGGCGGCATGGTCCACGCGGCCTCGTCCCCGACAGGCACCACATCCGTGTGGCCGTTAAAGCCAAAGCTGCGTGTGTTTCCTTGCGTGCCCCAGCGCGCGAACAGGTTGCGGATACCGCCCCGATCCGCCCACGCGCAGGTGAACCCTGCGGCGCTCAGTAGATCATGCAGGATGTCCAGCGCGCCTGCATCAGCGGGCGTCACGGACGGGCAGCGCACCAGTGCTGCGGTCAGATCAATTGGGTCGATCGGTGAGGCATGAGGCATCGGGCAAGCTCCGTCAGAGGGGTCGTTCATAGGGTCCGCCACCTTATCCCCCCTGTGGTGAAAAAGTGCCAGCCCCGCAGGCGCGATCAAATCCCGCTTCATTTATGTCAAAAATGTGGTAACCTAGTTGGATAATAAATGACCCGAGGCAGGGCATGAGCAGATCTATCACCTGAAAACAGGGATAGAATCGTCCGGCAAACGGACATTTTTTGGAATAGGGGCCAACCCCTGTCCGGCTGCGTGTGTGCTGTCTCTCACAAGGTTGAGGCAGTGTACTATGGTAGCAGCATCGGAACTCCCGATTGATACAGTGCGTGAAGGCACGACAGCGCTGGATATGGCGCAGGAGATTTTCGGGAATGGCGTCACCGTTACGGGTGCGACGTATTTCGGGGATAACGACAGCGCGGGCATCTACAACAGTGGCGATTCCGTCGCGCCGGGTGTGACGCCGGGCGACACGGGTATTATTCTGGGAACGGGTGAGGTCGAGGATTTCACCAACTCCAGCGGTCAGTCGAACCAGAACACCAATACCTCCACGAACACATCCGGCACCAATAATTTCTCCCAGTACAACAATGCAGCGGGGGGTCAGACCTATGACGCGGCCACGCTGGATGTAGACTTTATTCCCGATAGCAATCTGATGACGATGCAGTTCGTCTTCAGCTCAGAGGAATATCCCGAGTTTGAAAATTCGGTTTATCAGGATTTCTTTGGGGTCTGGATCAACGGCCAGCAGGTCGATCTGGTTGTGGGCAACGGTGATGTCGATCCCGGCAACATCAACACGACCAACAACATCAACATGTACGTCAACAACCAGAACGATGAATTCAACACCGAGATGGACGGCTTTACCATCACGATGACGCTGACGATGGAAGTGAACCCGAATGTCGTGAATTCGATGCGGATCGCCATCGCGGACGTGGCTGACTCCAACTTTGATTCCAATGTCCTGATCGCCGGTGGCTCTGTGCAGACGAATGTGGTTGCCGTGGCCGATGACGTGAACGTCTATCCTGACGGGACGACGACGCTGGACGTTCTGGGCAACGACGTGAACAACGGCGGCGGCACGCTGACCATTACCCATATCAACGGTCAGCCTGTTGGCGTAGGCACGGCCGTCACGTTGCCGACAGGCCAGATTGTCACGCTCAACGCCGATGGCACGTTCAATGTCGTGGGCGACGGTGACGAAGAGAATTTCAACTTCACCTACACGATCGACAACGGAACCGACACGGATGTGGGTTTTGTCAACGCGACCTCGGTGCCGTGTTTTGTCGCCGGAACCCTGATCGCCACGCCGCGGGGCGACCGGCGCGCCGAAGCGTTGGTGCCGGGTGATCTGGTGATGACAAAGGACGAAGGCGCGCAACCACTACGCTGGGTCGGATCGCGCGTGGTTGCTGCCACCGGCGATTTTGCCCCGATCCACATCCGCGCCGGCACGCTGGGACAGCACCGCGATTTGCTGGTCTCCCCGCTGCACCGCGTGCTGATCAAGGACAATCTGGCAGAGCTGCTGTTCGGAGAGGCCGAAGTGCTGGTTGCTGCGCGCGATCTGGTCAATGACCACTCGATTACGCGGCGCACGGGCGGGGAGGTGACCTATGTCCACCTGCTGTTCGATCGTCATCAGGTCGTATTTTCCGAAGGGCTGGAAACCGAAAGCTTTTTGCCCGGCCCCCAGACCGCCAACAGTTTCGAGGCAGAGGCAGTCGCCGAAATTTACGGCATCTTCCCCGAGTTGGATCCCGAAACCGGCGCAGGCTATCCCACCGCTGCGCGCCGCACCCTGAAACGATATGAAGCGGAGCTGTTGCGCGCCGCGAAGGTAGCTTGAATGACCTGGCTTGCACTCACCGATCACACTGACCGCCGTCTGTCGCTGCGCGGCCTTGGCCAGCAAAAGCGCGCGAAACCCGTTGTCGCCGACCGGCCCGATGAGGAACTGACGCGCGGCAGCATCATGTTCGAAACCCAAGTGGCCGAAGACAGTAAGCCGCAAGTGCTGTTCGGCTTTACCACGCCGCACCCCAGCCACCGCAGTCTGGTGTTTCAGGCGATTCCGGGCGGCGGTGTTTCGATGGTGCATGTGCAGGGCGACCAGATCGCCCATGCCGCGATTGACCATAAGAACGCAGGCCGCGCCGAGGTGCTGCGCCTGACCTATTCGTGGGATACAAAATACAACTGGGGCCGCCTCACGCTTGAGCAGGCAGGCGAAGGGACGCTGACCAGTGTCGCCGTCGAAAATCCGCTGCCGCTGAACCTTGATGATCTGCGCGACCTCATGCTGGGGCGCGGCAGCCACGACTATGCGCCCGACATGATTTTTGCGGCGCTGTCGAACCAGATTGAGCCGATCGGCCCGGGCCCGACCCTTGGGCCGGACACGCCTGTCGCAACGCCTTGGGGCTTTCGGAACGCAGGCACGCTCAAACGCGGCGATACGGTGTACACCGCCGAGGGCGAGGTCGTACCAGTGTTGCATGCTGTGAACCGCTGTGTGCCTGCACGCGGCAGTTTCGCCCCCATCCGCATGCGCGCACCCTATTTCGGTTTGCAAGAGGACATCATCATTTCGCCCGAACAGCGGGTTCTGATCGACGGGCCGGAAGTCGAGTATCTGTTTTCCGTCGAGAAGGTGCTGACGCCTGCGCGTCATCTGGTCAACGGTTTTGCCGCGCGCACCGAACCCTGCACCCATCTGATCGACTATACCCAACTGGTTTTGCCGGGGCATGAGCCGATCATGGCAGCGGGTGCGCCGCTGGAAAGCATGTACATCGGACGCATGCGCCGTGACGCGCACCAGCTGGCCTCAAGCGTTCTGTTCGGGGTCGACCGCAACGATCTGCCCGAACACCGCGCGCCATCGCACAAAGTTCTAAAGTGGTACGAGGCCATTCATCTGGCCAAACGCCGCGCGGCCTGAGCCGCCTAGTCGAAGAACGGCGTCATCTGCGCCACGATCACCGAATTCTCGTCGAGCGCGCGCTGCATCAGCGCGCGTTCCTCTGCCTCGATCTCGTGACCCTCGGCCTCCCGCTCGGCCAAGGTGCCATAGCCGGTGACGTCCAGGGGCGCGGTATCTGCCTGCTTGAGGATCGCAACGGTTTCTCGCACCGCCTCTGCCTCGTCCACGCCAGAGGCAAAGCACATCAGCGCAGCGCCCGTCGCCTTGTCGGGCAGGCCGTCACCCGCCTTGCGGCCGATCTCGACCAGCAGGGTATAGACCTGCTGCCGGGATGGTTTTTTCGGTTTCTTCTCGTCGCTCATATCAGTCTCGAACCCCGGTCCACGCGCAGGCACCAGCCCTACGCGCCCAGCCCTGTTTTGAAAAGACTGCGCGCGCTATTCGCAGCGGCGCAACATGCTGATCCGTGCCCCTTTCTGGATCACGGCGATGCCATCCTCGGTACGCATGATCATGATCCGGCGCTGCCACGGATCACCGTCCGCCTGACAGATCGCATTGTACAGCGTCGCGTCCATACCGCTGACCCCGACCGGATCGCGCAGGGTACAACGCCCGCCCACCGTAAAGAAGATGTTATAGGTCAGCAGGATAACGCCACCCGCCTTGCCTACCCGTTTGCAATCCCAGCTGTCGCCGTCGGGATGCGCGGGCCGGTAGCGCCCGTCGTATGGTCCTGCCCCCGCAGGTGCGGCCAGAGCCAGCAATACAAGGGGCAGGACAAACCGCATCAATCGCGCAGCAGTTCGTTGATCGAGGTTTTGGAGCGTGTTTGTTCGTCCACGCGCTTGACGATCACCGCGCAGTAAAGGTTCACACCGTTTTTCGACGGCAAGGAACCTGCGACAACGACCGAACCTGCGGGGACTTCGCCATAAGTAAACTCACCCGTTTCGCGGTCCACAATCTTGGTCGACTGGCCGATGTAGACGCCCATGCCCAGCACGGACCCCTCGCGCACGATGCAGCCCTCCACCACCTCGGAGCGCGCCCCGATAAAGCAGTTGTCCTCGATGATCGTGGGGCCGGCCTGCATCGGTTCCAACACGCCACCGATGCCCACGCCACCCGACAGGTGCACGTTCTTGCCGATCTGCGCGCAAGACCCAACGGAGGCCCAAGTGTCAACCATCGTTCCACTGTCGACATAAGCACCAAGGTTCGTGAAGGACGGCATCAGCACCACACCCGGCGCGATGTAGGCAGATTTGCGCGCGATGGCGCCCGGCACGGCGCGAAACCCTGCGGCGGCCCATTCGTCCGCGCCCCAGCCGTGGAATTTACTGTCGACCTTGTCGTACCAGCTGGTGCCTTGCGGGCCGCCGTCCTGCATCTCCATGTCCTTGATGCGGAACCCCAGCAGCACGGCCTTTTTCGCCCATTGGTTCACATGCCAGTCACCATTTGCCTGCTTTTCAGCCACGCGCAGCTTGCCACTGTCCAGCGCGTTCAGCGTGGCCTCGATGGCATCGCGTGTCTCGCCCGTGGTGGCAGAGGTGATGGCATCACGGTTTTCCCATGCGGCCTCAATCGCCGTTTCAAGCTGTGCATTGGACATGTCCGAACTCCCTTGGATGAATAATTGCTTGCAGGCGCTATACGCGCAGCCGGCCTGCCGTGCAATCCTTGCGGGGTGGTGACACGCACCACATTGGCATAGTCATCACAGCAAATCGCGGGCATGCTGCGCAAAACCAAGGACCGAGGAAAAGATGAGCAAGAAAAACAAAAATCCGTTGCGCCACGCCGATACGGATATCGTTGCCGCAGACGAGGTGCCAGTCACACCGCAAACGCAGGCCCCCGCGTACAAGCTGGCCTTTGACGATCCGGATTTCATGGCGCGCGAGGAACTGCGGCCTGTGCGGCTCCAACTGGAGTTGCTCAAGCCCGAAATGATGCTGGATGAATACGGCGTGCAGTCGACCATCGTGCTGTTCGGCGGCGCACGCATTCCCGAGCCTGCAAAGAAAGACAGCGCGCGAACCGAAACCCTTGCCGATCTGTCGCGCTTTTACGACGAGGCGCGTGAATTTGCGCGGCTGATGACGCTCAAGTCAAACGACAGCAAAGGGCGCGAGAATGTCGTCGTGACGGGCGGTGGTCCCGGCGTGATGGAGGCAGGCAACCGCGGCGCGGTCGATGCCGGCGGTGTGTCTATCGGGCTGAACATCGTTCTCCCGTTCGAGCAGGCGCCCAACGAATACGTCACGCCTGACCTGTGTTTCAACTTTCACTATTTTGCGATCCGGAAAATGCATTTCCTGATGCGCGCAAAAGCGATCTGTGTGTTCCCGGGTGGCTTTGGCACCATGGACGAGTTGTTCGAGGCACTGACGCTGATCCAGACAGGTCGGATGCAGCGCGTGCCGTTCTTGCTGTTCGGCCGTGCGTTCTGGGAAGGGATCATCAACTGGGATGTCCTTGCCGACGCGGGCACGATTTCTGCCGAGGACCTTGATCTGTTCCGTTTCGTTGAGACAGCACAAGAGGCCGTGGAGCAGATTGAAAACTGGGGCGCGCCATCGGCACGCGACCATGTTCCGGGCAGATGATCAGTTAAACAGCTCTTTGGGCAATTCGCACAGCACGACGTGGTGGGGCAGTGTTTCCAGCATGTGCTTGCCATCGTCGGTGTCGCGGATCGAATAGCCATAGCCGGCCAGACGGTGCTTCCACTCGCGTGGGGACAGGGCGACGGCGCGTTCACGGGCAACGATCTGCATGACTTCGTCGGTTACAAATGCGTCTTGCTTGATGATGATGGACATTGTTGTTCTCCTAAGTGTGTTGGTTCTTAGGAAGAGGTTGCCCTGTATACACGTCAGGATTCGGTTTGGATTGTGTCTTAACCAAGAATTGTTTGACACGCTCAGGTTGACTGCGCCACATTTTAGCCCAAGTACACTCTCCCCTCGGGGTAGTTGATCCGCGACATTGCCCGCGTAGCCAGAAAAAACCCAAGGGTAAGAGGGCCAAGACGACCCAAAAACATAATAATAATCAATGTGATACGCCCTAATGTGTCCAGTTCGGCGGTGGCACCACGCGACAGGCCGACGGTGCCAAAGGCCGATGTCACCTCGAACAGCAGGTCCAGAAAATCACCGCGCCACGTCAGCGACATGACGAACAGCCCCGCCAGAACCAAAAACAGGCTCAGCGCGGTGAGGGCCAGCACCTTGCTGATTTCGGCCAGCCCCAGACTGCGGCCAAAGATATGCAAACGCTCTTGGCGCCGGAAAAACGCGAGCGTGGCCAATACAAGGATAATCAGTGTGGTCACCTTGATCCCGCCAGCGGTCGAGGACGGCCCGCCCCCCACCAGCATCAGCGAGATCGTCATCAGCGCGGTGCTGTCGTGCACGGCGGCGAAATCCAGCGTGTTGAACCCTGCCGTGCGCGGGGTGACGGCCTGAAACCAGCTGGCCCAGATTTTCGCGCCTGTCGTCTCGAGCCCGCCCAGCGTCGCGGGGTTTGTCCATTCCATCGCGGCAAACAGCACCCACGCCCAAACGATCAGGATCAGCGTCCCCGTGAGCATCAGCTTGCTGTGCAGGGTCAGCTGGCGCCATCCGCGTTTGCGGTAGAGGTCCGCCAGCACGACAAAGCCCAGCCCGCTGAGGATGAACAGCGCCGTGATCGTCACGTTGACCACCGGATCCGCGACATAGCCGCTTAGGCTGTCGGGGAACAGTGAAAACCCTGCGTTGTTAAAGGCCGAGATCGCGTGAAAAAGCGCCTGCCAAAAACCCTGCCGCCACCCGTACTCGGGCACGAAAACGGTCATCAGCGCGGCGGTGCCCAGCGCCTCGGCCACGAAGGCGACAAAAATAACGACCCGCACCAAAGCGGCCAGATCCGACAAGGACGTCTGCCCCATCTCGTCGCGCAGCATCATGCGCTGCGGCATCCCGATGCGCAGACCCAGCATTGACAGCAACAGGGCGGCGAAGGTCATCAGACCCAAACCACCCACCTGAATAAGTGCGGCGATGATGATCTGTCCGATCAGCGTGAACTGGCTGCCGGTGTCGACAACAACCAGACCCGTCACAGTCACCGCCGAGGCGGATGTGAACAGCGCGTCACTGAACGTAACCGCGCCCGCATGGCTGAACGGGAGGCGCAGCAACACTGCGCCAAACACAATGAATCCCGCATAGATCATGGCCAGTACGGCAGGCGGGCTAACCCGCTTGCTGCTCAGCGACAGATGAAACGGGACACGCGCCACTAGAGCGTTCCGGCGAAATCGCGCAGCTCCTTGCGACCGCCCAACAGCAGCAGCAGATCATCCTTTTGCAGCTCGCATTCTGTCCCGTCATGCCCGACGAATTCCTTGCCGCGCAGCACGCCAATGCATTTGAGGTTATACTTGTTGCCGTGGCGCAGCTCGGTCAGTTTTTTGCCTTGGAGGCTTTCGGGAACGCGAAAATTCACGACGTGCTGGCCGTTTCCGAGACTGAAGTAATCGCGCACCAGCGGGTTATGCAGCATTTGCGCAATGTGCTGGCCGACTTCCTTTTCGGGGTGGATCACGCGGTCAACCCCCAGCCTTGACAGGATGCGATGATGGTTCTTCGACGCGGCCTTGACCCAGATTTTGTCAATGCCCAGCGTCTTGAGCGTGATTGTCGCCAGAATGCTTGCCTCGATGTCATCGGCAATGGCCACAACACCAACATCGCACAGGTTGATCCCCGCGTCGCGCAGCGCGATTTCCTCACGCACGTCCAGAATAAGCGTCCGGTCCAGATCATCCGCAATCGCCGCAACTGCACGTTCGTCGCGATCAATCCCTGTGACGTGGTGGCCGAAACGAACCAGATCGCGGGCAATCGTGCTGCCAAAGGTGCCCAGACCGATGATGACAAATGACTGGCTGTGTATGGGCATGGCGATCCTCCTGCCAGAACCGTATGGGTTTCAGCCAAACGCGCAAGCGGGCAAAATGGTTCAACCCCGTGTCACGCCCGCCTCTGTCTCGATCTGGCGGCGCGACTTGCGCGCGCGCTCCGTCTCGGATTTGAGCTGGCCACAGGCGGCCATGATGTCCTCGCCGCGCGGTTTGCGCACGGGCGAGGCATAGCCCGCCTTATGCACAATATCAGAAAAGGCGCGGATGCGGTTGTTGCTGGAGCGCTTGTAGGGCGCGCCGGGCCATTCGTTAAACGGGATCAGGTTGATCTTGGCCGGAATGCCGTCGATCAGCTGCATCAGGCGGTGGGCATCCTCGTCGCTGTCGTTGATGCCGTGCAACATGACATACTCGAACGTGATCCGCTCGGAATTGCTGACCTTCGGATATTCGCGCAGCGCGTCCAGCAGCGCCTCGATGTTCCAGCGTTTGTTGATGGGCACCAGCGTGTCGCGCACGGCATCTGTGGTCGCGTGGAACGACACAGCCAGCTGGCAGCCGATCTCGGCCGCTGTGCGTGCGATTTCCGGCACAACACCCGAGGTACTCAGCGTGATGCGCCGGCGGCTCAGCTGGATGCCCTCAGGGTCCATCGCGATCTTCATTGCGTCGCGCACGTTCTCGAAATTATACAGCGGCTCTCCCATCCCCATCAGGACGATGTTGCTGAGCAGACGCGCCTCATAGGTGCGGGTGCCGGGTTCCGGCCATTCGCCCAGATCATCACGCGCGATCATCACCTGGCCAATGATCTCTCCGGCGGTCAGATTGCGCACCAGCTTTTGCGTGCCAGTGTGGCAGAACGAACAGGTCAGTGTGCAGCCGACCTGCGACGACACGCACAGCGTGCCGCGATCGCTCTCGGGAATATAGACTACCTCGACCTCGTGACCGCCGGCAATCCGGACAAGGTACTTGCGCGTGCCGTCCTCGCTCACCTGCTTGGTCACAACCTCGGGCACCCCGATCACGAAATGCGCGGCCAGCTGACTGCGGAAATCCTTGCTCAGGTTGGTCATGGCGTCGAAATCACGCACACCCCAGTTATAGATCCATTGCCAGATCTGGCCGACCCGCATTCTGGCCTGCTTTTCCGGTGTCCCCATCGCGATCAGCGCATCGCGCATCGCATCACGCGTCAACCCGACAAGGTTCATCGGCCCCTCCGGCAATTTGCGCGGGATGGTGTGGACGTCTTGTGTAATGGGTGCGGGCATGGGTGCTACTCCTGTCGGGATCTGTGCACGGCTTATACGCAACCAGTCCCGAAAATGAAAACAGCCCCGCCCGCAAAGGGACAGGGCTGCGTTAAATCTGTGCGTGGCTTACCCGCCGCAGCGTTTCGCCGCATCTTCTACAGCTGCCGTAAAGCCCAGCAATGAAAACGTGTCTTCCGTCTTGGTACCGCGACCCGAACGGCCTGTCAGTTTGGCATCCGCGCCGCGCTTCATCGCGGTGATGATCTTGCTGTCATCAGCGGTGGTCGCAGGCCAGGCCCACTCCCCTTCGGTGAACAGCTCGAACGCGTTGCCGGAAATCTCCATTGTCACGGTAGAACCGCTGGCAAAAGGATAGCCGCCGGTAAAGGCAACCTGACCCTTGGCGCCCGCACTTGGACGGTAGAACACCATCAAAAGAGTCTGGCCACGGTTCACGGCAACGACGCGGCCATCGCGCGAGTTTACCGTCTGCTTGGGCGTCGAAACACCCCAGCATTCTGTCGGGCTGTCCTCGACGAACACACTCCAATCCGTTTTCGCGGCGACGCGGTTGGTGCTCTGGCTTTGGGCTGTGGCAGTGCCCGCAACCAGACCCGCCATCAGCGCCACTGCAACACCGGTTTTATAAAATTTCATCGTTCAATTCTCCAGCCGTCCTGTGCCCCAATACATCACGCCCCTACGCCTGTGGCCGCTTTGGGATGGGCCATTCTGCTCGGGTAGGGTACGCTCTTCTCGACACCAATCACCATAACGCGAAAGACGCGAGTGGTGAAACCCCGCATTGGCAGGTTTTCGCCCATAAAATCCACGAAAAGGAATGACATATGACCGCAGCAGCCCCCTTTGCCGAAATTTGGCGCGGCCCCTTTCTGGAAAGCGTCCACTCCGGTCATGCCGTCATTTGCGATGCCTCCGGCCAGATCATGCAGGCATGGGGCGACCCCGACGCGGTGGTGCTGCCGCGCAGTTCCTCCAAAATGATACAGGCCCTGCCACTGGTCCGGTCCGGCGCGGCAGATGCCTTTGATCTCACGACCCAGCAGCTCGCGCTCGCCTGCGCCTCGCATCAAGGCGCACACATTCATGTAGACCGTGTGGGTGACTGGCTGGGCACGCTGGGGCTGAACGATGATGACTTTCGCTGCGGACCGGAACAATCCCGCGACCAAACCATGCGCGAGGCCCAAATCCGCGCCCACGAACAGCCGTGCCGCATCCACAACAACTGTTCGGGCAAGCACGCAGGCTTTCTCACCCTTGCAAAACATCTTGACGCAGGGCCGGATTACACTGACCCCGACCACCCCGTACAACGCGCCTGCCTTGAAGCGTTCGAACACGTCACACAAGAATCCAGCCCCGGCTACGGCATCGACGGCTGTTCAGCACCCAACTACGCCGCCAGCCTGCACGGCATCGCCCGCGCAATGGCCCATTTTGCTGCCGCTGCCAATGACACGCCCGAAGCCCGCCTGCATCAGGCCATGCGCCTGCACCCCGAACTGGTCGCAGGCGAAGGGCGGGCCTGCACCGAACTCATGCGCGCCTGCGATGGCAAGGTCGCGTTGAAAACAGGGGCCGAAGGGTTCTTCATCGCGATCATCCCCGAACGCGGCATCGGAATCGCGCTCAAGGCCGCCTGCGGCACCACCCGCGCCGCAGAGGCCGCAATCGCCGCACTCCTCGTGCGCCTTGGCGTGCTGGAGGCTACCCATCCTGCAACCCTCAAACGCATCAACGCACCAATCAAAAACTGGGACGGCCTCGTCACCGGCGTGCTCAAACCGGCAGCAGGTCTCCTTTCCTGAACCCTATTTTCTCTGACTGAAAATACTCCGGGGGGTCTCTACGGCCCTCGGGCCGTCGAGAAGGGGGGGCTGGCCCCCCGCGCCTGTGGTTACTCTAAAAATTCCGCGCGTGTGTAACCCTGAACGAACAACAGCGCGGTCAGATCGCCAAAATTGATCCGCACGTCACACTGGGCCGCGACAGCAGGTTTGGCATGCAACGCAACCCCCAGGCCCGCACGCCCCAGCATGCCCAGATCATTGGCGCCGTCCCCCACGGCCATGACATCGTGCTCTGACAGTCCCAGTCGCGCGGTGATCTGCTCCAGCGCGTCGATCTTGGCCTGCTTGCCCAAAATCGGCAGGCCCACCTCACCCGTCAAAACGCCGCCCTCTACCAGCAACTTGTTCGCGCGATGCTCGTCGAAACCCAGTTGCGCGGCCACCTGATGCGTAAACGCCGTGAACCCGCCCGAGACAAGCGCGGCGTGCCCGCCTTGCGCCTTCATCGTAGCCAGCAATTGCGGCCCGCCGGGCATCAGGGTGATCCGCTCGTCCAGCACTTTGTCGATCACGGTTTCCGGCAGTCCGGCCAGCAGACCGACACGTTCGCGCAGCGCGCCGTCGAAATCCAGCTCCCCGTTCATCGCACGGGCCGTAATCTCCCTGACGCGCGCGCCCACGCCCGCTTCCTCTGCCAGCTCGTCAATGCATTCTTGCCGGATCATCGTGCTGTCCATGTCGGCAAGCAGCATCTTTTTGCGCCGCCCCCTGGTGGGGATGACAACCAGATCGACGCCCAGCGCCTGACAGTCCTCCCAGACGCCCCAACGGTTCGCGGGCATCACGGGAAGCGCGAATTCTGCGGCCTCGTCCGGGGCAAGCCACACGGCCTCGCCACCGCCCCAGGCATTGCGCACAGCCTCTACCAGCGCGGTATCAAGGGATCGCGCCGTCGGCGCAGAAAGCAGAATGGCAGTAAACATGGTCAAATTCCCGATCAGCATCAGCGACGCCGCACAAAGACGCCCCTGCGGCGGTTTAGCCTGCAATCCATATTAGTGCCAGCGTGTACACACCGGCATCGACGGCGTCGACCTGAGCGGTGCATCGCACCTTTGGCGCCTGAAACCCGGCTTGGGCCAGCCCCCGCGTTTTCACCTATTTCAACAAGGTTTCCGCTGCCAACCGGCCAAAAGCATTCGCGGCTTTGGGGCTTGCCCCTGTAACCAGACGCCGATCAACCTGACAGGATGCATCTGCTTTTGTGTTGGTGATTTGCGCGCCCAGTGCAGTCAGCTTTTCACACAGCCACCACGGCATCGGACCCGGCAAATAACCGATCAGCGGGGTTTGCTTGTCAACTGAATCTGGAAACACGGTCATCTTGTACCCGTCGTACAAGAACCCTTTTTCGGTCTTTACGGCCAACAGGGCAGCGGGCCCGTGACAGATTGCCAGCGTGAACAAACCCCGTTCGTGCGCCCAATTCAGGATTTTTCCGACATCGGCATTTTCGGGCAGGCCAAGCATCGCACCGTGACCGCCGGGAATAAAAACAGCGGCATAAGACGCAGCGTCTTCCATCGTGTTTAACACAAAATCCGCCAGACTGCCGGGGTTCGCAAAGTCATCTGCACGATCACGGTACAGCTTTTGAACGTCGGCATCATCTGCGGGCATTGCCCACTGTTCGATCACCGCGGGGGCACCTGTCGGGGTCGCAATGTCAATCTCGAACCCCGCATTCATCAGATGCAGCATCGGCAAAGCCATCTCGACGGGGTGATTGCCGGTCGAGAATTTTTTACCATTGGCCATCGTCATATTACGCTGCTCGGTACAGATCATAAGCACGCGGTTTTTAGGGCCTGTGTAGGGTTTGCCATAAACGCCCCCGTCGAAATCCGTGGTGGACGATGTACCCAGTTTGATCGCCAGCGGTGACGGGCTGAACGCGCCGTCGGCTGTGGGTGTCGGCATGGCTTTGAAAACTTTGCGCAGAATGTTCATCTTACTCGACCTCGGTCACAAGAGTGTCACGGGATTTGCGGACCTTTTCCATCGGCAGCAACCAGTCCCCGTCCGCATCGCGGTATCCCAACGGCAGCAAAACAACCGACCTCAGGCCGCGCTCTTTCAGGCCAAGGATTGTGTCCACGGCATCGGGGTTGAACCCTTCCATTGGCGTACTGTCGACTTCTTGTTCGGCGGCAGCGACCAACGCGATGCCCAGGGCGATATAGGCCTGACGGGCTGCATGCGCAAAGTTCACTTCAGCATCGCGCGGCAGGTAATTCGACTTCAGGTTTTCATAATAGGTGTGCAGCATTGGCAGATCGCCACGCGCCTCGACATTCAGGTCGACGACGGTGTCGATCCGCTCTGCCGTGTAGTCATCCCAAGCCGCAAAAACCAAAAGATGCGAGCCGTCCGTGATCTGCGCCTGCCCGCCCGCAGCCTCGGTGATTTTGCGGCGCGTGTCGGGATTGGTGACGACGACCAGCTCGAACGGTTGCGTACCGCTGGATGTCGGGGCCATGCGGATCGCCTCGACAATCGCATCTACCTTTGCTTGCGGGACCGGTTTGGAGGGGTCCATTTTCTTGGTGGCGTAACGCCAGTTCAGAAGATCGCTCAGTGGCTTTGCAGTCATGTGTTTCATCCTGTTGTCAGTGTCCCTGCGGGGCGGTATATATTTGTAACCGACTACCTAGTGGGTACTGTGCGCTGCTACAAGAAGGCACAGTCCTGAACCTTGGTTACAAAAAGGGAACCGCCATGCTGGACGACAAACGATGCCCCGATTGCAAACGCATCAATGAGGTGCTGTCGCGCGTGGGTGACAGGTGGAGCGTGCTTGTCGTGATCTCGCTGGCGGAATACGGGACGCTGCGGTTCAATGAGCTAAAGCGCAATCTTGGCATCTCGCAACGGATGCTCAGCCTGACACTGAAAGAGCTGGAGCGTGACGGCCTCGTGAACCGCACCTATCATCCAACGATCCCGCCGAAGGTCGAGTACAACCTCACCGACATGGGTCAGTCCTTTCGCGGACCGGTCAGCGCATTGGGGTATTGGGCGCTGGAAAACCTCGCGACGATTGACGCCGCGCGCCGCGCCTATGACCAAACCGCAAAAGCGTGAGTCTGGACCCCGCCCGCTTTGAGGTCAGGAATGCGCGCACGCCGTCGTAGCCATTTATGAAACCGGAGAGGTTGCGCCACTTTGTACCGGAAAAACAGGCCAGCACCATTTTTCTGAACGCGCAAATATTCGATGCATCGCCCCAGAAAAATGGGTGGTACCGGCCTGCGGGTCACTGCGGCTTACCAGCTGTTGTAACCTAGGTACTTGCCCGACATCTCGACCTTGACGCGGTCCCCTTTCGGGTTTTCCTCACGGGTGACGGACATGTTGAAATCAATTGCGGACATGATGCCGTCACCGAATTCCTCCTGAATAAGCGCCTTCAGGGTCGGGCCATAGACCCCGACGATTTCGTAAAAGCGATAGATACAGGGGTCGGTCGGAACGGCCTGCTCCCAGATTTTGGTGGGGCTTTCGACCAGCACGCTTTCGGCCTCTTGCGGCAGGCCCATGACGCTGACCATCAGCTTTGCCTTGTCTGCAGGAAAGGCGTTCATGCCCATTGCGGCCGAATGGGTCCAGACCGGAGACATGCCGATCTTTCCGGCAATTTCATCCCACGTCAGGCCCGCCTGCTTTTTGGCAGACAGGATCATAGCGGTGACGTCTTCTTTACTCATCATTTCAGTCATTGCGAGGTCTTTCATGTTGGTTTCCTCCGGCATTAGTTGTTGACCGCCTTCAGGGCAGGCTGGGTGTCGTCGGGGTCTTTTGCGGGTTTGGTCAGATCAATGCGGACGGTGTCGGGTGCATTTGTGTGACCCGCCTCTGTGGCCTGTCCGGCCAGCTCCTTTGACCGTTTTCCAAGGAACTGTACCAGGTGGTTGCGGATGGCATAGTAATTCGGATGCTCGACAATTCCGGTCCGGTTGCGCGGGCGCGGGATCGTGATTTCGACACTCTCGGCGACGCGGGCGTGCGGGCCGTTTGTCATCAACAGGATACGGTCAGCCAGCAGGATCGCCTCGTCGATGTCGTGAGTGATCATAAAGACGGTCTGTTCCATCCGGCCCCAGATTTTCAGCAGCTCGTCCTGAATGGTCCCGCGCGTCAGGGCATCCAGCGCGCCAAACGGCTCATCCAGCAGCAACAGTTTGGGGTGGTTGGCAAAGGCGCGCGCAATGGACACACGCTGGCGCATGCCGCCCGACAGCTGGCTGGGTTTGCGGTGGATCACGTCCCCCTCAAGCCCGACCATCGCAAGGAATTCGGTCGCGTGGTCCTCGACCTGTTTTTTGCTCCAGTCGGGGTATCGGGCTTTGACGCCAAAGGTCACGTTTTTCAACGTCGTCAGCCACGGCAATAACGAATAGTTCTGGAACACCACGCCACGGTCAAGGCTGGGGCCTTTCACCTCTTGGCCGTCCATGATGACGCCGCCGCTGGTCGGCTCTGCCAACCCTGCGAGGATGTTCATAATCGTGGATTTGCCACAGCCGGAATGGCCAAGGATCACCACGAACTCCCCCTTTTCGACCCCGAAGGAGGCGTTCTCGAATACTGTCAATTCGCCCCCGTTGCCGTCAGGGAACCGTTGGGTGAGTTTTTCGATGCTTAGATACGGTTTCATGGATCGTCCTTTATTCGGCATAGGTGACGCGGCGCTGCAAAAGGCCAAAGGCCGAATCCAGCAGCATGCCAACCACACCGATCACAAGAATTGAAAAAACGACGGAGGTCAGATCAAGGTTGTTCCACTCGTTCCAGACGTAATAGCCAATGCCGGTCCCGCCGACGAGCATCTCGGCCGCGACGATGACCAGCCACGCGATCCCGATAGAAATACGCATGCCCGTGACAATCGTGGGGGCAGCGGCCGGCAGGATCACCGTGAACGCAGTCCTGATCGGCCCAAGCTCATGCGTGCGGGCAACATTTACCCAATCCTCGCGCACGCCAGCCACGCCAAAGGCGGTGTTGATCAGCATCGGCCAGATCGAGCAGATGAAAATAACAAAAATGGCAGAGGCCTCGCTGTCGCCGATGACAAACAACGCAAGCGGCATCCATGCCAGAGGCGAGATCGGGCGCAGAACCTGAATAAAGGGATTGAAGGCCTTATAGGCGACCTGACTCATGCCGATCAGAAAGCCAAAGGGAATAGCGACCAAAGCAGCAAGGAAATAACCCGTCAGCACACGGTAGATGGAATAGCCGATCTGGATCCCGATGCCTTTGTCGTTCGGGCCGGCATCATAGAACGGATTGCTTAGCTGCTCCCATGCTTTGGCGATGACGTCGCTGGGCGGCGGCACACCTGCCTTGGCCGAACCCGCACCTGTCAGGATTTCATATTCGGTGAGTTCTTCCACGGTCTTTTGCGCCGGTATCGCGGCCTCCCAGATCAGGAGGCCGACAACAAGCATCACGACCGACAACAGTGCAGCGCGTTGATTTACAGAAAGGCTGCCCATCCCTTACCCTTTCTTGATCGCAAAGCTGTCGACGTAGGCTTCGGGTGTTGCGGGATCAAAGGTTTTGCCCATGATCATGTGCGACTTGTATGTGACGTCCGGCGCCTCATAGCCGAGGTCCTCCATCACCTTTTTGCAATCCGCAGCCAGATAGACCCGTTCGGCCACGCCGCGATAATCCACATCCCCTTCGATGTAGCCCCAGCGCTTCATCTGGGTCAGGATCCACACGCCCATAGAATGCCACGGGAAGGGATCAAAATCGATGCGGTCGGGCACGCGCTGCACCTCGCCCAGACCGTCTGCATATGTGCCGGTCAAAACCTGTTCGATAACCGTGACCGGCTGGTTGAGATAGTTCGTCGGCGCAATGGCGGCCGAGATTTCTTTGCGGTTCTCGGCGGCGGACGCGTATTGCGTCGCATCAATGATTGATTTGAGAAGCGCGCCATATGTGTTTGGCAATTCCGTGGCAAAGGACAGCGGCGCGGCAAAGGCACAGCACGGGTGACCTTCCCAGATTTCCTTGGTCAGGAGATGGATAAACCCGATACCCTCATAGACCGCGCGCTGGTTGAACGGATCGGGCGAGAGATACCCGTCAAGGTTACCCGCGCGCAGGTTTGCCACCATCTCGGGCGGGGGCACCACGCGGATCTGGATATCGACATCGGGGTCCAATCCGAACTCAGCCACATAATAGCGCAGCAGGAAGTTGTGCATGGAAAATTCAAATGGCACGCCAAAGGTAAACCCCTTCCACTGGCTGGGGTCGCGTTTGTCGAGATGTTCGTTGGACAGCACGATGGCCTGCCCGTTGATGTTCTCGACCGCGGGCATGATGTAGGGTTCGGCAACAGATCCGGCCCCAAGCGTCATTGCCAACGGCATGGGCGTCAGCATATGCGAGGCATCGTATTCACCGTTCAACGATTTATCGCGCGCCACTGCCCAACCCGCCGTTTTGATCACTTGGGCGTTCAGGCCGTACCGCTCATAGAACCCCAACGGCTGCGCCATGATGATCGGGGTCGCGCAGGTGATCGGCACGAAACCGATGTTCAAATCCGTCTTTTCAGGTGGCCCGAGGTTGTCGAGGATCGCGGCCTTGGCTTCGTTTAACGGAAACACCGAGGCAAGTGCGGCAGCCATTGTCGAGCCGCCCATCATCCCCATGAAAGAGCGTCGCCCGATATCGCTTTGTCCGAATACGGACCGCACGATCGCGCTTTCTACAGCGCGTTCCAACATGCCTTCCGACGTGGACAGGTCAATACTGTCGTCACCTTCCGGCAATGTGGTGCTGCAAGTATGGCAACTGCAATCAACAGCGTGCCGCAGATCGGTTTTGGATGAAAATGGATTTCCCAGTGATTTGACAGTCATGATACGCCCTCGGTTTTGGATACCCTCATGCTGGCAGGGGAGAATCGACAATTACAGGTATCCGCAAGAATTTCAGAATTTGCTTTTTATGATTAAATTCAATGCACTGATCGCTTGGAATTGCTAAAAATATTACGATATTTCGTAATTTACGATATTTCGTATTGAGCAGGGCTGCATTTCCAGATCGTATCGACGGATGCTTGATACAGATGCCACTTACGATTCCATGCTTGCTGGTGCCTTTGGTTCCACTGTCCTGATCGGCCTTGGTCAGGACCGCATTCTGGCAGCGACGCCCGAGGCCAAAGCGCTGTTCGCGGATCAAGCGCTGGTAGGATCGCATTTCGCCCGTTTCGTCGCCGCAGGCATGGATAATTTCGTCGTCTTTATCAGTGAGGTCCAGCATCGCGGCACTGCGTGGACGCGGCGGGTGACCCTTCAAAGTGCGGACAACGATCCACTGCACTGTGAAGTCACAGGGCGGGCAGTGCGGCACAACGCGCAGGACATGCTGCTTTTGCATGTTCTTGATCTGGCCGGTCTTGAACAACATGCCGCCGAAGTTGCGGCGGGAAATATCTACAACGGCGGCCTTGTCGAATGGCAGCGGGCACAAAGCTTTTTTGCCGATCTGGAGCGCGAAAACCAATTGATCCTGAACGCGGCAGGCGAAGGGATTTACGGGGTCAACGCCGATGGCAAGACAACCTTTGTAAACAGGGCTGCGCAGGAAATGCTGGGCTGGACGACCCAAGATCTGCTGGGTCAGGACATCCATGCAAAGATTCACCATCACCACCTCAACGGGGAACATTACCCCTCGCATGAATGCCCGATCTACCAGTCCTTTCGCTATGAACAGGTGAACCGGATCGAAGACGAAGTGTTCTGGCGCAAGGATGGTAAGCCGATCCGCGTCGAATATGTTTCGACCCCGATCTATGACGGGCCGCGGCTGGTCGGTGCCGTGGTCATCTTTCGCGACATTACCGAACGCTGGGAGAACGAGCGAAAGCTGCGCTGCGCGATGGATCAGGTTGCCGCCCTGCGCGACCAGCTCGAAGAGGAGAACGCCTATCTGCAAGAGGCGATCAGCATCGAACGCGCGCATCACGATATCATTGGACGCTCTGCTGCGATCCGCCGGATCATCAACCAGATCGAGCTTGTGGGCCCCACCGATACAAGCGTTCTGATCCGTGGCGAAAGCGGGGTTGGAAAATCCCTTGTTGCCTCTGCCGTGCATGACGAGAGCAGTCGCAAACGCCGCCCGATGATCCATTTCAAAGCGGGGGCCGCCAGCCCCGAAAAGATCGAGAGTGAATTGTTCGGGCAGGTCCGTGGCGCTTTTGCCGGCGCGCTCAAGGACCGGCCCGGCAAGCTGGAGCTTGCCCACGGCGGCACCCTGTTCATTGACGAGGTCGCGGACATCCCTGTCGAGCTTCAGGGTCACCTGCTGGACGCATTGCAGAACCGCGAAGTCATCCGATTGGGCGATGATCGTGTGCGGAGCCTTGACCTGCGTGTCATCGCCTCGACAAACCGTGATGTTGACCGCGAGGTGCAGGCAGGCCGCTTGCGGCAGGACCTGATGCTGCACCTCGGGGTCTTTCCCATTCTGTGCCCGCCGTTGCGCGACCGTCCAGAGGACATCCCGATCCTGACAGCCCATTTGCTGCGCATCGCATGCAAGCGGCTGGGTCGGAAGGCACCTGTCGTCACCGAAGGGGCCATGCGCAAACTGCAACAGTACCATTGGCCCGGCAACGTGCGCGAATTGGCCAACGTGATCGAACGGGGCGCCATCGTTTCACAGACTGACAAGCTACAGATCGAAATTCAGAACCAAACTGCCGCGGGGTCGTTGCCAACCTCGGCCTTGCTGACCGAGGCCGACATCGAACACATCCGGAAAATGAATATCGTTGCCTGCATGAAAGAGGCCGATGGCCGTGTCTCCGGGGCGAACGGCGCCGCAGCCTTGCTTGGGATCAAGCCGACAACTCTCTATTCGAGGCTCAAGAAATTAAACCTGACGGAAGGTGACTGGTAAGAACATGTAGGACGGCGGATCGCTTCTGAAACGGCACACGCCCTTCAATGCCTTCTGTGTTGCGGGGCCATACCAGTCTAATATCAGCCAGCAGTGGTACCATCGGGCCTGTACAGTCCGGCCCCGCAGAATGCAGCGGATAGATCAAAGGGCCTACTTCCCCAATATTCTGTATAGGCGCCTGGAACCTGGGCTAGGCCGATCCCAACAAATCCCGCGCAATTCGTTCAAAAATTGCGCCTCCAACGGGGATCAGATCATCCGGAAAATCATAGTCGGGATTGTGCAGCGCGGCATAGGTTTCGCCCGGACCCAGACATAACATTGCAGCCTTGGCATCCCATCCAAACACTCCAAAGTCTTCTGATGCGCGCATAGGAACACCCGCGTCACCATAAGCAACGTCGATTGCATCCATCGCTGTTGTTGCCACGCGATATGCGTCTGGATCATTGATTGAAGCTGCGAAATTATCGCAAACCTCGAAATCCACGCCAAGCCCGAATTTCTCTGCTGTTGCGCTGGCGTGCGTACGGGCCATGTTTTCGAGATACTCCATCCCGTCATCACCCGCCGTCCGTAGGGTGGCGAAAATTTCTGCTTCACCTGGTGCAACACCAAATGTCGGCTCCCCGATCTTTGCATGCGTAATCGTCACCAGCCGGAAGTCACCGTCAAGCGAGCCGCCCTGCCCCAGAGCATCCAGCGCAGGAATCAATTCGGCAACGGCCTGCGCCGGTGAAACCCCGTCTTCGGGGTCGGCTGCATGGGCAGTTTTGCCACTTAGCTTGATCCTAAGCCCTAATGAAGCGCAGTTAATTAGCCCAACACAGGTAGAGACGTATCCAAATGGCCGTCCGGGTTCGATATGGATGGCAAAGGCCCAGTCTGCCTTGATGTCTTGATAAGCAGGGTCGGCGACGACAGCTTTTGCGCCGCTGCCGTCCTCTTCTGCGGGTTGGAACATAAGAACGACGCGCCCATGCGCAACCGGCCGACGGGAAACAAGCCGCCCCAATGCAAGCAACATTGTCATATGACCGTCATGCCCGCAAACATGGCTCTTTCCACTGGTCTGTGACGCCCACGGGATATCGTTACATTCCTGAATTGGTAGCGCGTCAAGTTCAGCCCGAAAAAGCACTGTCGGCCCTTCCTTACCGCTGTCAAAAACCGCTGCCACACCGTGTCCACCTAGCCCGGTCAACACGCGCGTCGGTGACAACGGTTTAAGTGCCGCAGCAATTTTGCGAGCTGTCTCTACCTCATCCCCGGACAATTCCGGATAGCGGTGAAGTTCTCGGCGAAATTCGGTCAGCTCTTTCAAGTCAAGATTTGTGAGCATGTGTTACACTGCTTTCAAAGTCGGTTTCTCTGATCACCCCGATGCTAAAGCAGAACGGAGACATTCGCCAAGCACCGTCCAACGCGGACTTGGGCCTTTCACAGCTGTCGCGCATCATGGCAATCGCATTCGCCAGATGTTTGTTTCGCATGCCGCTGCGTGAGTGAAGCGATACTTTCTGCTCTGATGCCACAACGCGGACAGTACTATAGACCATCTGGTCCGCCACAGCGACAGACAGATCATAGCCGTGGTCCCGTTCAGTAAGGTGCAGCATCAGATCGGCAGTGGCGGTTCCGCCCGATGCGGTGATGTACTCTTCATCGCCGACAAATACATTCCGAACAACTTTGACCTCTGGAACGCTCTCTGGGAAACTGTCGTGGTATTCCCGATGAACCGCTGCCTTACGCCCGTTGAAAAATCCAGCGCGCACAAGAATATAAGCCCCTCAGCAAAGCGCGCCAATTTGCGTTCTGGTGGTACGATCAACACTGCACAGAGCGTTCAACAGAATGGTGTGATCCATGCGCCGCACGTTAATACCTGACAGCACAAAAAGACGGTCACACGCGGGAATGTCCTGAAATTTGCCATATGAGAAACATCCTCAATAAGGGCAAAAGACAGCGTGTTGGGATGTTCGTGCTGGATCGCGTTCTTACACCGGGCCGCCATTGTCAAACCCTGACCATAACTGCCTTTGTAGACAATATGTATTTTTTATGATGGGGTCGAGCTTATTAAAATTCTGAGGAACACATTGGCCGATCGACCGAAAACCAAAAAAGCCCGTTGCCTTGAGGATCTGCGCAACCGGATCCTGACGCAGGATCTTCAACCCGGTTACTATCTGGACGAGGCTGTTCTCGCGGAAACCTATGACATTTCCCGTCCCCCCCTGCGCGAAGTTCTGAACCAGTTGGCGGGTGAAGAATACGTTGTGCTGCACAAGAACCGCGGTGCGCAAGTGTCGCCTATGACACACAAAACGCTGCGCAATTTCTTTGTTGCAGCCCCGATGATATATTCGGCCGTTACGCGCCTTGCGGCTGTGAACGCGACACGGGTGCAGATTATGCGGTTGAAAGACACGCAACTCTTGTTTCGCGCCGCCATACGCGAAGGGGATGCTGCGGAACGTGCGCTTTTGAACCTGCGGTTTCACACCATTATCGGGGATATGGCGGACAACGAATACCTCGCACCCAGCCTGCGCCGCCTGCTGATCGATCACACCCGCATCGGTATGACGTTCTACAATCCGCGCAATCCAGCCCTTTCCAAACAACGCGAACAGGCCGCCGATCAGCATGATGATTTTATCGCCCGGATCGAGGCGGGTGATGTCGACGCCGCCGCCACCCTTGCGATTGCCCACTGGGAACTGTCGCGTGCAGAAATCGAAAGTTTCGTCACCCCGCAAGGTATGGAAATTCCGCTTGGCGATGTGCCAAGGGCCCTGAACACGAAAGGCGCCTCATGAAGTTTGAAGGCATATATACACCCGTCATCACGCCCTACGGCGCAGACGGCAGCATTGATCGCGATGCCATGGTGGCGCAGATCGAACACCTGATTGCGTCGGGTGTTCATGGCCTTATCAACGGCGGGTCGACGGGCGAATACTACGCGCAGTCTATGGACGAGCGTAAAGAAATGGCGGCCTTTGCCAAAGACATCATAGGGGATCGCGTGCCGCTGATTGTCGGCACGGTGTCGGTACGCACGGACGATTCCATCATAATGGCCGAGCATGCCGCTAAAATCGGGGCGGATGCGTTGCTGGTCGGATCGCCGCCCTATTCGGTGCCAACAGAACGTGAGAACGCGCTGAATGCTTTGGCGATTGATCGCGCCGCTGACTTGCCGATCATGCTGTATAACTACCCCGGCCGGATGGGTATCGACATGGGCACAGAGTTTCTGGATCGCGTCGGACGCAGCCGGAACTTTGCAGCCATCAAGGAAAGCTCGGGCGATATCAACCGCGTGCATCTTTTGGCGCGTGACTACCCGCATATTCAAATGTCATGCGGGATGGACGATCAGGCGCTGGAATTTTTCGCATGGGGCGCACGGTCCTGGGTCTGTGCGGGGTCGAATTTCTTGCCGACCGAACATATTGCCCTGTGGCGCGCCTGCGCGGTTGAGGGTGATTTCGACAAAGGCAGGCGTATCATGTCGGCGATGATGCCTTTGATGCGCGTACTGGAACAGGGCGGCAAATTCATTCAAGCGGTCAAACACGGCTGCGAAATGGCGGGCCAATACGCAGGCCCGCCGCGCCCCCCGCTGCACGGGTTGAACAAAGATGACAAACGACAATTGGAACAGGTGGTCCGCGTGCTCAAACGCACCGTCGCCCAAATCGAAGCGGAGCCACGCACATGAGCGATCTGTTAACAACCGAAGACTACAAAGCCATTGCCGCAGAGCTGACGTTCCCGACACAGGCTTTTATCAACGGCGGGTTTCGCGCTGCCATTTCGGGCGACACATTTGATACGGTAAATCCCGCAACTGGTGATGTGATTGCAAGTGTCGCGGCCTGTGCCAGTGCGGATGTAGACGTCGCTGTTGAAAAAGCGCGCGAAGCGTTTGACGATGGCCGTTGGTCGAAAATGCATCCTTCTGAGCGCAAAGACGTGTTGATCAAGCTAACAAAATTGATCAGGCGGAATGCGCGCGAACTGGCTGTGATGGAAAGCCTTGATAGCGGCAAAACCATTTTCGATTGTGAAACGGTTGATGTGCCTGAAACGATCCATTGCCTCGCGTGGCATGCGGAATTGATCGACAAGATTTACGATCAAATGGCACCAGCATCCGATAATCACATTGCAATGGTGGTGCGTGAACCTGTGGGCGTTGTCGGGCTGGTCTTGCCGTGGAATTTCCCGCTTCTGATGCTTGCGTGGAAAATCGGACCGGCATTGGCCGCCGGCTGTTCCGTCATCGTCAAACCGGCACAAGAGACATCCCTGACGGCGCTGCGTCTGGCGGAACTGGCGATGGAGGCGGGCATTCCAGCGGGCGTGTTCAATGTACTGCCCGGCAGCGGCGCGGACGTGGGTGAACCCTTGGGGCGTCACATGGACGTGGACATGGTTTCGTTCACAGGATCAACCGCGACGGGGCGTCGCTTTCTTGGGTATGCCGCCGAATACAACCTCAAGGAAATCACGCTTGAGATGGGTGGCAAGAATCCGGCGGTTGTGTTGGATGACGCTGAAAACCTTGACCGTGTTGCAGCGCACATCGTCAATGGCGCGTTCTGGAACATGGGCGAAAACTGTTCGGCGGCGTCACGTCTGATCGTGCAAAAGGGCATCAAGGACGCGTTGATAAAACGCATCATTGCACACGCGCGCGAATGGCCGATGGGTGATCCGCTGGACCCCGCGAACCGTGTCGGTTCGTTGGTGTCAAAGGCACATTTCGACAAGGTCAGCAGCTATCTCAAGAAAGGGCCGAAAATTCTGATGGGCGGCGGCGCCAAGGACGGGTTTGTGGAACCCACCATTCTAGATATCTCTGATCTCAATGCCACGCAGGTGCGCGAAGAGATTTTCGGGCCTGTTCTGTCTGTTCTGACCGTCGCGACATTTGACGAAGCCATCGCATTGGCCAATGACACGGAATACGGCCTTGCCGCGTCGATTTTCACTGCCAACGTCAAACGCGCGATCCGCGGTGCGCGGTCCATTCGGGCGGGCACCGTGACGGTGAACAGTTTTGGCGAAGGCGACATCGCCACCCCGTTTGGCGGGTACAAGCAGTCAGGCTTTGGCGGGCGCGACAACAGCATCCATGCCCATGATCAATACACCCAACTTAAAACCATCTGGGTCGATCTGAGCGACGACGATGACGAGGCGGTTGATTGACCCGAACGCCTGTTCCGAAAGCAGCCCCGATCCCGGGACCTGATGCGTGGAATGACATTCTGGGGCCACGCCCTGCCGCGCACCCTTAAGAAGGGTCCGTGTGCGCAGACTTCGTCATTGTCACAATCGCATCATCACACGCACCTGTGCGACGCTGAACCCCGATCAGTCGGTCAGTGACACACTCTGGTGTCACGCGCGCGGCACGCGTCATGCAGCGCAAGTTTGACCAACGCTTCCCTCACCTTGCCGGGTTGAAAATGGAATACGCACGGGCGGGGCATCTGTGCCTGACGCTGAACAGCGTTTCGGTCATGCGCCAACTTGATGCAGGGCTGTTTTCGGGCTGTGTGCAAAACGGGCTGGGCACGACATGCGGCACGTTGACGGGCATCGGCGCTGCTGAACCGGCTTGCGGCGAAACCAGTGCGATCACACGTCATTTTAGGGCAGAAGCGCTGCCCAGAAACAGCCCTCCCAACCGTTCCAGCAGATCGGCGCCAATGCCATGCTGCGCTTTCGCGAATGGCGCGCCAAATCGGAATAACCAGACCCTAGTGCGTCTGGTTCAGTTCATCAGCTGCTGGAATTTCCATTTCACGGCGGGCGATGTATTCCAAGAGAGCCTCGTCGCGGGCTTCGTCCAGTTTCGGTTCCTGATATTCGGACAACATGGCGCGTGCGGTTTCCAATGCCCGCTGCGTAATTTCCTTTTCGCCGTCCGCGCTCCATTGCTCGATCGAATTGTTGTCGAACAGCTCAGGCATAAAGAATGCCGATTGAAATTTCTCAAGCGTATGGGCATGGCCGAGGTAATGCCCCCCGGGACCTATGTCTGAAACGGCTGCGATAGCTTGATCGAAATCGTCCCAACGCGGCCCCTCGGCCATGCGATACGCCATCGCACATTGCTCTGCATCGACAACAAATTTGGCAACCGAACAATGCATGCCGGCCTCGTTCCAGCCCGCAGAGTGCCAGATGTAGTTCGCGCCCGCATGCATGACCGCCGACAGGGTTGTCGCGCTTTCGTATCCGGCTTGCGCATCAAACGTCTTTGCACCGCCAAGGGTGTTGGATGTGCGCCATGGGACTCCGTAATATCGCGCCATCTGACCAATCATAAAGTTCATCAGACTAATCTCTGGCGTTCCCGCCATCGGCGCGCCGGACTTCATCGAAACCGAAGCGAGGTAGTGGCCGTAGATCGCAGGGCAGCCACGGCGGATGACTTGTGTATAGGCCAAAGCACTTAGCGCCTCGGCGTTCAACTGTGCGACTGTCGCAGGAACGCTCGCGGGGGTATTTGCACCGCCCAGCACGAACGGAGAGCACAACACCGGCTGGTTGCGTTTACAAAATGCGCGCATCGCGCCCAGCATCGTTTCATCCCAGACCAGCGGCGAGTTACCGTTGCAATTGCCTGTCGTGACGGGATGATTGTCCAGAAAATCCTCACCATACAGGATTGCACACATGTCCATGACATCCTCTGCATTCTTGGGGCTGGTCGTCATTCCCATGAACATCTTGTCGGAATATTTCATCGACGAGTAAGTGATGCGCAGGTGGCGCTGGCTAATGGGGTGATCGTAGGGTTCAACGATGTGGTGCGCTGACGAATGCAGGGCGGGCGACATATGGCTCAGCTTGTGAAACATCGCCAGATCATCCAGCGTCGGGTTGCGGCGCACGTCATCCAGATCGCGCAGAAACGGCGCGCCCGTCATTGGCACGAACACCGAATGCGGCCCCCCCAGCCGGACATTGTTTTCGGGGTTACGAGCGTGATAGGTAAAATCGCTCGGGATGGTGGCGATCAGATCGCGTATCAACCCGCGATCGAGGTAAACCATTTCACCGACAACCTTTGCGCCCGCCTTTTTCCAGTCTTCAAGCGCGATGGGGTCGCGAAACTGAACGCCTACGTTCTCAAGAATATCCATCGAGGCATTGTCGATGGTTTCGACCTGCGCGCCGTCCATGACGTCGCACAGCGGGATTTTGCGGGTCAGCCCGGGCAGCATTTTAATGTCGCGGATGGACCGGATAGATTGTCGTGCAGCGCGGCCACCAGACCGCGTGCGTTTTGGTTCAGTACTCATCATTTATCCTCCCGTTCAGATTAGTATGCCAAAGAGGTCAGACATATGCTTGACGGAAAGCGTACCCTATTTGCAGGATGCGACACGGTGCATTCGTGGCTTTTCTTTGTGAATTGCCCCACACAACCGCTCTGACCAAGGCGGGCCTCCCGATGCGCCGACCACTCCCGATCCGGCAAACCGCGATCCGCTTGCCTCAAAATTGTGCCAATCGGAAACTTCCGTTCCTGCACCGGACCGTAGAAAGAGCGATTTACAGACAATGCTACTTCCTTTGCCTGTTGCTGTTTTTAGCGGGGTTCCCTATGTCCGGCGGTGGGACACCCTTCCCCAACGAAGGGCGATTATCTGAGAGGATAGCAGTAATGGCTATTGAACAACCGGCCACGCGGCCGACGAATCCGCGTTTTTCATCCGGCCCCTGTGCCAAACCCCCCACATATGATCTGGCGAAACTGTCTGGCGCGCCCCTCGGGCGCAGTCACCGTGCCGCCCCCGGCAAGGCAAAGCTGCTAGAGGCGATCGAGACGACGCGCGAGATCCTTGGTATTCCTGCCGATTATAAAATCGCGATTGTGCCCGCCTCTGATACCGGCGCCTATGAGATGGCGATGTGGAACCTGCTGGGGGAGCGTCACGTCGAAATGCTGGCGTGGGAAAGCTTTGGCGCGGGGTGGGTCACGGACGCGCTCAAACAGCTCAAGGTCGACGCGACGGAAAAAACCGCGCCCTACGGCGAGATCGTCGATCTGGACAGTGTGAATTTCGACAATGACGTCTGTTTTACCTACAACGGAACCACCTCTGGCGTGCGTGTGCCTGCGTCTTTCGAGATTCCGGCGGACCGTGCGGGGCTGACGCTGTGCGATGCGACCTCGGCAGCGTTTGCGATGGATTTGCCGTGGGACCGGTTGGACGTCACGACATTCAGCTGGCAAAAGGTGCTGGGGGGCGAGGCCGCGCATGGCATGCTGATCCTGTCGCCCCGCGCTGTTGCACGGCTGGAAAGCTACACACCCCCCTGGCCCCTGCCCAAGATTTTCCGCCTCACGAAAGGCGGCAAACTGATCGACGGGATTTTCCGCGGCGAAACCATCAACACGCCATCGATGCTGTGCGTCGAGGATTATCTGTTCGCACTGGACTGGGCCAAATCTGTTGGCGGTCTTGACGGGATGATTGCGCGGGCCGATGCAAATGCAGGGGCGATTGCGGATTTCGTCGCGACCCACGACTGGATCGAATTCCTCGCCGTTGATCCGGCGACGCGCTCGAACACGTCGGTCTGTCTCAAGTTCACGGATGCGCGGATCACGGATGGCGCGGCCTTTGCCAAAGCGGTTGCGAAACGGCTGGCGGATGAGGGTGTCGCACTGGACATTGGCGCCTACCGCGACGCCCCTGCGGGCCTGCGCATCTGGTGCGGCGCCACGGTCGAGACACCGGACATCACGGCCATGCTGCCGTGGCTCGCCTATGCGTTCGAGGCAGAGCTTAACACATAAATTTCCGGGGGCCGCGCGCCCCCGTATCCCCCATTCTTTTATCAAAGGAGCGCAGATCATGGCGCCTAAAGTACTCATTTCCGACAAGCTCAGCGATGCGGCAGTCCAGATTTTCAAAGACCGCGGGATCGACGTGGATTTTCAGCCCGATCTGGGCAAGGACAAAGATAAACTGCTGGAGGTGATCGGCCAGTATGACGGCCTCGCCATCCGCTCTGCGACCAAGGCGACGGAAAAGATCATCGCAGCGGCCACGAACCTGAAGGTCATCGGGCGTGCGGGCATCGGGACCGATAACATCGACAAGGACGCCGCCTCGAAAAAAGGGGTGATCGTGATGAACACGCCTTTCGGCAACATGATCACCACCGCCGAGCACGCGATTGCGATGATGTTCGCCGTGGCGCGCCAAATCCCCGAGGCCAGCGCCTCGACCCATGCGGGCAAATGGGAAAAGTCCAAATTCATGGGCGTCGAGCTGACGGGCAAAACGCTGGGCGTCATCGGCGCGGGGAACATTGGCGGAATCGTCTGTGACCGCGCGCGCGGCCTCAAGATGAAAGTCGTGGCCTATGATCCGTTCCTTGGTGCGGAAAAAGCCGCCAAAATGGGTGTGGAAAAAGTGGAGTTGGAAGAGCTGCTGTCGCGGGCCGATTTCATCACCCTGCACGTCCCCTTCACCGAGCAGACCGCCAACATTCTCAGCCGCGAAAACCTTGAGAAAACCAAGAAAGGCGTGCGGATCATCAATTGCGCGCGCGGCGGTCTGGTGGACGAGGAGGCGCTGGCCGATCTGTTGAAATCGGGTCACGTTGCCGGTGCCGCCTTTGACGTGTTCGCGCAAGAGCCCGCGACGGAGAACCCGCTGTTCAACCTGCCCAACGTCGTCTGCACACCGCACCTTGGCGCCGCAACAACCGAAGCGCAGGAAAACGTCGCGCTGCAAGTGGCCGACCAGATGTCAGACTATCTGCTGACCGGCGCCGTGAGCAACGCGCTCAACATGCCATCGGTCACGGCAGAAGAGGCGCAGATCATGGGGCCGTGGCTGAAACTGTCGGGCCATCTGGGGGCCTTCATCGGGCAGCTGACGGACGAGCCGATCAAGGCGATCAACATTCTCTATGACGGCGTAGTCTCAGAGATGAATCTGGATGCGCTGAACTGCGGCGTTATCGCAGGCATTATGAAGCGCGCCAATCCGGACGTGAACATGGTGTCGGCCCCTGTTGTCGCGCGTGAAAAGGGCATCCAGATCTCCACCACCAATCAGGATAAATCAGGTGCCTTCGAGGGCTACGTCAAGGTGACTGTCGTAACGGACAAGCGCGAGCGCTCTATTGCGGGAACAGTATTTTCCGATGGCAAACCCCGGTTCATCCAGATCAAAGGCATCCAGATCGACGCCGAAGTGGGACGTCACATGCTGTATACCACGAACGAGGACGTACCGGGCATCATCGGGGCATTGGGGCAGACAATGGGCGAGAACGGTGTAAACATCGCGAACTTTACCCTTGGGCGTGCCGCCGTAAAGGGAGAGGCGATTGCCCTGCTCTATGTCGATGCGCCCGTGCCGGATCCGGTATTGAAAAAGCTCCACGACACCGGCCTGTTCAATCAGGTGAAGGTGCTGGAATTCGATGTCGGCTGAACGCTGCCCACGCTAGTGTAACAGGCGCGTCTTTTGCCGGACGCGCCTTTTTCAATCGGAGACGCCATGACCGGTCCCATTTATGCCATCGGTGATATTCACGGCCAGCACGATGCGCTGTTGCAGGCACTGGCGCTGATCCAGACCGATGGTGGGTCGCAGGCAGAGATTGTTTTCATCGGTGACTACACCGACCGCGGTCCTGCATCGCGCGCAGTGATCGACACGTTGATTGCCGGCACTCAGGCGGGCAAGCCGTGGCATTGCCTGATGGGAAACCACGACAGGATGTTCAGCTGGTTCATGCAGGATTACCCCCGTCACGACGCGCATCTGCCGGTATATCTGTACTGGCTGCACGAACGGCTGGGCGGGCAGACCACGCTTGCCTCTTACGGGGTCGGGATGCGCGAAACGGACCGCCAACTGGAGGTCCATGCACGCGCAAAAGCCGCTGTGCCGCATACCCATGTCGATTTCCTGCGCGCCCTCAAGCTGCACCATGAAACGGACGATCTGTATTTTTCCCACGCGGGCATTCGCCCCGGCGTACCGCTGCCTGAACAATCAGAGCATGACCTGCTGTGGATTCGCAAAGAGTTCCATAGCGACACCCGTGACCACGGCAAGCTGATCGTGCACGGCCACACCCCTGTCGCCTGTGCCACGCATTACGGCAACCGCGTTAATATCGATGCGGGTGCAGGCTATGGCAATCCGCTGGCCACGGTTGTGTTCGAGGGGCGTCAGTGTTGGTCCCTGACGGAAAACGGGCGCGTGCCGCTGGTGCCCGGGCGTCCCTGAGCAAGGCCTGTGTTCGGGGTAGGTCCGGATGAGTTTAAAGGGAAAAATGAAGGATCAGGGTGCGCGCCAGTCCAGCACCACCTTGCCGGAGGAACCGCTGCGCATGGCGTCAAAGCCCTCCTCGAACCGATCAGCGGGAAAGCGGTGGGTAATGACTGCGCTCACGTCCAGACCGTTTTCCAGCATGGCGATCATTTTGTACCAGGTCTCAAAAATCTCGCGGCCGTAGACCCCTTTCAGGGTGATGGCCTTGAAGACGATGCGGCTCCAGTCGACGGGGGATTTACCGGGGGGGATGCCGAGCATGGCGATGCGGCCACCCATTGTCATTGCCTCGATCATCTGGTCGAGGGCGCGCTGGTTGCCCGACATCTCGAGGCCCACATCAAAGCCCTGCTTCATTTTGAGTTTGGTGATCACGTCGCGCAGGTCTGTTGTGCGCACATCGACCGTCACCACATCTGCGACCTTTTCGGCAAGCGCGAGGCGATCCGGATTGATATCGGTGATGACCACATGGCGCGCGCCGACGTGGCGGGCGACGGCGGCTGCCATGATGCCGATCGGGCCTGCGCCGGTGATCAGCACGTCCTCGCCCACCAGATCAAAGCTGAGCGCGGTGTGCACAGCGTTGCCAAGCGGATCGAGAATCGCGCCGATGTCGTCGCTCACTTCGTCGGGGAGGGGGACCACGTTAAAGGCCGGCAGGCGCAGGTACTGGGCAAAGGCGCCTTGCTCATTCACGCCGATGCCGCGGGTGGCGGGGTCGAGATGGAATTTGCCTGCGCGACTTTGGCGCGAGGTTTTGCCGATCAGATGCCCCTCGCCCGAACACCGCTGGCCCAGCGCCAGGTCCGTGACGTTGCGCCCCAGCTCGACGATCTCGCCTGCGAATTCATGACCTGTAATCAGGGGTACGGGAATTGTGGCCGCGGCCCAGTCATCCCAGTTCCAGATGTGGACATCGGTGCCGCATATCCCCGTTTTATTGATGCGGATCAGCACATCATCAGGGCCGATTTCAGGCACGGGGGCCGTTGTCGCCCACAGACCTTCGCGGGCGTGAAGTTTGGCAAGTGCTTTCATCTGGTTGCTCATGACAGCACACCGCATGCCTTGCCTGCCGTGGCAAAGGCGGTCAGGGCGCGGTCCAGCTCGGTCCGGCTGAGGCGGGCGTTCATCTGGGTGCGGATGCGCGCCTGTCCACGCGGCACGACCGGATAGAAAAAGCCCGAGACGAATACCCCTTCCTCGAACAACGCGGCTGCCATGTCTTGCGCCAGCTGGGCCTCGCCCAGCATCACGGGTACAATCGGATGCTCACCCGGCAGCAGGTCAAAGCCAAGCCGTGTCAGACCCTCGCGCCAGTAGGTCGTGTTTTCGACCAGCTGCGCGCGCAGCCCGTCACCCTGCGCCACAAGATCGAGTGCGGTGATGCCGGCCGCGACGATGCTGGGCGGTAGTGAGTTACTGAACAGGTAGGGACGTGCGCGTTGACGCAACAGGTCGATCACAGGTTGCGGTCCCGCGATGTAGCCACCGATTGCGCCGCCCAGCGCCTTGCCCAATGTGCCGGTCAGAATGTCCACATCCACGCCTGCGTGGGCGGGTGTGCCGGCCCCCTTTGGGCCCATGAAACCCGTGGCGTGACAATCATCGACCATCACCATCGCATCGTATTTTTTGGCCAATGCCGTGATGCCGCCAAGATCAGCCAGCGTTCCATCCATGCTGAAAACCCCGTCCGTCGCGATCATGATAAAGCGCGCGCCTGCATTGCGCGCCTGCTTTAGCTGCCCTTCGAGATCGGTCATGTCGTTGTTGGCATAGCGATAGCGCTGCGCCTTGCACAGGCGGATGCCGTCAATGATGCTGGCGTGGTTGAGCGCGTCTGAAATGATTGCGTCTTGCGCACTGAACAGCGGCTCGAACAGGCCGCCATTTGCATCGAAACAGGCGGCGAACAGGATCGAATCATCTTTGCCCAGAAACGTCGCCAGCTTTTGTTCAAGCGTGCGGTGAATGTCCTGCGTGCCGCAGATGAACCGGACAGAGGCCATGCCGAACCCTTTTGGATCCATTGCCCCTTTTGCGGCGGCGATCAGATCGGGGTGATCGGCAAGGCCGAGATAGTTGTTTGCACACAGGTTAATGACCTCCCGCCCGTCGACCTGCACCTGCCCGCCTTGTGGCGAGGTGATCATCCGCTCCCGCTTTGTCATGCCATCCGCGTCAATCTGGGCAAGGGTTTCAGTAATGTGGGTCAGGTAGGCTTGTGTCATGGGACTCTCCTATGTTGGAAGATCATCTAGCATAACGGATTTATTTCTGAAATAGCGGATTTCCGGTATGCCGGAATTTTATCAGGCGTTCTGAACAACCAGAAAGGCGCGCACAGCACCGTCAATGGCGGCAATCCGGTGCGGTACATCGGCGGGATAGCGCGCCGTGTCACCTGCGGTAAGACGGCTGGTGGCCTCTGCGCTGGTCACTTCGACGGTGCCTTCGATCACGCTGAGGTGTTCGCGGGCACCGCGGGTATGGGGCTGGCTGTTCAGCGCGCCCCCTTGGGCGATCAACAGCTCGTAAACCTCGTGGTGGCCCGCCTCTTCTGGCGGGGAGAGGATGCGAATGCGGCACCCGGCGCCGAGGTTGTCAATGGTCGGAACCTCGTCACTGCGCAGTGTTTCAATGCGCGCCGGGGCAGCGCCCGTGTCCAGCAGCCCTGCAAAATCGACCTGCAAAGCACGCGTGAGGTTCCACAAGGTTGCGATGGTCGGGCTGCTTTCGCCCCGCTCGATCTGGCTGACCATCGAGCGGCTGACCCCTGACAGTTTTGCCACGGCGTCCAGCGATAGGCCCTGCACGCGCCGCGCATCGCGCAGGCGGGCGGGAAGCTGATCCAGTGTGTTTTCATTTTCATCCGTCATAACGGACAAATGAGCGCCCTGTACGAGCAATGTCAATGACGGAACGTCGGGGCTGACAAGGGGGCGGCGGGTTTCTAGATTTGGGCAAACAGCATTTGGAGCGAAATCATGTCAGACGATATTGTGATTCTGGGTGGCGCGCGCACAGCCATCGGAACATTCGGAGGGGCGCTGGCCCAGACCCCTGCCACTGCGCTGGGTGCGACAGTTGCACAGGCGGCGATTGCGCGCGCTGGTGTGGCGGCGGACAGGATCGGGCATGTCGTCTTTGGCAACGTCATCAACACCGAACCGCGCGATATGTACCTTAGCCGTGTTGCCGCGATGGAGGCGGGCGTGCCGGATGCCGTGCCTGCGATGAATGTGAACCGGTTGTGCGGGTCGGGTGTGCAGGCGATTGTGTCCGCCACCCAATCGCTGATGCTGGGGGATGCGGATTTTGCGCTGGCAGGCGGCGCCGAAAGCATGAGCCGCGCGCCCTATATCCTGCCTGCCGCACGCTGGGGTCAGAAAATGGGAGATGTCGCATCGCTGGACATGCTGCTGGGCACGTTGAACTGTCCATTCGGGACTGGGCACATGGGCATCACCGCCGAGAATGTCGCAGGCGAGCATAATGTGAGCCGCGCCGAGCAGGATGCCTTTGCCCTGCTTTCGCAGGAGCGGGCGGCGGCGGCCATTGCAGCGGGGCATTTCAAGGAACAGATTGTCCCCGTCGACGTGCGGCGCGGGCGCGAAACGGTCGCCTTTGACACGGACGAGCATCCCAAAGCGACGACGCAAGACAAGCTGGGCGCGTTGCGGCCTGTGTTCCGAAAAGACGGCAGTGTGACGGCGGGTAATGCTTCGGGCATCAATGATGGCGCTGCGGCGCTGGTGCTGGCACGGGCGGATGCGGCGCAGGCCAGCGGGCTGACCCCTTTGGCGCGCATCACAGGCTATGCCCACGCGGGTGTACGACCGGAGGTTATGGGCATCGGGCCTATCCCCGCTGTGACCAAACTGTTCGAAAAAACCGGGTTGGGTCCTGCAGATTTCGACGTGATCGAGAGCAACGAGGCCTTTGCCGCCCAAGCAATCGCGGTGAGCAAGGCATTGGAATTTGATCCTGCGCGGGTGAACCCCAACGGTGGCGCAATTGCGCTGGGTCATCCGGTAGGTGCTACAGGCGCGATTATTACCGTCAAGGCGCTGTATGAATTGCAACGAACGGGCGGTCAACGCGCGCTGGTCACGATGTGCATCGGTGGCGGTCAGGGTATTGCGCTGGCGATCGAGCGGATATGAAGCAGCGGGCCGGGGCATTCAGCCCCGCCCCGCTGCTGGAGTATTTTCAGTCAGAGAAAATAGGGATTACGTCAGCGCATTTATGAGCGTGATGAGGCCTGCGGAAACCGTGGCGCCGAGGATCGCGGCCAGAGCGATGTAGCGTTTGAACGGTTTGGGCGCGGGCGGCAGCGCGTCAGCCTGACGGATCAGTGCCGCTTCGACCAGTGCGGGCAAACGCGGGCCAAAGCGGGACAGCACGCGGGCGGTTTTTGTGAGATCGGTGATGATCGCCTTTGGGCCGATGGATTTGGTGATATAGTCGGTGACAATGGGGGCTGCGACCTGCCAGATGTTCATTTGCGGGTTCAGCGAGCGGGCGACCCCCTCAACCACGACCATCGTGCGTTGCAGCAGGATCAGTTCCGTGCGGGTTTCCATGCCAAAGCGTTCTGTTACCTCGAACAGATAGGCAAGCAGGCGGGCCATCGAAATGCGATCGGCGTCCATGCCAAAGATCGGCTCCCCTACGGCGCGCAGGGCACGGGCGAATTCGTCGACGTCTTTGTGGGCAGGAACATAGCCTGCTTCGAAATGGACCTCGGCCACACGTTTGTAATCCTTGCGGATGAAGCCATAGAGAATTTCGGCGTAGACGCGGCGTGTGTATTCGTCGATGTGGCCCATAATGCCGAAATCGAGCGCGATGATGTTGCCGTTTGCTGCGACCTTGAGGTTGCCCTGATGCATGTCACCGTGAAAGTAGCCATCGCGCAGGGCGTGTTGCAGAAAGAGCGCGAGAATACGCTCGGACAGTTCGATCCTGTCATGGCCTGCGGCGTCGATGGCGGCGTTGTCGCCCATCGGCACACCCTCGGCCCAGCCCAGCGTCATCACGCGGCGGGCCGAATAATCCCACTTGATCGCCGGCAGTTCGAACCCGTCATCGTCTTTTGTATTGGCGGCATATTCAGAGGCGGCTGAGGATTCGAGGCGGAGGTCCAGCTCCCCTTGTACGACACCGTCGAAGTGTTCAATCACGTCCATCGGGCGCAAACGGCGGGATCCGGGGGAGAAGATTTCGACCATGCGGGCGGCAAGATAGAAGGCGTCAACGTCCTTTTGAAATGCTTTTTCAATGCCGGGGCGGAGGACTTTGACTGCGACATCTTCGTCATTGGACAATAGCCGCGCGCGGTGGACCTGTGCGATGGAGGCTGCAGCGACGGGTTCGCTGAATTCGGAAAAGATCGTGTCGATGGGCTGACCCAGTTCTTTCTCGACGGCGGCCTTGGCCACCTCCACCGGAAAGGCGGGCAGCTGGTCCTGAAGGACGCGCAATTGCAGCGCCATTTCATCCCCGACGACATCGGGGCGGGTCGACAGGATCTGCCCGAACTTGATGTAGGCCGGGCCCAGCGCGGTGAGCGCGCGAGTGGCAGGCTGCAATGCAGGGTCGCCTTTGTAGCCGAGGGGCTTGAACGGTATGGCCAGCGCACGAGCGACAAGGCGCACAGCCTTTGGCGCCTCGAACGCATCGAGTACGAAATTCATGGCACCCGTACGTTCCAGCGTGGCGCCCGTACGGATCAGACGCCAGATATTGTGGGGACCGCGCATGCTAGATTTTCCAGCCTGAGTGCAAGGCCGCGATGCCCATCGTCAGGTTGCGATACTTTGCCTGCCCGAACCCTGCGGTACGCACCATGCCAAGGAAGGCTTCCTGATCGGGGAAGTTACGGATCGATTCGACGAGGTACTGATAGCTGTCGCGGTCATTCGCGATCATCTGGCCCATGCGCGGGATGACGTTAAAGCTGTAGAGATCGTAGGCTTTCTGCATCGCGGGGTTGGGCAGCTGGCTGAACTCCAACACCATCAGGCGGCCCCCCGGTTTAAGAACGCGGTATGCCTCGTTCAGCGCCTCTTGCGGGCGGGTCACGTTACGGATGCCAAAGGAGATGGTGTAGACGTCAAAGGTGCTATCCTCGAACGGCAGGTCCATCGCGTCACCCACAACCCAGTCAAGACTGTCTTGCAGGGCCTCGGCCTCGGCGCGTTTGCGGCCCTCGATCAGCATCCCTTCGGTTAGGTCACAAACGGTGGCGTGACCGTGGCCTGCACGTTTGAGGAATTTGAACGAGACATCGCCCGTGCCGCCCGCCACATCCAAAAGACGCTGGCCCGCACGCGGGGCGAGCCAGTCCATCATCGCCTCTTTCCAGATGCGGTGGATGCCCATGCTCATCACGTCGTTCATCACGTCGTATTTGTTGGCGACGTCCGAAAACAGGCTGCGAACCTTGCCGGCCTTCTCGTCCTCGGGAATGGTTTGCGCGCCGAAATGAGTGGTTTTGTCGGTCATGGGATTGGTCCTGATCTTGTTGCCTTGGGGATATAGCCTCAGGTAGGCAGGTGCAAACCGCCATTTGACGCAGGAGACGTGATGCCGGAACTACCCGAAGTCGAAACCGTGCGCCGCGGTCTGGCCCCTGTGATGGAAGGGGTGGTGATCACGCGCGCCGAGGTGAACCGGCCCGATCTGCGCTGGCCCTTTCCCGCGCGCATGGCCGAGCGGCTGGACGGGCAGCGGATAGAGCGCCTGCGCCGCCGGTCGAAATATGTGCTTGCTGATCTGGCATCCGGCGAGACGTTGCTGATCCATCTGGGGATGTCGGGGCGGATGCTTGTCTCGGGTGATCCGCTTGGACGGTTCGCACATGCGCATCCGGCGGCGGAAAAACACGACCATGTGGTGTTTCACATGGCGAACGGCGCGCGCGTTACATTCAACGATCCGCGGCGGTTTGGCGCGATGGACCTGATGGAGACAGCGCGGGAAGCAGAGCATAAGTTGCTCGCTGTTCTGGGGCCGGAGCCGCTGGGCAATGATTTTCACGAGGCGATTCTGGTCGATGCGTTCAAAGGGCGCAACACACCGGTCAAATCAGCGCTACTGGATCAACGGATCGTCGCTGGTCTGGGCAATATTTACGTCTGCGAGACTCTTTTTCGAGCAGGCATCAGCCCCAAACGCAAGGCGGGGCGCATTGCCCCTGCGCGGGTGGGCGCACTGGTTCCGATCATCCGCACCGTGCTGGAAGAGGCGATCGAGGCGGGCGGATCGAGCCTGCGCGATTTTCGCCAAGCGGATGGAGAACTTGGATATTTTCAGCATTCTTTCGACGTTTATGGACGTGAAGGGGCGCCCTGCCGCACAGCAGAGTGCACAGGTACTATTGCGCGTGTTGTGCAATCGGGACGATCATCATTCTATTGCCCGCAATGCCAAAGATAGCTTGAACCGTGCCGCGCCCGTGATATGCACGAATGCCTGAGCAACAAAGAAAGCCGCACATATGGCCTATGAAACGATCATACTGGATGTCGAGAATCACGTCGCGCTGGTGACACTGAACCGACCGGACGCGCTTAATGCGCTGAACGACCAGTTGATGAGCGAGTTGGCCGATTGCCTGAAGGGCTGTCAGGATAATGAAAAGGTGCGCTGCATCGTCGTGACCGGCTCTGAAAAAGCCTTTGCTGCGGGCGCCGACATCGCGATGATGAAGGACAAATCGTTTGTCGATGCCTTTGCAGGTGACCTGTTTACGCCCGAGACGGACCAGATCATGCGGGTGCGCAAGCCGATCATCGCTGCTGTGTCCGGCTATGCGCTGGGCGGCGGGTGCGAACTGGCGATGATGTGCGATTTCATCATCGCAAGCGAGACTGCAAAGTTTGGGCAGCCCGAGATCAACCTGGGCGTTGTTGCGGGCATCGGCGGCACACAACGCCTGACGCGAATCGTCGGCAAGTCCAAGGCGATGGACATGAACCTGACAGGTCGTTTCATGGATGCGAAAGAGGCAGAGCGTTCGGGCCTCGCCTCGCGCGTGGTGCCGGTGAAAAAGCTGATGGAGGAGGCGATGGGCGCGGCCCAGAAAATCGCCGAGAAATCGCTGATTTCCGTCATGGTGGTCAAAGAAGCCGTGAACCGCGCCTATGAGGTGCCGCTGCGCGAAGGCCTGCTGTTCGAGCGCCGCATGTTCCACGCGCTGTTCGCGACCGAGGATCAGGCCGAAGGTATGGGCGCATTTCTGGAAAAACGCGAGGCGCAGTTCCGCGACAAATGAGGGGATTTCCCGTCAGCCCAGTCTGGTTTGTGCACCTGACCCTCTTGTTATATTGCCCAGATTTGGAGGAGTGATTACTTTTGGTGCGTAGTGAGGGGTGGTTATCGACGCCTCCAATATGCCTGACAGCGCGGTAAAGCTGATGGGTGCTACAAAAAAGCACGATATGAAGGTTGGCGTTACAGCATTGGGGATCAGAAGCACCGAGAGGTCGAGAACAACAAGTCTGGGGCGTTTGGGGCCAATCAGGTCTTTAACACGTTCCAAATCCGCCTTCTCGGACGGTTTGAACCGGCACCCTTTTTTTCCTACAAGGGTGATGTGCCCCTTTATCGCTTCTGCCCCAAAATCAATCTCGGCCTTAACCATGCATGATTTCCGGCTGTAGATCATAGCATACACACGATTATACGCCACGCGTGTGATCACAACGGCACCGATCACACTCACCATCGTCAAAAGAAAAATGACAGTCCGAAGGTATATATTCGCGTTATTATATAGAGCGAGGAGCAAACCCGCCGGTTCATTGCTCCTGAACTGTGTATGTTTCACGGAAGTCTCAGACAATCCAAGATGGCCGCTACATGCGTCAGCAATAACTGCCCTCACACGCGCAAGCTGCTTTTGCAGCTGGCTACGGTCCAGAATAGTACCATCTGCGGAAATCTGTCTGGACGTGGCCAGTAGCATCAAGATTGATCGGGTTTCCTGAATTCGGCCATTTTGCGAAAGCTTTGGGATAACATTTGACGTTTCAACGGCATTGATCCGACTATCGAGATATCTGATTTCGCTTTCGTTGAGGTGGCTGGTATTCCAATTCAACTGTTCCAGATATGAGGCGAGATTTTGAACCTCTACCGCCCTGTGGCAAACCTGTGCAACAGCAAGGGTCGGCAAGCACAAAAGACTGATAACCAGTACGCCCGCGCAGTGTATCAAATATTTTACCGCGAGCTTATGCATCGAATCAAACGCCAGTTAGGTCAGGGATAGACGTCCATAAACACCATCTTAAATTAAAGGCTCCTTACCGGTTTGCGCGAAACCTTGAAATAAACCAGTATAAACAGATGTTTTTGTGCGACCGGATGCGCGCAGGCATAACCGGTGTCGGCCTTGGCACGCAGGCGCATCCGGGTGTCCTTGCACTTTACAAGCGTACCCCAATCCCGCTATAGCCGCCGTAATACATGCGCGTGCAGCCCGCTCTGGCTAGAATCACCTATCCGGTGTCCTCCCCTGCGGGAGCATTGCACGCACGCAACCGAATGACACAGATAGGACGATCCTCATGGCCAATACCCCCCAAGCGAAAAAACGCGCGCGTCAGAACGAAAAGCGTTTCCAGATCAACAAAGCACGCCGTTCGCGCATCCGCACTTTCATCCGCAAGGTCGAGGAAGCCATCGAATCAGGCGTGAAGGACGACGCCGTCGCAGCCCTCAAGGCGGCCCAGCCAGAACTGATGCGCGGCGTGACGAAAGGTGTTTACCACAAGAATACCGCATCGCGGAAAATGTCGCGTCTGGCCGCACGGGTCAAAGCGATCGGTTGAGATTCGCGCACAAACAGTTTTTTCACAGGCGTCACTATGGTGGCGCCTGTGTTGTTTTGGTGCCCTAGTTGAGGCGCGGTTAAAGGGGCTTCGGGATTCTTTTTGAACAATTTTCGAGTCAACAAGTAAGTTGAGTTGAACCGCCCTGCGCGAGCTTGCTATTTAAGTACAGCGAGTCAGATCGCTGGGGACAGACCCGAGAGTGCGATGCCGTTTTGCTAGAAACGGCAGTGTTTATTTAACGGTCCATTCAAGGGTTCAGGCAGAACCCGGGAACGGAATTGCGGATGCTGCTGCCAGCGTGTCTGCCTGTCACATAAAATAGAACGGTATCGTCCGTGCATATTCGGGGGGGATTTTCCCGAGGCAACTGCGCGTGCGGTTTTGGTTAAATGTCTGAAAGACATGGTTGTTTGCCGCGGGACCGGCGCGACCTGTGTGCGTCTTTCCGGCATGTCGTATGAATATCGCGGGGGCGATACAAGTGAAGGCGGTAGGCAGACTATGACTCGGGATGAATGGGCGCAGGTGAAGCAACGGCTTCTCAAGACGGTCGGTCAGAACAATTTTACAACATGGATCGACCCGCTGGCGCTGGGCGATTTGAACGGTGGGATCGCAACGCTGAATGTGCCGACTTCGTTTTTTGGCAACTACGTCAGCCAGAACTTTGCCGACCTCATTTTGCATGAAATGGCTGCGGTGGATGCCAGTCTGACGCGCCTGCGTTTCGACGTTGTGGGCCGCGCGCCAAAGCCCGCCAGCACAAAGACAGACGCCATCGCAACGCAGCGGGCGAACGCGGCAAAAACGATGCGCGCCTCGGCCCAACATGCCGCGCCGCTGGAAAAACGGTTTTCGTTTGACACATTTGTCGTCGGCAAACCGAACGAGTTGGCCCATGCCGCCGCCCGCCGTGTGGCCGAAGGCGGGCCTGTCACATTCAATCCGCTGTTCCTTTATGGTGGTGTCGGCCTTGGCAAAACGCACCTGATGCACGCCATCGCGCAAGAGCTTCAGACCCGCAAGCCCGAGTTGAACGTGCTCTACCTCTCGGCCGAGAAATTCATGTACTGTTTTGTGCAGGCCCTGCGAGATCGCAAAATGATGGACTTCAAAGAGATCTTTCGCACCGTCGATGTGCTGATGGTCGATGATGTGCAATTCATCGCCGGCAAGGACAGCACACAAGAAGAGTTCTTTCACACATTCAACGCGCTGGTCGACCAGCACAAGCAGATCATCATCTCGGCCGATCGCGCGCCGCAGGACATCAAAGACCTTGAGGAGCGCGTGAAATCGCGGCTGCAATGCGGGCTGGTCGTTGACCTGCACCCCACAGATTACGAGCTGCGTCTGGGTATCTTGCAGACCAAGGTCGACGTGCACCGCGATTCCTATCCGGATTTGGAAATGGACGCAGGGATCCTCGAATTCCTCGCGCACCGTATTTCCACAAACGTGCGTGTGCTGGAGGGGGCGCTGACGCGGCTCTTTGCTTTTGCCTCGCTGGTGGGGCGGCGGATCGACATGGACCTGACGCAGGATTGTCTGGCCGATGTCCTGCGCGCCTCGGAACGGAAAATCACCGTCGAGGAAATCCAGCAAAAGGTATCGTCGCATTACAACATCCGCATGTCCGACATGATCGGGCCAAAGCGGCTGCGCAGCTATGCCCGCCCGCGGCAGGTGGCGATGTATCTGTGCAAGCATATGACCAGCCGGTCCTTGCCCGAAATCGGTCGCCGCTTTGGCGGGCGTGATCACACAACGGTCATGCACGGCGTCAAACGGATCGAGGAATTGCGCCAGTCCGACGGCCAGATCGCAGAAGACCTGGAGCTGTTGCGCCGCGCGCTAGAGGCCTGACGCCCCCACAGATGCACTGATGTCACAAGGCGGCGCTTGCGCAGGCCGCCTTTTGCTGTCGGGACGGCTTAACCCTTGTGATCGGGCACGAAGCAGGTAATTTAGCGTCTCTGATTACCGTCCAGTGGAGATAGGCGAAATGAAATTCAGCATCGAACGCGCAGCGTTGCTCAAGGCCGTCTCTCAGGCGCAATCGGTGGTGGAGCGGCGCAACACGATCCCGATCCTCGCCAACGTGCTGATCGAGGCGGAAGGCAGCGATGTTTCTTTTCGCGCGACCGATCTGGACATCGAAGTCGTCGACAAAACCGCCGCTCAGGTAGAGCGGGCAGGCGCCACCACAGTCGCCGCCACGACGCTGCATGAAATCGTGCGCAAACTGCCCGATGGCGCGCTTGTCTCGCTCACGGCGGATACGGCGGCAGGGCGCCTCACGGTTGAGGCCGGTCGCTCCAACTTCTCGCTCGCGACCCTCCCCAAGGAGGACTTTCCGGTCATGGCCTCCTCTGAATATGCGTCGAATTTTTCGGCTAATGCCGCGACGCTGCGCCGCTTGTTCGACAAATCCAAATTTGCCATCTCGACCGAGGAAACCCGCTATTACCTCAATGGCGTTTACATGCACATCGCGGACGGTGACGGTGGCAAAATGCTGCGCTGTGTGGCGACCGACGGTCACCGCCTTGCCCGCATCGACGCCGGTATGCCCGAAGGCGCGGCCGAGATGCCTGGCGTGATTGTGCCGCGCAAAACAGTTGGTGAATTGCGCAAGCTGCTGGAGGATGACGACATGCAGATCGCCGTCTCCGTCTCGGAGACGAAAGTGCGTTTTGCCACGCCGCAAATCACCCTGACGTCCAAAGTGATCGACGGCACTTTTCCCGATTACACCCGCGTCATACCGCAGGGCAACACCCGCAAGCTGGAGGTGGACGCCGCCGATTTCGCCCGCGCCGTGGACCGTGTGGCGACTGTCAGCTCTGAGCGGTCGCGCGCTGTGAAACTGCAACTGGACGAGGACCGTCTGGTGCTGTCCGTGAATGCCCCCGACAGCGGCGCCGCCGAGGAAGAGCTGGCCGTGGCCTATAGCGACGAGCGGCTGGAGATCGGGTTTAACGCGAAATACCTTCTGGAAATTGCCAGCCAGGTGGACCGCGAAAATGCGGTGTTCATGTTCAACTCCTCCGGCGATCCGACGTTGATGCGCGAGGGGAACGACACCTCTGCCGTGTACGTCGTGATGCCGATGCGTGTCTGAGGCAGTAGGAATTCGTAACACGCCGCTGCACATTGCCGGACGCATCTGATGTCCGGCCTGTATCTGTCCAATCTGACGCTGTCGCATTTCCGTTCGCACAAGCGTGCGGTGATGGAGGTTGATGCACGACCTGTTGCTATTTACGGCGACAACGGCGTGGGCAAGACCAACATCCTTGAGGCGCTTTCGCTGCTGTCACCCGGTCGCGGGCTGCGCCGTGCCAGCGCGCAGGACATGACCCGCAGGCCCGAGGCGTTGGGATGGAAAATCACCGCCCTGCTGCATGGCCCGCTGGGCGTCAACGAGATCGAGATTGTGTCCGAGCAAGGTGCCGCACGTCAGGTCCGCATTGATGGCAAGCCTGCGCCACAAACAGCACTGGGCCGCATGTGCCGCGTGCTGTGGCTGATCCCTTCGATGGACCGGCTGTGGATCGAGGGCGCCGAGGGACGCCGCCGCTTTCTGGACCGGATGACGCTGAGTTTTCTGCCCGATCACGCCGAAATCTCGCTGGCGTATGAAAAGGCAATGCGCGAACGCAATCGCCTGCTCAAGGACATGGTGCGTGAGCCACCGTGGTACGCCGCCCTTGAGGCGCGCATGGCTGAAACGGGCATGGCCATTCACCACAACCGCCAGCACGCCCTGCGCGCATTGGCCGAGGCGCAGACAGCTGCACAGACGTCCTTTCCCACTGCCACGCTGACGCTGGAATGCGAGATGCCGCAAGACGTGGATAGCCTGCGCACAGCCTTGTCTGAGGACCGGATGCGCGATCTGTCGGCGGGGCGCACGTTGATCGGCCCGCATCGCGCCGATCTGTTCGGCGTCTATACCGACAAAAACGTGCCCGCGCGTGATTGCTCAACGGGGGAGCAGAAGGCGTTGCTGGTCTCGTTGATCCTTGCCAATGCGCGTGCGCTGGCCGCTGATTTCGGCGCATCCCCGTTATTGTTGCTGGACGAAGTCGCCGCACATCTGGACGCAGGACGGCGCGCGGCCCTCTATGACGAGATTTCGGGACTGGGCGCGCAAGCCTGGATGACCGGCACAGAGGACGGTCTGTTCGCCGCGATGGGGGACCGCGCGCAATCCCTGATCGTGACCGAAAATGAGGGCGCATCCAGCGTCCTGCGCGCGCCCTGACCTTGCGCGGGGGCAGCCACAAAATCTTGTGTCATGCGCGTGACATTACCCCCTGAAAACGGTATATTTTGCGTATTGTATAGCAGGATCACCCGAATGTCCGAGACCGAGCAGACCCCCGAAGAATACGGCGCCAATTCCATTAAGGTTCTCAAGGGCTTGGAGGCTGTTCGCAAGCGTCCTGGCATGTACATCGGGGACACTGATGACGGGTCCGGTCTGCACCATATGGTCTATGAGGTTGTCGATAACGGCATCGACGAGGCGCTGGCAGGTCATGCGGACCACGTTGCGGTCACGATCCACGATGACAGCTCTGTTTCCGTCTCCGATAACGGGCGTGGTGTGCCCGTCGGCATCCACGAGGAAGAAGGCGTTTCCGCCGCCGAAGTCATCATGACACAGCTGCACGCGGGCGGGAAATTCGACAGCAATTCCTACAAGGTTTCGGGCGGTCTGCACGGTGTGGGCGTCTCGGTTGTCAACGCGCTCAGCGATTGGCTTGAGCTGCGTGTCTGGCGTGACGGGTTCGAGCATGTTGCCCGGTTCGAGGGTGGATTTACGACCAAACACCTCGAGAAGCTGGCCGCGACAGAGCGCACCGGCACCGAAGTCCGCTTTCTCGCCTCGACCGAGACATTTTCAAACCTCGACTATTCATTCGAGACGCTGGAAAAGCGCCTGCGCGAACTGGCCTTCCTGAACTCGGGCGTGAAAATCATTCTGCGCGACGAACGTCCGTCGGAACCGCTGGAAACGACCCTTTACTATGACGGTGGCGTTAAGGAGTTCGTCAAATATCTGGACCGCAACAAGACCTCGATCCTGCCGGAGCCGATTTTCATCACTGGCGAAAAGGACGACATCGGCGTCGAGGTCGCGATGTGGTGGAATGACAGCTATCACGAAAACGTCCTGCCCTTTACCAACAATATTCCGCAGCGCGATGGCGGCACGCATATGGCGGGCTTTCGCGGCGCGCTGACGCGGACCATCAACAGCTATGCGCAATCCAGCGGCATCGCGAAAAAGGAAAAAGTGTCCTTTACCGGTGATGATGCCCGCGAGGGGCTGACCTGCGTGCTGAGCGTCAAGGTGCCGGACCCGAAATTCAGCTCCCAGACGAAAGACAAGCTGGTCAGCTCAGAAGTACGTCCCGCCGTCGAGGGGTTGATGAACGAAAAGCTGTCAGAGTGGTTCGAGGAGAACCCCCAGATTGCCAGAATCGTTGTCGGCAAGATCATCGAGGCCGCCCATGCCCGCGAGGCCGCGCGCAAGGCGCGTGATCTGACGCGGCGAAAGACGGCGATGGATGTGAACTTTCTCGCAGGCAAGCTCAAGGATTGCTCAGAGAAAGACCCGTCGAAAACCGAAGTTTTCCTCGTCGAGGGGGATTCTGCTGGAGGGTCAGCGCAGACAGGCCGGGACCGTCAAACACAGGCGATCCTGCCGCTCAAAGGGAAAATCCTGAACGTGGAGCGCGCGCGCTTTGACCGGATGTTGGGGAGTCAGGAGATCGGCAATCTGGTTATGGCACTGGGCACCGGAATCGGGCGCGATGAATTCGACATCTCCAAACTGCGCTACCACAAGATCGTTATCATGACGGATGCGGACGTGGACGGTGCGCACATCCGCACACTGCTGCTTACGTTCTTTTATCGCCAGATGCCGCAGCTGATCGAGAACGGTCACCTCTATATCGCGCAACCCCCGCTGTACAAGGTAGCGCGTGGCAAATCAGAGGTTTACCTCAAGGATCAGGCCGCGATGGAGGAATACCTGATCCAGCAGGGGATCGAGGGTGCCATGCTCAAGCAGGGCAACGGCGAAGAAATCAGCGGGCAGGATCTGGCCCGTGTGGTGGAGCATGCCCGCCAGATGCGCCGCGTGCTTGAGGCCTTTCCGACACATTATCCCCGTCATATTCTGGAACAGGCCGCGATTGCCGGCGCCTTTGTGCCGGGTGCCGTGGATCAGGATTTGCAGGGCGTGGCCGACAAGGTTGCCACCCGTCTGAACCTGATTGCGCTGGAATACGAGCAGGGCTGGCAGGGGCGCATCACGCAGGATCACGGCATCCGTCTGGCCCGTATTCTGCGCGGCGTCGAGGAGGTTCGCACGCTCGATGGCAAAATGCTGCGCGGGGGCGAGGCGCGCAAATCCGGTACATTCACCGAGCATCTGCAAGACGTCTACAAGCTGCCCGCAACGCTGGTGCGCAAGGACCGCAGCCAGCTGATCCACGGTCCGATGGACCTGCTCAATGCGGTGCTGACCGAGGGTGAGAAGGGTCTGTCGCTGCAACGCTACAAAGGGCTGGGGGAAATGAACCCCGACCAGCTGTGGGAAACCACGCTGGACCCTGACGCGCGGACGCTGTTGCAGGTCAAGGTCGAGGACATGGCAGAAGCAGATGACCTGTTCACCAAACTGATGGGCGATGTCGTTGAGCCGCGCCGCGAGTTTATCCAGCAGAACGCGCTGAACGTCGAAAACCTCGACTTCTGAATTCAGGACTGTTCAGGCAACCATGCGGCGCAGGCGCAGCGCGTTGGTCAGCACAAACAGCGACGACAGCCCCATCGCAGCAGCCGCCAGCGCAGGCGACAGCAGCACGCCAAACAGCGGGTACAAGACTCCTGCGGCGACGGGGATCAACGCGACGTTATAGCCAAAGGCCCAGACAAGGTTTTGCCGGATATTGCGCATGGTTTGACGCGATGCCGTGAGGGCGACAGCAACGCCCGCCGGATCACCGCCCATCAGCACCACGTCAGCGGCATCCATTGCCACATCCGTGCCGGTCCCCACGGCAATGCCGATGTCGGCATGGGCCAGAACAGGGGCGTCGTTGATCCCGTCGCCCACAAAGGCGACCACATCATTTCCACCGCGCAGGGTATCAAGCGCAGCAATCTTTCCCTCGGGCAGTACATCTGCCACGACTTCCGTAATGCCCAGTTGCGACGCCAGATGGTGCACCGCGCCGTGACTGTCGCCGCTGATCAGCGCCACGCGAACGCCGCGGGCGTGCAGCGCCTCAACCGCAGATCTGGCACCCGGCTTTACCGTGTCACTCACCCTGAGCATTGCAAGCGGCGCACCGTCCCGTGCTGCGAAAAAAACGGTCTGGCCCTGTGATTCTGCCGCTGCTTTCTCATCTGCGAAAAGGGTCAGATCGACACCAAGCGCCGTGATCCAGTCATGCTTGCCCACATGGATTTGCGCACCGCCGACTTGTCCGCTCACCCCGTTGCCGGGCATTGCTTTGGTTTTTGTGGCGGGCGGGATGTCCAATTCCTGCGCCGCGTCCACAATTGCGCGTGCGGCAGGGTGCTGGGACGCTTCTTCGACCGCAGCAATGATGGCCAGTGCAGTATCGGCATCTGTGCCGGCAGCGGGGTGAATACCCGTCAGGGCCGGGCGCCCTTCGGTCAGGGTGCCCGTTTTGTCGAATGCGACCAGCGTCGCCCCCTGTAAATGCTGCAACGCGGTGCCGCTGCGGAACAGCACGCCCAGTTCAGCCGCGCGGCCTGTTCCGATCATAATCGACGTGGGCGTAGCAAGGCCCATCGCGCAAGGGCAGGCAATGATGAGAACGGAAACCCCCGTCACCAGCATAAAGGGCAACGCAGGCGTAGGCCCGAACACACCCCACAACAGCACCGTCAATGCTGCAATTCCCAGCACAGCGGGCACAAAGCGCAGTGTGATCTGGTCAACCAATGCCTGAATAGGCAGGCGCGCGCCCTGCGCCGTTTCGACCAACCGGATGATCTGCGCCAGCTTTGTCTCGCTCCCCGTGGCGGTGGCACGGCAGGTCAGCGTGCCGTCCGTGTTGATCGTCCCGCCAGTAACCCTGTCGCCCACAGTTTTCATCACCGGCATCGGCTCTCCTGTCAGCATGCTTTGATCAACATCGCTTTGCCCGCTCAGCACCTCGCCATCTGTGGCGATCCGTTCGCCTGCGCGCACCATGAACGTCTGGCCAGTCATCAACGCGGCAAGCGGACGTTCGTGCCATGCGCCGTCCACCTCAATCCGAACCATATCGGGGCGCAGCCCGATCAACCGCTCAATCGCGGCCCCTGTGCGGGTCTTTGCGCGCGCCTCCAGCCAGCGGCCCAGCAGGATGAGGACGATGATGACACAAGCGGATTCAAAATAGACTGCGCGCGACTGCGCCGGCAACACCTCTGGCGCGGCCAGAACAAGGACGGAGTACGCATAAGCCGCACCAGTCCCAAGCGCGACGAGGCTGTTCATATCAGGGGCGCCGCGCAGCAATGCCGGAATCCCGCGCCGGAAAAACCGCTGCCCCGGCCCGATCATCAGGACGGTCGTCAGGACCGATTGCAGCTGCCACGAGGTCTGGATGCCGATGCTGTTGTGAATAGCGTGGTGCATGGCAGGAAAGATGTGGCTGCCCATTTCAAGGATGAAAACCGGCAGCGCCAGAACCGTTGCAATCAGCGTTGCACGGCGCAAGGCACTGATATCATTTTCCTTGGCCTCGCGGCGGGCGGCCGCGTCTTCGTCCTCTTTCAACGCACCCGGATAGCCTGCGTGTTCGAGGGCTGCAAAAGCATCCTTTAGCGCCTTGGCAGATGTGGCCGTAAACTGTGCGGATTCGTCGGCAAAATTTACCGCCGCCCCCTCGATCCCGTCGACGTCTGCCAGCGCGTTTTGGGCGCGGGCAGCACAGGCACCGCAACTCATGTTCTGCACGCGGATGTGAAAGGTATCAGCCACGCGTCACCCCGCACACGGAGGTGACGCGCAGATGCTTATTTTGCATCCTTTTCGGATGCCCCGGCTTTGCTTTCGTTACCGTCCGCAATGACTTCGGCGTTTTCAATCGTCACGCCCTCGTCCACCGGCGGGATGTCATCCGCGCCTGAATTGTCTTCCAGCGCACCAACGATCAGCGGCAGCATTTGAACGCCAGTCGGTGTGGCGACTGCCGATTGCGGCGGGCGCTTCCATTCCAGCGTGTCGAACGTCGAGCAGTTTTCGCAGATCGGTTTCCATTCGTTGTGGATGTGCTGGCAATTGTTGCAAATCCACTGCGGACCGCGCGGCACTGCGATGGCACGGGCCAGCCAGCCTTTTACAACTGTGTCCGATGCGCCCTCGCCCCGTTCGATCGCAGCCATCAGCGTGACAGAGCGCGCGTCGGGATCGGTTTCCACCAGATCGCCCAGCGCACGGCGGGCAGAGGGGAAATCCTCGTTCGCGATGTGCAGTTCCGTCAGCAACATTTTTGTTTCAGGATGATCCGTGTTCTGTTTCGTCAACGCGGAAAAACGTTTGATCCGTGCGGTTGGCGTCTCATCCGGGACAATTGCAGCGAACGCGCCGGCAAGGTCAGGGTGCGGGGAGGCATCCCACGCTTTTTTCAACACCCGCGTGGCATAACGCGGCTTGCCCTGATCAATATAGCTTTGTGCAGCCATAACGGCGGCGGGCACCAGATCGGGCGACAGGCGGTTCGCCTCGATTGCCGTCTCGCGCTTTTCGATGCTGCTGTCTTCGTCAAAAATATCTTTAGCCTCTGACAGCGCCAGAACGGCATCGCGGCGCTTGTGAAGGTCACGCGGCATCTGGCCATTGCGCAGCTTCGCGCTGAGAGTTTTGCGCGCACCGGACCAGTCTTCTTTTTCGGCCTGAAGGCGCAGCAGGACGTCGCCTGTTTCCTCATGCTTCGGCTTCAGCTCGAACGCTTTTTCCGCCAGCTTGAGCGCTGTCTCGTTATCGCCCGCCGCCAGCTTTTGCTTCATGATGCCACGCACGCCGACGAACCGCGTCTGTTCGTTCTCGACCAGCTTGCGATAGGTTTCTTCGGCCTTGCGCGTATCCCCCGCCATTTCGGCAGCTTGCGCCGTGAGCAGGTTCGTCAGCTCGGGCTTGTTGAGGTATTTGTCGGCCTTGGCCGCTTTGGCCATCGCAACAGTGCCCTCGCCACTAGCAAGCGCCATCAGCCCTTCGGACAATGCGTTAAAGCCCTTACGCTCGCGGTTGCGGTCAAAATACCGCGACAGCGCCGTTTCGTCCCCGTTGATAAACTTCAAAACCGCAACCAGCAGCGACAGCACCTTGAGCAGCAGCCAAACGGCGAACACCAGCAGGATCAGCAGCAGAACCGATTCGAGCGGACCCGGGTTCAGCTCCAGCCCGAAGGCCCGAATTTGCAGGCCGCCTTCCGCCTCCAGCAGGAAACCAGCGCCCCACGCGAGCGCGCCGATAATGGCAACGAAAAAGATGATTTTGATCAGGGACCAGAGCATATTATTTTCCTTAGTCTGCCGTCAGGCGTTGTGCCAAAGCATCAGCGGCCGCGCGGGCAGCAACGCGGGCGTCAGCCGCCGTGCGCCAGTCTGCAATGGCGGCCTGCGCTTCTTCGGGCAGGGCATCAAGTTCAGTCAATGTGGTGTTCAGATCGCCGGATTTAATCGCGGCCTCGGCGCGCGACAGGACGGCGTCAGGGTCGTTGCCTTCACGCGGCGCAACCGACCGCGCGCCCAGCGAGCGTTTCAGAAAACCACCCAGACCTTGCTGGCCGTCCTCTGCACCACTGGCGCGCGCAGTCGCAAGGGCTGCACGGGCCTGATCGGGGAAGCCGTCCTGCAACGCGCTGAGCGAGGAGACACCATCGGCAGCAACATCGCCCAGCGCCGGATCGAGATCCCCGATATCAAGCGCTTGCAGCTCTGCGAATGGCCCGTCAAACGGCTGGCCTGCGTCGATAGCCGAAACGATTTTGGCAATCGCCGCCTGACCGTTTGCCACAACAGCCGCTTGTGCAGCCGCTTCTTCCACGTCTTTTGCATCATTCAGCAGGGCGCTGATCTCATCCCGCTGCGATTTGACAGAGGCTTGTAGCGTCTCAAGCTCGGCCGTGTAGGCGTTTGCAGCAGCCGCTGCCGCAGCTTGTCCGATTGCTTCGGCATCGACGCCTTCCGCGGCAACAACAACGGGGCGTTCTTCAAGGGCGACAATCCGTGTGTCCAGCCCGTCCAGCCCTGCCTGCATATCGGTCAACCCGGTCTGCATGTCAGCGATGCCGCTTTCGACATCACCCAGCTGCGTTTCGATGGGCGTCAGATCAACGGTGGGAATCTCGGGCGCCTCGACGGCTTCCAGCGCGGCAATGCGTTCCTGCTGGGCCGTCAGCTCGGCGCGCAGCGCTGCTGTGGGGTCCTCAGCCGCGCCACCGAACACACGATATTCGGACGCGGCATATCCCAGTCCACCCGCGATGATGCCACCCAGAACAAGCGGCAGGAAAATACTGCGCGATTTCTCGGCAGGGGGGGCGACAGGCACAGGTTGGTGAACGGGCGCGGGCGCGTCGGCGACCTTGCTCTCGTCCTTGTCTTTCGGCGCATCCGCTGCCGCATCGTCGAACTTGGGCGTCTCGCTTTCGGGCGCGTCCGCAGGTGCATCTGTAACAACCACGTCTTCGACAATGGCGTCCTGCGCCGTCACCGCGTCTGAAGATGTGTCCGTCGCTGTCTTGTCGGGTATCACACTGTCGGTGGGCGCATCCACAACCGGATCGGCCGCTGCCTTATCGTCAATGATGACAGCATCCTCGATCTTGGCAGGAGCAGTTTTCTTCTTCGGTGTTCTTCGCTTGGAAGGGCCGGATTTCTTCGATGACGCCACGACACATACCTTTTCGATTCTTGGGCCCTGAACACGGCCAACGCAAAGACCTTATCCGGCATCCGCGAGGCCCTCAAGGCAGGGCGTGAGATAAGCAGAGGTTTTCCACCGCATTTACCATGTATATCGCCTGTGGCGCGGGTAATATGTGCAACTGCGCAAGGTTTTCCCCCCTGAAGGGCGCCGCCACGGCATCGCTTAATGCGACGATATGCGACAGGGCCAGCTTTCCCGCGGCTTGCGTCACCAGCTGCGCTGCTGTTCGGGGCGAAAAGACGGGGATGATGCAGGGCTTTTCCAGCGCGGCTTTTGCGTTAGGCTCCAGCGGCAGCAGGGTCTGGCGATAGAGCGCGATGTGTTGGGTCGGCAGTCCCGCTGCACTCAGCGCGCCCGCGATATCACCGCGCGTATGCTCCCCCCCCAAATGCAGCAACGGGGTCTGGGGCGGGTCCGCGATCAGCGCGGCGATCAGCGCCTGCGCCGTCTCCCCCGCCTGCTGCGCACGCCAGCCCTGCAAACCCGCCTGCCGTGTCGTGTTTTCCCCCACGCAAAATGCAGGACGCCCCGCACCCGCACCCGCCTGCGCCACGCCGTTGGCGGAGGTGAAAATCACGGCCTGATCAGGGGGAATGTCGACCGGCGCACCGGTGTCCGAAATCTCCATCAGCGGGGCCAGCAACACATCCACCCTGCCCAGCGCCACGGGATCAAGGCGCGCGGCAAATGCCTGTGCACTGGCACGCGGTCGGGTCAGTAGCAGGGTCGGTTTGGCCATCGCGCGACACGCTCTCAGGATTGTTTACCGGCTACGGGAGTGTTACCTGCGCGCTAACCCAACCGCAACGGAAACAGCCGCAACATGACCGCATGTACCATCCTTGGCATTGAAAGCAGCTGCGACGATACGGCCGCCGCCGTGCTGCGCGGTCAGGCGGGCAAGGCGGATGTGCTGTCATCGGTCGTGATGGGCCAGACGGCGCTCCATGCGGATTTCGGCGGCGTCGTGCCCGAGATCGCCGCCCGCGCCCATGCCGAAAAAATCGACCTCTGCGTAAATCAGGCATTGCAGGAGGCAGGCACGTCCCTTGACCAAATCGACGCGGTGGCCGTGACGGCGGGGCCGGGGCTGATCGGTGGCGTCGTGTCGGGTGTAATGTGCGCCAAAGGGATCGCACTGGCACGCGGTCTGCCGCTGTACGGCGTGAACCATCTGGCGGGTCACGCGCTGACGCCGCGGCTGACGGACGGTGTGGCCTTCCCCTACCTGATGCTGCTGGTGTCGGGCGGGCATTGCCAGTTTTTGATTGTATCGGGACCAGACCGGTTTCAACGCCTTGGCGGCACAATCGACGATGCCCCGGGTGAGGCATTTGACAAAATCGCACGGCTGATTGCACTGCCCCAGCCAGGTGGCCCCGCGATCGAGATACGCGCGCAAGACGGTGATCCGCGACGCTTCAAGTTTCCGCGCCCCCTGCTGGACCGGAGCGGCTGTGACCTGTCATTTTCGGGGCTGAAAACAGCCGTCCTGCGCCAGCGTGATGCGCTGGTGTCCGAGGGTGCGCTGAAAGCGCAGGATCAGGCAGATCTGGCCGCAGGATTTCAGGCGGCGGTCGTTGATGTACTGGCGGAAAAAACCCGCCGAGCGATGGCGATTTACACACCGATGACGGGCGCGCCCTGCCTGTGCGTCGCAGGTGGCGTGGCGGCGAACATGGCCATTCGCACCGCACTGGAAGGGGTCGCAACGCAGGCGCAGGCAGGGTTCATCGCCCCGCCGCTGGCGCTGTGCACGGATAACGCAGCGATGATCGCTTATGCCGCGCTGGAGCAGATGAGCACCCGCGCCCCGGACGACATGACGCTGACGGCCCGTCCGCGCTGGCCGCTGGATCAGGACGCCCCCGCCATGCTGGGTAGCGGCAAAAAAGGAGCAAAGGCATGAGTGTGAGTATTCTGGGCGCTGGGGCCTTTGGCACTGCATTGGCGATTGCGCTGGCGCGCGAGGCGGATGTGACCCTCTGGGCGCGCGACCCGCAGGATATGCAGACTGCACGACAGAACACCCGCCGCCTGCCTGATTGCCCCTTTCCCGACGCCCTGTCTGTGACGGGCGATCTACAAAGCGCCGTTGGCGCGCAAACCATTCTGCTGGCCCTCCCGATGCAACAGCTGCGCGGGTTTCTGAACACGCATGCACAGATCCTGTCGGGCAAGGCGCTGGTCGCCTGCTGCAAGGGGATCGAGCTGAGCACGGGCGCAGGGCCGGTCCAGATTATTAATGACGAGGTGCCGGACGCGCGGGCCGCGATCCTGACCGGACCCAGCTTTGCCGCCGACATCGCGCGGGGGCTGCCCACGGCGCTGACCCTTGCCGCGACGAACGAGGCATCTGCACACGATTTGCAACGCATTTTGACGACAGCCACGATGCGCCTTTACCGGACCACGGACACGGTGGGCGCTGAATTGGGCGGCGCGCTGAAAAATGTGGTGGCGATTGCCTGTGGCACCGCGATGGGCGCCGGCATGGGGGAAAGCGCCCGCGCCGCGCTGATGACACGCGGCTATGCCGAGATGCAGCGCATGGCGGCCCACCGCGGTGCGGATGCGGACACGCTGGCTGGTCTGTCTGGCTTTGGTGATCTGGCGCTGACCTGTACTTCTGATGGGTCGCGGAACTATCGCCTCGGGCTGGCGCTGGGGCGGGGTGCGGATTTTGATGCCTCGACCACTGTCGAAGGGGCCGCGACCGCGCGCGCCGTCGCCAAGGTGGCGACCGGGGCAGAGCTGGATATGCCCATCACCTTGGCCGTTGCCGGATTGCTGGATAAAACGCTAGATGTGACCGCAGCAGTACAAAGTCTGCTACGCCGACCCTTGAAGGAGGAATAAGATGCTTGTTTGCCTGATGGCCCATGACAAAAAAGACGCGCTGGCCGTGCGGATGGAGAACCGTCCTGCGCATGTCGATTACCTCAAATCAACAGAGCATGTGCATCTGGCCGGCCCACTGATTGATGCGGGCGGCGGGATGTGTGGCTCGATGATTGTGCTGGACGTGCCGGACATGGCAACCGCGCAAGACTGGGCCGACAACGACCCCTACGCCAAGGCCGGCCTGTTCGAGAGCGTGAGCCTGACAGAATGGAAAAAGGTGATCGGCTGATGGCCTACTGGCTGTTCAAATCCGAACCCTCGGTCTGGGGGTGGGACGATCAGGTGGCCAAGGGTCCTGCGGGCGAGGAATGGGACGGCGTGCGCAACTATCAGGCGCGTAATTTCATGCGCGAAATGGCTGTCGGCGATCTGGGATTTTTCTATCACTCGCAAAAGGAAAAGGCGGTCGTGGGCATCGTCGAGGTTTGTGCGGCAGCACATCCCGACAGTACCACCGACGATCCCCGCTGGGAGTGTGTGGATATCAGGGCAGTCCGCCCTTTCATACACCCTGTCACGCTGGAGCAGATCAAAGGAGATGCACGGCTGGCGGAGATGGCGCTGGTGCGCAGCGCGCGTTTGTCCGTGCAACCGGTACGCGATGAGGAATGGCAGATCATCTGTGCAATGGGCAAAACAAAGCCCTGAACGATGCCCTCTGCCGAACGTGAAAAAAGGGTTCCGGCACCCCGCCAGAACCCTTTCTCACCCCGTGCGCTCCCTAAACCCCGGCACACGTATTCGAAATATGTTCTGGCCATCCTGGCCGATGGATAAGTCCTAGGCTGTGGCGGTGATTTTAGCAAGAAATCAGTATGTTGAATTCGTCTCAAAACGAAAACGCCCGCTTTGAAAAAGCGGGCGCATCGGGTCGTGTCACTGGATCAGCGTTTACTTGTAAACGCCTTCTTTGCCAAAATGCTTTGTCAGCATGTAATAGATCACGGCGCGGTATTTGTTGCGCTCGGATTTACCGTAGATTTCGATCACCTTGTTGATCGCTTCCATCAGGTTGGGACCATCGGGGAGGCCCAGCTTTTTCATCAGAAAGTTCTTTTTCACGGTCTCAAGCTCGGCCGGTTGGCTGCCTGCAACAGTGGACGCGTCCGCGTTGTAAATCGAGGGGCCGCAACCAATGGTTACTTTGGTCAGCAGCGCCATGTCTGCCTCCATGCCACATTTGTTTTTCAGGTCGTCCGCGTATTTCGCGATCCACTCATCCCGCTTGCCCATATAAAATACTCCCTTTCTGGATGGTAAGGCATAGTGCCAAACTTCGAGCGCAGACTAATCCAAATTTAACGTGGGGCAAAAGGAATTTTTGACCGGGGTTTTCCCCTCAAGCCATTCATATAAAAAAGGGAGCGCCGTTAGGCGCCCCCTTCTCAAAAGTCCGGTTGGACTGTTTTACGATGTCAGTTCGATGACTTTTTCGTCCTCGAGCGCTGTGATCTCGCTCTCGTCGACATCGGGCTGGGCCTTCAGTTTTTCTTCGGTCCAGTTTGCCAGCGTGACTTCGTCATCTTCAGAGAATGTCATGTCAGCCAGTGGCACGATCACGTCATGCTCACCCAAGCCGAGGAAACCCCCTACGCCGACAACCGCCGCGTATTCGCCATCCTTCATGATGACATAATCAATCTCGCCCAGATCGTCACCCGTTACGGATTCGACATCAAGGCCGACGACCTCGCTCACGGTCATGCCGGAAAAACCGTCGGGAATGACGTCATCCAGATCATCCGCATCTGCGCTCATGTTTGCAGTGGCATTGGTGTCATCGTCAGATGTGTTCACTTCGGCTGCATCGATCGCGGGAATGGCCGATGTATCGGTCATATCGTCCTTGACGTCCTCGCCTGCAAAGGCGGTGCCGGCAGTGAGTGCGAGTGCAGCGACAGTCGTTTTCAATGTTACGTTGGTCATGTTGTACTCCTTTTTTGCGTTGTTGACGCTCTTGATGGAAATACAATGAAGGGCGGGTATGAATTGTTCCGTAAAAATTCTAAACATTAATTTAAGGTACTGTTTATATTACAAAAATTAAACCGCCGCCCGATGAATGTGGACGGCGGTCGAAATTTGGTGCAGCAGATGGCGGGCCGGTCAGTAGCGGTAATGCTCCGGCTTGAACGGACCCTCGGGGGCGACACCGATATAAGATGCCTGTTCAGGCGCCAGCTTGGACAGCTTTACGCCGATCCGGTCGAGGTGCAGGCGTGCCACTTTTTCATCCAGATGCTTGGGCAGGATGTAGACTTCGTTCTTGTATTCATCACCGCGCAGCCACAGCTCCATCTGCGCCAACACCTGATTGGTGAAGGATGCAGACATCACAAAGGACGGGTGGCCCGTGGCATTGCCGAGGTTCAGCAGACGCCCCTCGGACAGCAGGATCAGACGGTTGCCCGACGGCATCTCGATCATGTCCACCTGTTCCTTGATATTGGTCCACTTGTGGTTCTTGAGGTTGGCGACCTGGATTTCATTGTCGAAGTGGCCAATGTTGCCGACGATGGCCATGTCCTTCATCTCGCGCATATGCTCGATGCGGATCACGTCCTTGTTGCCGGTTGTGGTGATGAAAATATCGGCTGTGTCGACCACGTCTTCCAGCAGTACGACCTCGAAACCATCCATTGCGGCCTGCAAGGCACAGATCGGATCAACTTCGGTGACTTTGACGCGCGCGCCGGCGCCTGCCAGTGACGCGGCAGAGCCTTTGCCCACATCGCCATAACCCAGAACAACCGCGACCTTGCCAGCCATCATCGTGTCCGTCGCGCGGCGAATCCCGTCAACAAGGCTTTCCTTGCAACCGTATTTGTTATCAAATTTCGATTTGGTCACGCTGTCGTTGACGTTGATCGCGGGGAAAGGAAGCTGGCCTTGTTTGAACAGATCATAGAGGCGGTGAACACCGGTCGTCGTTTCCTCGGACACGCCAACGATCTGGTCGCGCATTTTGGTGAACCAACCGGGGGAGGCTGCCATCCGCTTTTTGATCTGCGCGAAAACCGCGACTTCCTCTTCGGAGGAGGGTACTTCGATCAGATCCGTCTCACCATTTTCGACGCGCGCGCCCAGCAGGATGTAGAGGGTCGCATCACCACCATCATCCAGGATCAGGTTGGGACCGTCCTCGAACATGAACGATTTATCAAGGTAGTCCCAATGCTCTTCTAGCGACTGGCCCTTGATTGCGAACACGGGCGTGCCGCCTTTTGCGATTGCGGCGGCGGCGTGGTCCTGCGTTGAGAAAATGTTGCACGACGCCCAGCGCACGTCGGCGCCCAGCTCTACCAGCGTTTCGATCAACACGGCCGTCTGGATCGTCATGTGAAGCGAGCCTACGATGCGCGCGCCCTTGAGCGGTTTATCCGCGCCGTATTCCTCACGCAGGGCCATCAGACCGGGCATCTCTGTCTCGGCGATGTTCAACTCCTTGCGGCCATATTCCGCAAGGTTGATGTCTTTTACGATATAGTCTTTGGCCATGGGAGCGCTCCTAAAACGTCAAAGTTTTCGGACGCGTATCACCGGACCAGTTGTTTCGCAATGCTCAAGCCCTTGGCGTATTGTCTCAGCTTTCGATGCGATTTTGCACGGCGTCCAGAACCGTTGCGGCGTTCATCTCGGACGACCAATTTGTGCCCTGCGCTACAACACAGGCATTCCCGTCGGACAAATTGCGTACCATCGTCCACGATCCGGTTTTATCAGATACCCACAGGCGGGTGTTGTCAGCGGACAGATCTGTTGCCGGACGCTCCCCGTACCAGTCGATCAGGGAAGACTGCATTTCGGCCTTGCTCATGCAGACTTCGTTTGCGCTGGCAGCACTTGCGAGGATTGTTGCAGCGGCGATAGCGGTCAATACAGTTTTCATTGTTCTCTCCTTGTTCGGGGACACAACACAAAGAATGGCCCGCTGTTCCGATCTTTATTTTTGGAACAAAGCGCCCTCATTTGCGTTTGCGGCCCTGAATTTGTGGGTCTGTTGCATCAGTTTTGCGCTCCTTTCTGGCGATTTCGCCACAATTGCAGGGACTTGCCGCATTCTTGCCTCATTTCGCGCGAATGTTGCTGGAAACGCAGAACCACAGGTTTCCGACATGACCCAACAGCTGACCACACGCACAATTGCCGACATTCGCCGCGGTACCTTCCACATGCAGGACCTCGATTTTATCGACCCGACAACCGTGGCAGAGCCTGATTTCGCCTACCGGATCGCCAGCAATGAGTACGGCCATTATTGCATCCCCGAAGAATTCGCAGAGGGCGAAGTCGCCAAGCTTCTGCTCAAGGGTGGAACCTATGAGGCCAAAACACTGGCGCTGATGCGGCGGATCGTCGGGCACGGGGATATCGTGACGGGCGGCGCTTTCGTGGGGACGTTTTTTGCCGCGCTGTCACACGCGCTCAAACCGCACGCGGCGCTCCACAGTTTCGAGCCGAACCAGACCAGCTTTTGCGCGGCGCTGAAAACCATCGCGCTGAACGGTTTGCGCAATGTCACTCTGTCGCCCAGCGCGGTGGGCGCCACAGAGGGCACGCTGTTTCTGCGGACCCGTCAGGAAAACGGCAATGCAGTGGCGGCAGCATCCCATATTGTCGATGCAGGTACAGACGAGGGCATCGTGCAGGTCGCTGCCGCCCCTCTCGACAGCCTGATCCCCGCCGATCGTGATGTCTCCGTGCTGCATCTTGATCTGTGCGGTTATGAACACCCCGCCCTGAAGGGCGCGCGGGAGTTAATCACCCGGTGCCGTCCGACACTGGTCCTTGATGCGGCACGGCCCAATATCCGGCGGCAACATCTGGCGCTGCTGAATGCGCAGTTCCCCGACCTCAACTATGTCATGGGCGGGCAGATCGAACAGAACACCGTCTATCTGTCGCAGCCCTGATTGCGCGGCTTTCACATCCCGCAGCATCCGCGCTAGGATACGACGACACGACAACCACGGGGCGACATGGCGAAACAACCCAGAGCATGGCAGCGGATGCTGTCCGGTCGCAGGCTTGACCTGCTGGACCCGACCCCCGTCGACATCGAGATCGAGGACATCGCACACGGGCTGGCCTTTGTTGCGCGGTGGAACGGGCAGACGGTCGGGGATTTTGCCTATTCGGTCGCTGAACATTCGCTGCTGGTCGAAACGATCTTTGGCCGGATCGTGCCTGCTGCGCCGCCAAAATGGCGGCTGGCCGCCTTGCTGCATGACGCGCCTGAATATGTGATCGGAGATATGATTTCACCCGTCAAGGCGGCAGTGGGGCCGGGCTACACGGCGCTGGATGCGCGGCTGGAGGGGGCCGTTCACCTCCGCTTTGGCCTGCCCGCAAAAATTCCCGCCACTGTCAAAAAGCAGATCAAGAAGGCCGACCGTGTCAGCGCATGGATGGAGGCAGTGGAAATCGCGGGCTTTTCGAGGGAGGAGGCGGACAGGTTTTTCGGCGCGCCGGATCCTGCCCTATCGGACGGCCTGCACATCACGCTGCGCCCGCCCGTCGAGGTCCGCGCGGATTTCACCGCCCGTCATGCGGCCCTACTGGCGCTGATGCCATGATCCGTGTGCGCCGCGCGATGGGCCTTGATACACCTTCGATGGCACGGCTGCTGAACGAGATTATTGGCATCGGCGGCACCACCGCGATGGTGCGCCCCGTCACCGCAACGGACATCGCGGAGTGGATGACCTTTGCGCCTGACAAATCCGCATGGCACGTCGCGTTGGACAGCAGCGAACAGGTCGTGGGCTTTCAGTGGATCGAGCCAAGCGAGAAGCTGCCCCCGCAGGCCGCCGAGATTGCGACCTTCGTACAGGTGGGACAAACCGGTCTAGGCATCGGGTCTGCCCTGTTCTCAGCCACGGCAAAAGCAGGCAAGGCGCTCGGCTTTGTCTGGATCAGGGCGAACATACGCGCCGATAACGACGGCGGGCTGACCTATTACCAAAGCCGCGGTTTTCGGGATTATGACGTAATCGAGGATTACCCGCTGGCGGATGGCACACGCGTGACCAAGCACCTCAAACGCTACGACATCTAGCGCCGCCGCTAACGCGGGCTGCGTTTCGCCAAAATGCGCTGCAAGGTGCGGCGGTGCATGTTCAGGCGGCGCGCTGTTTCCGAAACGTTGCGGTCACACAACTCATACACCCGCTGGATATGCTCCCATCGCACGCGGTCCGCGCTCATCGGGTTTTCGGGGGGCGGGGGCAGATTGTCGCCCGTGGCCAGCAAGGCGTTGGTGATGTCGGTGGCGTCCGCCGGTTTTGACAGATAATCCGTGGCGCCGATCTTGACCGCAGCGACGGCCGTGGCAATCGCGCCATACCCCGTGAGGACAACAACACGCGCATCGGGACGTTTTTCGCGCAGGATCTCGACCACGTCCAATCCGTTGCCGTCCTCCAGCCGCAGGTCGCATACGGCATAGGCAGGTGGACGTGCCGTCGCAATCGCGGACCCTGCCGCGACAGAGCCTGCTGTCTCGACCTCAAAGCCGCGCTTTTCCATCGCTTTTGCAAGGCGGCGCAAAAACGGCTCGTCGTCGTCGAGCAGCAGCAGGGTTTTGTCAGCGCCCAACTTGTCTGGGCCAAGCTCTGTCAGTGAATCAATCGGCATGGCTGTCGTCCCTCAATCGCGCGGTGTCACATTCCTATCTGTGGAATATGGGTCGCGCGGCGCATTGGTCAAACCTAGCTGACGAAACAACCGATTTTATCAGCCATCTGCTCTGGCGTCAGCTCACGTCGGAAAAACTCGACAAAACCGTCCTCGGGCGTGACCAGATAGCTGAACGTCGAATGATCCACCAGATATTCCCCCTCTACCGGCGGATGCGCTTTGTAAAAGGTGCGGTAGGCTTTGCTCGCCTGGGCGATCTGTTCGGCGCTGCCGGTCAGGCCGATCATGCGCGGATGCATCGCGGCGGCAAAATCACGGACGACCTCGGGGGTGTCGCGCGCAGGGTCGATTGTAATGAAGACGGGGGTAACGGATTTGCCGCGTTCCTCCAGCACCTCGACGGCGGCGGCATTGCGGTCCACATCCAGCGGGCAGACATCAGGGCAATAGGTGTAGCCGAAATAGATCAGCGTCGGCCCGGTGATGACCTGTTGGTCGGTCACCGTCTCGCTTGCGCCATTGACCAGCGTGAAGGGCCCGCCCAGATCACCCGCGACGGTCGTCGCACTGCATGATGCAGTTCGGGCATCCTGCACCTGCGTCACAAAAACCATCGCAATCAGCGCTACGCCCACGATAACAACAGCAACAATTGCGGCGATACGGACCATTGGTTTCTCCTGAATGTGTGGCTTGAGGATGAATTGGCACAGACCTACGCTAGGTCCGGTATATTGCAAGTCACATTTCAGGGAAGTGCGCAGATGACGCAGGCCACGATCAGACCACTCGGAGAGCGCAAGCGCGCCAACTGGATCAGGCTGCGCACGATGATCCTGCTGCGCTGGGTCGCGATCGGCGGGCAGTTCGTCGCCGTCACACTGACCCCGCATTTATTCGGTTTGCAGCTTGAATTGGGGTGGATCTACTTTGCCATCGGCGTCTCGATCATCGGCAACCTGATCGCGGGCTTTGTCTTTCCCGAGAACAAGCGCCTGTCGGAGCGGCAGAATATGGCGATGGTCAGCTTTGATCTGCTACAGCTGAGCTTTCTTTTGTTTCTGACTGGCGGGCTGAACAACCCGTTCACATTGCTGCTGCTGGGGCCAGTGACGATTTCCGCGACCGCTCTCAGCCTGCGCTCGACGCTGGCGCTGTGCGCAATGGCCATCGTGAGCGTGACATTGCTGGCCTTTTTCCATCTGCCACTGCGCGGGCCGACCGGGCAGATACTGGAAATTCCGCAGCTGTTTATCTTTGGTCAATGGATCGCGCTGGTCATCGCGGTTGTGTTTACCTCGGCCTATTCGCGGCGTGTCACGTCGGAAATCCACCTGATGTCGGATGCGCTGGCCGCCACGCAGATGGCCCTCGCCCGTGAGCAAAAGCTGACCGATCTGGGCGGTGTCGTCGCCGCTGCCGCGCATGAGTTGGGCACACCGCTGGCCACGATCAAGCTGGCCAGCGCCGAGTTGGTGCACGAGCTGCACAGCCAACCCGACCTGCGTGAGGACGCGGAGCTGATCGTAGAGCAAACCGACCGCTGCCGTGACATCCTGCGCAACATGGGCCGCGCGGGAAAGGACGATTTGCACATCCGTCAGGCCCCGCTGGTGACCGTGATCGAAACCGCCGCAGAGCCGCACATGGGCCGCGGCAAGCAGGTCACCCTCAACCTTGGGGGTCCCGCGCAGGAACAGCCCGCCATCGCCCGCATGCCCGAGATCATTCACGGCCTGCGCAATCTGGTGCAGAATGCCGTCGACTTTGCCCAAAGCGCTGTGCGGATCGACATCCGCTGGACTGACGAAACGATCATCGTGCGGATCGTCGATGATGGCGCCGGCTTTCCACCACAACTGCTGGGGCGGCTGGGTGATCCGTTCACCGGCAGGCGCAGGCGCCGTGCAAAAGACCGCTCCCGACCCGAGTACGAGGGGATGGGCCTTGGGCTTTTCATCGCGAAAACCCTGCTGGAGCGGTCGGGCGCCACAGTGCAATTTGCCAATGGTATGGACGAGGCGGGTCTGCATGACACCCACACCGGCGCCGTGGTCGAAGTGCGCTGGCCGCGCAGTGCAATCGACGTGCGTGCCGCCGTCACAGGTGACAATATCCGCTTTGCGGAAACATAGGTGCCTCATCGCATTAACAATATCTTAAGGTTAATATACGATTTCTAGGCAGGTAGCGCCGCAAGCAAGGATGCGATTTTGTACGATCTTGTCGTGATCTTTACTGTCATCGTGCCAACTGTGGCCATCAGCATCTGGTGGGTGACACGCCGCAAATCGCCACCCGCAACGCCGGATATCCGCCACGACTTGCCCGCGATCCTGTTTACGAACGGCGCTGTCGAACATGCAAGCGATGCGGCTCTTGCGCAGCTTCCCATCGCGATCGGGGCGCATAACTGGCAGGATCTATACGATATTTTCCAGCCTGATTTTCCGGGCTTTCCTGCTGCTGTTTTACCCGTCGGCAGCGACGACATTACGCTGCTCAGCACTCAGGGGCAGAACGCGCCAATCGGGACACTGCACATACACTGGTTGGAAAATGGTGCTACGCTGGTATTTCAATCAACGACCGCAGGCCAAACCGGAAGCCACAGCAACGAAGAGCTGGCGATGCTCCGCCAGATCAGCCGGAACCTGCCCCATCCCGCATGGAAAACCGACACAGTCGGCAATGTCATCTGGCACAATGAGGCCTATGCCGCCCTTGCAGCGCGCCTGCCCGAGGGTGTGTTTCGCGCACCCGCGCCCATTTTCGACTGTGAGGTGAAAAGCGGCGGAACCGGCCAATGCCGTCAGGAAATTCCACTGGCGGATTTGCCCGACCCCGAATGGTACAGCATTACCCGCACGCCGCTGGCGCAGGGGGCGGTCTATCACGCGACATCCCTCACCGCGCTGATCAAGGCAGAGGATGCGCAGCATGATTTTGTCCAGACTCTCGCGAAAACCTTTGCGCAACTCTCGACCGGGTTGGCGATTTTCAACCGCGACCGGCAGCTTGCCCTGTTCAACCCCGCCCTGATCGACCTGACGGGACTGTCTGTGTCCTTTCTCAGCCCGCGCCCGACGATTGATGCGTTTTTTGACGCGATGCGCGAAAACCGTCGCATGCCGGAACCCAAAAACTACAAAAGCTGGCGGGAACGTATGGCAGAGCTTGTCAGCGCAGCAGAAACAGGCCGGTTCGAGGAAACATGGTCGCTGGAGACAGGACAGACCTACCGCGTGACGGGGCGGCCCCACCCCGACGGCGCAATTGCTTTTTTGATCGAGGACATTAGCGCCGAAATCTCCCTGACCCGTAACTACCGTGCGGAGCTTGAGTTGGGTCAAAGCCTTGTGGACACGTTCGAGGATGCGTTGGCCGTTTTCTCGCAGGCGGGCATCCAGACATTTTCCAACAAAGCCTACGATCTGCTGTGGGGATTCAATAGCGAAACCAGTTTTGCCGATGTAACCATCGTGGACGCCATCCGCTTGTGGAAAGATAAATCAGCGCCCAACCCGCTGTGGCAGGATCTGCACGATTCCGTCATGGCCCTTCACGGGCGCGAGGCGTGGACGATGCCGGTCTGCCTCAAGGGGCAAACGCCGATGCAATGCAAGATCGTGCCTATCGCCTCGGGGGCGACAGTGGTCCGGTTTTCGCGGCAGGGTGCTGCGGCGATCACGGAACAACCCGTGAGCAACCGCGCCAAAAGCTGACAGCCCGCCTTTCCCACCCCGACCGGTGGCTGTATTGAGGGGCATGACCCAGACATTCCACATCACGGACGCGGATCAAACCAGCCGCTTGGCGCGTGCGCTGGGTGCGTTGCTGCGCGCAGGCGATACTGTCCTGCTCAGCGGGGAGGTGGGTGCCGGCAAGACCCATTTTGCCCGCGCGCTGATCCAGTCCCTTTTGCCCCGCCCCGAGGACGTCCCCTCCCCCACCTTCACACTGGTCCAGACCTACGACAGTACCCTCGGCCCCGAGATCTGGCATGCCGATCTTTACCGCCTGCACGATCCTTCCGAGGTGGAGGAACTGGGCCTGACCGACGCGATGGAGGATGCGATTTGTCTGATCGAATGGCCGGACCGTCTGGCGTCCCTGCGGCCGGACGATGCGCTGGACATCACCCTGCTGACATCGGATGCTGAAACACACCGCACCCTGACCGCCGCGTGGCGTGATCCGCGCTGGACCGCCCGATTGACAGACTGGACATTATGACTGACCGCGCCACCCTTTTGACCGCCTTCATCCGCAACAGCGGCTGGAACGATGCCACCCGGCTGACCGTGGCCGGAGATGCCTCCAACCGCCGGTACGAGCGGCTGACCCGCTCACAGGGCCAGACCATTATCCTGATGGACGCCCCCGCTGACAAAGGTGAGGATGTGCGCCCCTTCATCGCCATCGCGCAGCATCTTCGCGGTATCGGGCTAAGCGCGCCGGAAATTCTGCATGCCGACATGGCCAACGGTTTTCTGCTGATCGAAGACCTTGGCGATGATCTGTTCAAACAGGTTATTGCCCGCGATCCCGCGCTTGAGATGCCACTGTACGAGGCGTCTGTTGACGTGCTCACGACCCTGCATGCCGCGCCGCTGCCGGCCCTTGCCCCGTATGACACTGCGACGATGACCACCTTCGCGGCCCGCGCCTATGACTGGTATCTGTTCGGCCTGACAGGTGCGCGGGAAACACAGGCGCAGGCCGAATTCGAAGGGCTGATGACACAGGCGCTTGCCCCTCTTGCGGATGCGCCGCAGGTTTTGATCCAGCGCGATTACCACGCGGAAAACCTGCTGTGGTTGCCTGACCGGACAGGCCCCGCGCGCGTCGGCTTGCTGGATTTTCAGGACGCCATGACAGGGCATGCGGCCTATGATCTTGTCTCGATCCTGCAAGACGCGCGGCGGGATGTCCCCCGCGCCATAGAGGCCGCGATGATCGACCGCTATCTGGCGCAAAACCCGCAGGACAGCGCCGCGTTTCAGACTGCCTATGCCGTGCTGGGCGTGCAGCGCAACCTGCGCATCGTTGGCGCCTTTGCACGGCTGGGCATCGACATGGGCAAACCGCGCTACATTGATCTGATCCCCCGCGTCTGGGAGTTTGTGATGCGCAATCTTGCCGACCCCGCCCTGGCACCACTGGCGGCGCATGTGCGCAAAACACTGCCACCCCCCACCGCGCAGGCGCTTGACCTGCTCAGATCAAAGTGCCCGGCATGAGCATGCCCGTCATGCTGTTCGCCGCCGGTTTTGGCACCCGGATGAAGCACCTGACAGCGGACCGCCCAAAGCCGATGGTCCCTGTGGGCGGGCGTCCGTTGATCGACCACGCGATTGCACTGGCACAAGACATCGCGCCGCCGCGCATTGTCGCCAATCTGCATTACCGCCCCGAAACGCTGGCCGCCCATCTTAAGGGTGCCGGGGTCGAGACGGTTCTGGAGATGCCGCAGATCCTCGAAACAGGGGGCGGGCTGCGCAACGCATTGCCGTTGCTGGGTGCGGGGCCGGTGATCACCATGAACACCGACGCCGTGTGGCACGGACCAAACCCGCTGCGCCTGCTGCTGGACGCATGGGATCCCGCGCGGATGGACGCGCTGCTGATGGGCATCCCGCCCGAGCGCGCGCAAGAACACAGGGGCGCCGGTGATTTCGCCATTGACGGCGACGGGCGTCTGACGCGCGGGGCCGGCGTGGTTTACGGCGGCGTTCAGATCATCAAGACCGGTCTTTTGCGCGACATTGCCGAACAGGCATTCTCCCTCAACCGTTTGTGGGACGTGATGCTGGCGGCGCGCCGGATGTACGGGCTGCGCTATGACGGGGACTGGTGCGATGTCGGTCATCCCGCAGGCGTGAAAACTGCCGAAGCCTTGCTGGCCCGCGATGTTTGAGGATCAGCACACACCACGCGCCTTTGGCCTGCCGCCAGGTGTGGATTTTCCGCAGGCTTTGGTCGATGGCCTGCTGCACCGCCTCAAGGACCAGCCGCCAGAGGCATTGGCCCGCGTGGAATTGCTGGTCAACACCAAACGCATGGCGCGCCGGTTGCGCCAGATATTCGAGGACGGACCCGCGCGCCTGCTGCCACGCATCCGGCTGATTACCGATCTGGACACCCTCGCCCCGTCGGTGATCGTGCCGCAGGGCGTGCCGCCCCTTCGCAGGCGGCTGGAGCTGATCGGACTGATCGCGGCCCTGCTGGACAAATCCCCCGATCTGGCGTCGCGCGCGTCGCTCTATGATCTGGCTGACAGCCTTGCCGCGCTCATCGACGAGATGCAAAGCGAAGGCGTCGCGCCCGATGCAATTGCCCGACTGGACGTGACGGATCAATCCGGCCACTGGGACCGCGCAAAGGTCTTTCTGGGGATCGTCCAGAACTACCTGACCCTGACCGAAGCCATGCCAGACAGCGAGGCGCGCCAGCGTGCCCGCGTTCAGGGGATCGCCGCGCTTTGGGCCGAACAGCCACCGACGCATCCTGTCATCATCGCAGGCTCGACCGGTTCGCGCGGCACGACGATGCTGCTGATGCAGGCCGTGGCAAAGCTGCCTCAGGGTGCGTTGGTCCTGCCCGGTTTCGACTTTGACCTGCCGCCGGAGGTATGGGCCGCGCTGGATGATCCCATGATCTCGGAGGATCATCCGCAGTTCCGGTTCTACAGCCTGATGAAGGGGCTGGGACACTCGCCCAACACCGTAGAGAACTGGCACAGGGGCACATCCCCGCCCAGCGCCGCGCGTAATGCGCTGGTGTCCCTGTCGCTGCGCCCCGCGCCTGTAACAGATGCCTGGCGGATCGAAGGCCCGCAGCTGGACGATCTGCCCGCCCGCACCAAAGACATGACTTTGTTGCTGGCTGAAACCCCGCGCGCAGAGGCGCTGGCGATTGCGATGCGGCTGCGCAAGGCGGCGCAAGACGGCCAGACGGCAGCGTTGATTACGCCTGACCGGATGCTGGGTCGACGGGTGACGGCCGCGCTCAGCCGGTGGGATATTTTACCCGATGACAGCGCCGGCACGCCCTTGCATCTGTCGCCGCCCGGCCGGTTTTTGCGCCACGTCGCGGCCCTGATGGCGCGGCGGCTGGATGCGGAGGCGCTGCTGACCTTGCTGAAACATCCGCTGACCCACAGCGGCGGCGCGCGCAACCAGCACCAGCTGAACACACAACGCGCCGAGCTGGGGATACGGCGGCGCGGACTGCCCTACCCCGAGGCGGAAACCTTTACCGCGCTATGTGCAGAGACGGTCAAGGACGATCCGGCCATGCAGCATTGGGCGCAGTGGGTGGCCGCGGCCACGACCGGCCATGCCGACCCCGCGACCCGCCCGCTGTCGCATTGGGTCGCGCAACACCTTGCATTGGCGGAGCGTCTGGCCGCCGGCACCCACGGGGGCGATACGCACGAGCTGTGGCAGCAGGACGCCGGCAAGGAAGCGCGCCGCGTCATGCAGGAATTATCAGACGAGGCCCTGCACGGCACCGATCTGACGGCGGCAGATTACGGTGATCTGGTCGGCGCGCTGCTGGCGGCGGGTGAGGTGCGCAACCCTGATGAGCCACACCCAGGCATTATGATCTGGGGTACGCTGGAGGCCCGTGTTCAGGGCGCCGATCTGGTGATCCTTGGCGGGTTGAACGACGGCACATGGCCCGAGGCACCGCCGCCTGATCCGTGGCTCAACCGGAAAATGCGCAACGACGCGGGTCTGCTGTTGCCAGAGCGCCGCGTGGGGCTGTCGGCGCATGACTACCAACAGGCGGTGTGCGCGCGCGAGGTCTGGATTACCCGCGCGATCCGGTCAGAGGATGCGGAAACCGTGCCGTCACGCTGGATCAACCGGCTGGGAAATCTGATGGGCGGCTTGCCCAAACAGGGGGGCGTCACAGCGTGGGATGCCATGATTGCGCGCGGCGCATATTGGCTGGGACAGGCCCGCGCACTCGAGGCGGTGACGCTTGTGGAATCTGCGCCGCGCCCCTCCCCGCGCCCGCCGCTGGCTGCGCGACCCCGTGATCTGTCGGTGACGCAAATAAAAACGCTGATCCGCGATCCTTACGCAATTTATGCCCGCCACAGCCTGCGCCTGCGCGCGCTGTCGCCGCTGGTGCAATCACCCGACGCCCTGCTGCGCGGCGATGTCATTCACAAAGTGATGGAGCGTTTTGTGAAGTCCGTGATGGACGACCCTGCCCTTCTCACCGCTGCCCAGCTGTTAAACATTGCGCGCGGCGTTCTGGACGATCTGGTGCCGTGGCCTGCCGCGCGCGCGATCTGGCTGGCGAAGCTCGCCCGTGTCGCCGACTGGTTCGTTGAGGCCGAGCGGGGGCGCATCGCCACAGCCACGCCGGTCGCGTTTGAAAAGGATGCGCGCGGGACGCTGGTGCTGGCTGATCTTGGCTTTACCCTCACCGGGATTGCCGACCGGATTGATCGGAACGCGGCAGGGGAAATCCAGATTTACGACTATAAAACCGGCACGCCGCCCACCGCACCCCAGCAAAGATATTTTGACAAACAGCTGTTGATCGAGGCCGCGATGATCGAAGAGGGTGCCTTTCCCGCCATCGACGCCGCACCTGTGTCGCGCGCGACGTTCATCGGCCTTGGCACCCAGCCTGATGAGGTTGACGCCCCGCTGGACGAAGAACCGCCGCAGGTCGTCATCGAGAATTTGCGCAAACTTCTGGCCGCCTATCTGGACCCTGCGCAAGGATTTACTGCGCGGCGGATGATGGAAAAAGTGACCTTTGACGGGGAGTTTGATCACCTGTCGCGCTATGGCGAGTGGGACACATCAGACGCCGCGCAACCGGAGGATCTGACATGACCGGCACCCCCGATTGGGACGAGGCGACCCGCGCCCAAATCACCGCAGCACGGCCCGACACCTCAACGTGGCTGAGCGCGAATGCAGGGTCGGGCAAAACCCGCGTGCTGACCGACCGCGTCGCGCGCCTGCTGCTGGAGGAGGTCAAGCCGCAGCACATCCTGTGCCTCACCTATACCAAAGCCGCGGCATCAGAGATGCAGAACCGTCTGTTCAAACGGCTGGGCGAATGGGCCATGATGGAGGATGACACCCTGCGCGCCGGCCTGCGCGATCTGGGGGTTCTACGCGACATTCCGGCCGCGCAGCTGCGCGAGGCGCGGACGCTGTTCGCGCAGGCCATCGAGACACCTGGCGGCTTGAAAATCCAGACGATCCATTCGTTCTGTGCCTCCTTGCTGCGGCGCTTCCCGCTTGAGGCGCGTGTCAGCCCCCAGTTCAAAGAAATCGAGGACCGCGCGGCGGAGCTGCTGCGCGAGGACATCGTGGACGAAATGGCCGAAGGGGCGCAGGCACATCTGGTCGCCGATCTGGCGGCGCATTACACCAGCGAAAGCTTTTCCTCGCTGACAAAAGCGATCACAGGCAAGCGCGAGATGTTCACCGATCTGCCGGAAGAATTGAACGCGCTGTTTGACCTGCCGCAGGATTACGACGCTGATGATCTGCCTGCGATGGTGCTGGATAAATCCGTGACCAGCTGGCTGCCGGATGCGATTGACGTGTTGCGCGGCCAATCTGCGACAATGGTCAAGCTGGCGGATGTGCTGGACGCGATAGACGTCACCGCCCCGACCCACGCAGATCTTGCCGCGCTCAAGGCGCAGTTCCTGTTCCAGAGCAAAGGCATCTACCGCGCCGAGGCAAAACTGAAATCGGTCCCCACGAAAAAAGCGCAAGACGCGCTGGGCACGACGCTGCTGGCGTTTCAGGATATGATGGAGCGGACAGCGCTGGCCCACGACCTGCAATTGCGCGCGCGCAACGTGGCCCGCACCCGCGCGCTGCACCGGTTTGCCGTGCCGTTCATCGCGCGGTACGAGGCTGAAAAGCAACGCCGCGGCTGGCTGGACTTTGACGATCTGATCCTGCGGGCGCGCGCGCTGCTCAACGATCCGAAAGTCGCGGCATGGGTTTTGTACCGTATCGACGGCGGCATTGATCACATTCTGGTGGACGAGGCGCAGGACACCTCCCCCCGCCAATGGGACGTGATCGAAAAGCTGGCGGATGAATTTTCAGCCGGGGCCGGTGCGCGCGATGACAAGGTTGCGCGCACGCTGTTTGTGGTAGGTGACAAAAAACAATCGATCTATTCGTTCCAAGGGGCAGACCCGCGCGAATTCGACCTCAAGCGCGTGACGTTCCAGCAAAAACTGGAAGAAGCGCGGCTGAGCTTTCAGAACCAAAGCCTTGATTACTCTTTCCGCTCCTCGCCTGCTGTGTTGCGCACCGTGGACCAGACGTTCAACACCCTGCCCGATCCGCGCATGGATGCGCCCATGACCCACCTCGCGTTCAAGGACGCGCTGCCCGGCCGTGTCGACATCTGGCCCGTTGTAGAGCCGACCGAGACGGCCAAAGATGATCCCGACTGGACCGACCCCGTCGACCGCAAAAGCGACCAGCATCACACTGTGATCCTTGCCGATCAGATTGCCGCACAGATCAAGTATCTGGTGGACGGTGAGCATTTTATTCCCGACGAGGCAAAGGATCGCAGCCTGATCCGGCGCCGCATCACGGCGGGCGATTTCCTGATCCTTGTGCGTGGCCGGAAAACGGGACTGTTCAGCGAGATTATCCGCGCCTGCAAAGCGGCGGAATTGCCGATTGCGGGGGCAGACCGGCTCAAGGTCGGGGCGGAGCTGGCCGTGCGTGACATTGGCGCGCTGCTGTCGTTTCTGGCAACGCCCGACGACGCGCTGTCGCTTGCAACGGCGCTACGCTCGCCGCTGTTTGGCTGGGACGAGCAGGCGCTGTTTACGCTGGCGCATCACCGGCCAAAGCACGGGCAATTGTGGCAAACCCTGCGCGATCAAACAGCCGAGCATCCGCACACCCTTGCCGTTCTGCGCGACCTGCGGGCACAGGTGGATTTCCTGCGCCCCTTTGATCTGATCGAGCGTATCCTGACGCGCCACGATGGCCGCCGCGCCCTTCTTGCGCGACTGGGCACCGAGGCGGAGGACGGGATCGACGCGCTGCTGGGTCAGGCCCTCGCCTATGAGCGGACCGAAGTGCCAAGCCTGACAGGGTTTCTGGAATGGATGCAGGCCGACGACCTCGAGATCAAGCGCCAGATCGACAGTGCGTCCGACCAGATCCGTGTGATGACAGTGCATGGCGCCAAGGGGCTGGAGGCGCCCATCGTGATCCTGCCCGACACAGGCCTCAAGAAAAACGAGATCCGCGACGACATCATCACGCTGCAAGACGTCCCCGTCTGGAAGCCCGGCGCACCCGAAATGACGCGGGCCATCAGCACGCAGATCGACGCGCTGAAGGAGGCGCAGACACAAGAAGGGCTGCGCCTGCTGTACGTCGCCATGACCCGCGCCGAAAAGTGGCTGATCGTGGCGGCTGCCGGCAAGCTGCCCAACGATGGTGGCAGCTGGTACCAGATGACAGACGCCGCATTGACGCACCTCAACGCCGTGGATTTTCAGGATGGTCCCGCAATCGGCAAGCGGCACGAGGAGGCCGGATGGGACAGCCTCCCAATCAAAGAAGTCCCTACGACAGACACTAAAGCACCCGTGTTAGAGCCTATTTTCAACTCGGCACCGCCCACGCTACCCTTGCGTGAAAAACCGCTTAGCCCGTCGGATCTGGGCGGGGCAAAGGCGCTGGGCGGCATCGACGGGATGGATGAAGAGGCCGCGAAATCCTATGGCTCGCTCGTTCACCTTTTGCTGGAACATCTGGCCCCCCTGCCCCCGAGCCGGCGCGGGGCTGCTGCGGCTCAATTACTGGCTGGCACCGAATCCGGGACAGCGCAAACCGCCCTTGAGGAAGTGACGCGCGTGCTGGAAACGCCCGCCCTCGCCCCGGTTTTTGCGCCCGACGCGCTGGCCGAGGTCGCGGTCACTGCCGATCTGGGTTCACGCCGGTTGTACGGGATCATCGACCGGCTGCTGGTCAGCGACACCCGCGTGCTGGCGGTTGACTTCAAATCAAACCGCACTGTGCCAACAGATGCAGCCACCTGCCCTGACGGTCTGTTGCGGCAAATGGGGGCCTACGCCCACGCCCTCGCTGCGATTTATCCGGACAAAACCATCGACACGGCGATTCTATGGACCCACACGGCTACCCTTATGCCGTTGCCACACGATGTTGTGTTTGACGCCTTGCGCCGCACGGGTCACCTTGACGCAGTGCCGCAGCCTTCTTAGGTAGGTTGAAACCCGAACACATGGAGAGCTTTATGGCCACCGTTTCTGTTACAGACGATACTTTCGACGCCGAAGTGAAAAAATCCGACATCCCCGTTGTGGTGGATTTCTGGGCGGAATGGTGCGGCCCCTGCAAGCAGATCGGCCCCTCGCTGGAGGAGCTGTCAGCCGAGATGGAAGGCAAGGTAAAGATCGTCAAAGTGAACGTGGACGAGAACCCCAATTCCCCGGCGCAGATGGGCGTGCGCGGCATCCCCGCGCTGTTCATCTTCAAGGATGGTGAAGTGGTATCGAACATGGCGGGCGCAAAACCCAAAGCAGCCCTTCAAAGCTGGATCGAAGATTCTCTCTGAACCAGAGCACGACAGATTGTGAAAGGCGCTCCTTCGGGGGTGCCTTTTGCGTTTGGGGGGTCTTAAACCGGCCAGCCGAACCGTTTGAAGCGTTGGGCGATCGCCTCTTCCGCCTCGGGCCTGCCGGCGTTGATGCTGTTGCGCTGCCAGAACCAGTGAACATAGGCGGCATAATCGGGGGCGCAGTGCTGCACCGCGTCGAAACCTGCGGCAAGATCGTCGATGCGTGCCTGAACCGCGATGTGGTGAAAATCGGTCTTGCGAAACAGCAGCGCGGGCTTGCCAAAGAAATAACCGTTGAACGCCACGCTCGAATTCTGGGTAACGATGTAGGCGCAATCGGCCAGCAAATCGGCCATGCCACCGGTCTGTACCGTCAGGCGGGGGTGTTTGCGTGTCATCTGCTCAAGCGCTGCAATCTCGGCCTTGTCGTAATGTTCGTTCGGGTGAAGCGTTGCGATCACGGGCAGGGACGTCTGCGCCAGACAATGCCCGACCATGTCCAGCGGGCTACAAATCTGGAACGGGCGGTGATCCAGCAGCTTACCCTGAAGCGGGACATAAACGAAGGCGCCCTTGGTTGCGCGCATGGGCGCATCCTTGAACAAGCGCTTTTGCCAGAAACCGTAGAACCGCGCGGCCTCTTTCGCGTCGGACGGATCAGGGTCAAAGTCCGCTTGCGCCACATCCCATGACCACCGCTCGGCGCTTTGCTCGATCTGCCAGAAGGGATAGTGATAGACGCGCCGGAAACTGAGGCCCAGTGCATCAGGGGGTGATTTGATGTGGCTGATGCTGCGCCCCTGACCAGCCGGCACAGCGCGTAAACCAAAGGGCACAAAATCCACCGACAGCCCTGCACGCGTCAGCACACCCGCCATTTTGCCGATGAACGGATGCTGCCCCGCACGCGCAGATTTGCACAGCTCCGGCTCCATATAAAACGTGATGTTTCGTTCATTGGTCATGCCATGCACGCTAGGCAGTTGCGCGCCCCGCAACAAGGGCTGCCCTTGTCCCACCGCCCGCCGACCGCCATATAGGGTGCAGCAAAACGGAGGCCTCATGGCAGATACAGATTTCCCCGGTTGGCACGGCACAACCATCATCGGCGTGAAAAAAGGCGGCGAGGTCGTGATTGCCGGCGACGGACAGGTGAGCCTGGGCCAGACCGTGATCAAAGGCACTGCGCGCAAGGTGCGCAGGTTGTCGCCGGGTGGCTATGACGTGGTTGTGGGATTTGCCGGATCGACCGCCGATGCCTTTACCCTGCTGGAACGTCTGGAGGCAAAGCTGGAAGCAACGCCGGGCCAGTTGCAGCGCGCAAGTGTCGATCTGGCAAAGGACTGGCGCACCGACAAATACCTGCAAAAGCTGGAGGCGATGCTGATCGTCACAGACGGGTCCGAGCTGCTGATCATCACGGGCGCAGGTGATGTGCTGGAACCGGAGCACGACATCGCCGCCATCGGATCAGGCGGGAATTTTGCACTGGCCGCAGCGCGCGGATTGATCGACACCGACCGCGACGCGGAGGCTGTGGCCCGCGATGCGATGGCGATTGCATCCGACATTTGCGTCTATACCAACGGCAACCTGACCGTGGAGAAAATCAAAGCATGACCGATCTGACCCCCCGCGAAATCGTATCCGAACTGGACCGGTTCATTATCGGCCAAAACGACGCCAAGCGCGCTGTGGCCGTGGCCCTGCGCAACCGCTGGCGCTGCCGTAACCTGCCCGACGACATTCGTGCCGAAGTTTATCCAAAAAACATCCTGATGATCGGGCCGACCGGCGTGGGTAAGACCGAGATCAGCCGCCGCCTGGCGAAACTGGCCCGTGCGCCGTTCCTCAAGGTCGAGGCGACAAAATTCACCGAAGTCGGCTATGTCGGGCGGGATGTGGAGCAGATTATCCGCGATCTGCTGGACGCCGCCATTGCCATGACCCGCGAACACATGCGCGAGGACGTAAAAGCAAACGCGCAAAAGGCCGCAGAGGAGCGGGTGATTGACGCCATCGCAGGGCCGGACGCACGCGCGGGCACCCGCGACATGTTCCGCAAGAAATTGCAGGACGGCCAGCTGGACGACACAATGATCGAGCTGGAAGTGGCGGATACCACGAACCCCTTTGCCGCGATGGAAATCCCCGGTCAGCCGCAAGGCGGCGGGATGATGAACATCGGTGATATTTTCGGCAAGGCAATGGGCGGGCGCACCACGAAAAAACGGCTCAGCGTGGCCGACAGCTATGAGGTGCTGATTGGCGAAGAGGCCGACAAACTGCTGGACGACGAGACAGTGACCCGCGCGGCGATCGAAGCAGTTGAAAGCAACGGCATCGTATTCCTCGACGAGATCGACAAAGTCTGCGCGCGCTCGGATGCACGCGGCGGTGACGTGAGCCGCGAAGGCGTGCAGCGCGATCTGCTGCCCCTGATCGAAGGCACCACCGTCAGCACCAAGCACGGGCCGGTGAAAACCGATCATGTGCTGTTCATCGCCTCGGGCGCGTTCCACATCGCAAAACCGTCCGACCTGCTGCCAGAGCTTCAGGGCCGTCTGCCGATCCGTGTCGAATTACGCCCCCTGACAGAGGCGGATTTTGTCCGTATCCTGACCGAAACAGACAATGCCCTGACCCTGCAATACACCGCCCTGATGGGGACGGAAAAAGTCGAGGTAAGTTTCACCGATGAAGGGATCAAGGCACTGGCCAAAATCGCGGCGGACGTGAACCAGACAGTCGAGAATATCGGCGCACGGCGGCTGTACACGGTGATGGAACGGGTGTTCGAGGAGCTGAGCTTTTCCGCGCCGGACCGCAGCGGCGAAAAGATCGTTGTGGATGCAGATTTTGTCGATGCCAATCTGGGCGAGCTGGTGAAATCTGCGGATCTGAGCCGCTACGTCCTTTAACCTCTTTCCATTCCCATGCGTCCGCGACATCAAGGGTGCATGGGCTACCTCCGCTTTCTCATCGACAACCGGCTGTTCCTGCTGGCGGGGTTCTTGCTGACCTTTACGTCGTCGTTCGGGCAGACCTATTTCATCTCGCTGTTCGCGGGTGAGATCAAAGGCGCCTTTGGTCTGAGTGACGGGGGCTGGGGCGGTGTCTATACAATCGGGACCACGCTGTCGGCAGTGACGATGATCTGGGCAGGCGCGCTGACAGACCGGTTTCGCGTGCGGCAATTGTCGCTGGGGGTGATGGCGCTGCTGGCGCTGGCCTGTGTCGGTATGGCGATCGTGCCCAACGGGTTTTTGCTGGTGCTGGTGATCTATGCGCTGCGGCTGATGGGGCAGGGAATGTTGTCACAGTTGGGCGCGGTTGCAATGTCGCGCTGGTTCATCGCCACGCGGGGGCGTGCGCTGTCGCTATCGTCGATGGGGTTTGCCGTGGGGCAGGCGATGCTGCCGATCATATTCGTGGCGATGCTGGCAACATGGCAGTGGCGCAGTTTGTGGATGCTGGCGGCAGTCTGTGTGCTGTTGACCATTCCCGTGATGCAATATCTTTTGCGGCTGGAACGTACGCCGCAATCAATGGCCGATGATGTGCAAAGCCTTGGCATGGAGGGGCGGCACTGGACCCGCGCGCAAATGCTGCGCCATCCCCTGTTCTATATTCTGATCCCGCTGGTCCTTGGACCGTCCGCATGGGGCACCGCGCTGTTTTTCCAGCAGGTTCACCTGACCGAGGTCAAGGGGTGGAGCCTTGGGTCCTATGTCGCGCTGATGCCGGTCTATACCATCGCCAGCATCGCCTTTACGTTCATCACCGGCTGGGCGATCGACCGTTTCGGGGTGAAATGGATCGTGCCGTTCCAGATGATCCCTTTCGGGCTGTCGTTTCTGGTGCTGAGCATGGCAGACACGATTTTTATGGCGGGTGTGGGACTGGTTATTTTCGGTGTCGGGCAGGGCATGCAGGGCACGGCGACCTCTGCCTTTTGGGCGGTGTTTTACGGCACACGAAACCTTGGCGCGATCAAGGCGGCGGCGGCGGCGCTGATGGTATTCGGCTCTGCTATCGGGCCGGGCATCACGGGGGCGCTGATTGATCTGGGTGTTGATTTCCCCGACCAGATGGTTCCCATCGCGCTGTTCTATTTCGCCGGTGCGCTGATGGCGGGCTTTGGTGTGCTGCGGTATCAGCGCGCGCTACCTGTGACGGCGTAGATAGACGTAATAGGCGCCGCCGCCACCGTGGCTTAGGTGGGCCTGAGCCACCTGCAACACGACGGATTTCATCGGCTGCATCGTCAGCCATTGCGGGACCTGATGGCGCAGAACACCGTGGCGCACGGGAATCGGCCCGCCCTCGTCGCGCTGCTTTCCCTTACCCGTCACGACAAGGATCAGCCGTTTGCCCTGCGCATGTGCATTCATCACGAAACCGGTGAGGGCAGGATGCGCGCGGTCCAGCGTCATACCATGCAGATCAATCTTGCCCTCGGGGCGCAGTTTGCCACGCTTGAGCTTGCCGAAAGATTTGTGATCCATCTGCACCGGCGCCTGCCGGATCGCATCGTGGATCGCAGGGGCCAGATCATGCGCCGGGCCGCGCGACTTGGGGTTTGGCTTTCCCAGGATGGTCGTCTGCGCCTTGCGGATGTTGCGGGGCGCGGGGGCTGGCAGATCGGCATCCGGATTAAACCGCTGCGGTTCCAGTGTGCTGCGCGCCATCGGTTCGGTGTTTGCCCGCACGCGGTCCCACAGTTCCTGATCCTCGGCCGAGAGGCGTCGCCGTTTCATATCGCACTTTCGGGCAGCAGGGCAAAGGCACGCTGGATCGGCATCAGCATCATCAGCCGACCCGGATCGCGCAGTGTCCCCGCCTCGCGGCCCGCCTCGTCCCCCGTGCCGAAAAACACATCCGCGCGCTGGGCACCCTTGATCGCTGATCCGGTGTCTTGCGCGATCATCAGACGGCGCAACGGCTTGCGCCCGTCCTTTTCGATCCAGACCGGCGCGCCCAGCGTAATGAATTTGGGGTCCACCGCGACACTGCGCATCGTGGTGATCGAGCGGTTCATCGCCCCCAGCGGACCACGGTCGGCGGGTACTTTGCTCACCTCCCGGAAAAACACATAGGACGGGTTGTGGTACAGCAGTTCCTGCCCTGCGACGGGATTGCGGCGGACCCAGTTTTTGATGACCTCTGCGCTGACCTGATGCGCATTATAAATGCCCTGACGCACCAGCTCTTGCCCGACAGAACGGTAATTATGGCCGTTCGAGCCGCGATAACCGACCCGCACCGCACCGCCATTCGGCAGGCGGATGCGGCCAGAGCCCTGGATCTGTAAAAAGAAAAGCTCAACAGGGTCGTCAACATAAGCGATGACCAGCCCGCGACCGTCCATCACGCCGCTTTCCAAAATCTGGCGGCGGGTCAACCAGGGGCGGGTTTCGCGTGCCTCGGGCGGCATTTTGTAAACGGGATAGCGATAGCGCGGCGACCGGCTGAGGGATCCGTCAAGCTCGGGCTCGAAGTAGCCGGTGAACAGCGCGTCCTTCCCGTCATCCATCAGCACGGGGCGAAACAGCAATTCAAAAAACGCGCGGGGGTCGGGGCCGGATTTTGCGTAGGCGCAAATCGCGCGCCAGTCGGGCGCCTTCATGTCCTTGCAGGTGTTTACAAAAGTCGTGAAGGCGGCGGCGTGATCATCCTGCGCCCAGCCGTCAAGCTGGTCAAACGACAGGACGTCATATTTCACCTCAGACGCCAAAGGCCCCGCCGCAAGCGAGGCCAAGGCAACAGCACCAGCGCGACAAGCGCGTGCTATCCGTCTGTAGAAACCAAAATCCAATTTGGATCATCCGAGCCCATGTGGCGGGCAAATACCCACGTGTCTTTCTGTTTTTTCGCGTCGGTGAGGCTGCCGTCGACAATCTCTCCGTCCTTGTCCCGCACGGCCTGCGTCAGCTCCGCGACAAAGCGCAGCGTCATCTCGGCCTCTTTGGTGTCAGGATCGAGGGTGACATTTTCAAGCTGCATCTCGCGGACACCGATGAAATTCGCCTCGATCGTCAGGCCCTGATCCTCACGCGCGGCGACACCGTCAACGAAACTCTCGTAAATATCTTCCGACAGGAAATCCTTGATCGTGTCGAGATCACCGTTCTCGTACCCCATCACGATCATCTCGTAGGCGCCGCGCCCGCCTGCAAGAAAGTCGGTCACATTGAACGACGGCTCAATCCGCTTCATCTCGGCCAATGCCTTGGCTTGGGCTGTGCCCTCGTCGAAATGATCGGTTATATCGAGATCGGGACCACCCTCGATCACCTCGAACGCGGGACCGTCGGATTTTTTCTGCGGCACGGGGAGGGGCGGTTTTTCAAACCCTTCGCGCGTGCCCAGTACGTTTTTCAGCCGCAGGATCAAAAAAACCGCAATTGCGGCAAGCACCAAAAGCTGGATAAGCGGCGAATTCATAAAGACCCCTTGAAGGCTAGGCGTGGAAACAATCTGTCAGAGGTCTTATGTAGGTGTGAAGGGGGCGCAAGTCCACTGTGACCCCCGTGAAAGGAAGCAAAATCATGTGGCTTTTAATCGCATTTATCCTCGTTCCGGTGATCGAGATTGCGTTGTTCATTCAGGTTGGCGGGTTTATCGGCCTTTGGCCAACGCTGCTGATCGTGATTGTAACAGCAATTGCAGGTACTTATCTGGTGCGAAGTCAGGGGCGGCTGGCGCTGAGCCAGCTACAGCATTCGTTTTCCGACATGAAAGACCCGACAGAACCCTTGGTGCATGGCGCAATGATCCTGTTTTCCGGCGCACTGCTGCTCACGCCGGGGTTCTTTACCGACTTTATCGGCTTTGCACTGCTGGTGCCGGGTGTGCGGACCTATGTTTTCAGGGCAGTGCGCGCGCGCATCAACATCCAGTCGTTCGCGGCAGGTGCAGCCCAACAGCCGCAGCACCCGCAACAAGACCGGGATATCATTGACGGTGAATTTACCGAATTACCCGATGATGACGCACCACGCGGCACATCGGGCTGGACCAAAAACTAACACGTTGAGCGATTTGACCTGACCTGATAAGCCACCCCAATCCTATTCCACCCTCCAAAAAAGGAGTGCCATTCATGGCCGACGAGCCCGAAGCCACACAACCCAAACAGCCACAGCTGCGCGTTCTGGGTCAGTTCATCCGCGATATGTCTTTTGAAAACATCATGGCGCAAAAAGGCGCGCCATCCGATGTGCAGCCCGACGTGCAGGTTCAGGTGAACCTTGATGCGAAAAAACGCACCGCCGAAAACCAGTACGAGACGGCGATCAAACTCAACGTCACGTCAAAGGCGAAAGGCGCGGACACCACGCTGTTCGTTCTGGAAATTGACTATGTCGGTATTTTCGACATTCAGGATGTCGCCGAAGAGCAGCTGCATCCTTTCCTGCTGATCGAATGCCCGCGCATGATCTTTCCGTTCTTGCGCCGGATCGTCAGTGACGTAACGCGCGACGGTGGCTTCCCGCCGCTGAACCTCGAGAACATTGATTTCGTATCCCTGTACCGGAACGAGATCGCGCGCCGTCAGGCCGAAGCCCCGACAGCCGACGCATAACTTTTTCTAGGTTTTGAGCCAGACAGCATCGCCGCCCAACGTGCCGACAAATTCGGCATGGGCGGCGATTTCTTTTTCAGACAGGCGCGGGGGCAGGGCCTTGGGCCGCGGGCGCGGGGACCATTCTGTTTGCGTCTCTCCCTCTTTGGGCGTGCTGCGGGTGGACAGGCCGAAATCCGGCTGCTTGCCGCCGATCAGCTCCAGATAGACTTCGGCCAGAATTTCACTGTCCAGCAGGGCGCCGTGCAGGGTACGCGCCGCATTGTCGATGCCGAACCGCCGACACAGCGCATCCAGCGAAGACGGCGAGCCGGGAAATTTTTTGCGCGCAATAGCCAGCGTATCCACTGCCTGCTCCCACGGAAGCTGGCGCAGGCCCATCTTGCCCAACTCAAAGTTCAGAAACTTCATATCAAAAGCGGCGTTGTGGATGATCATTTTGCTGTCGCCCACAAAATCCAGAAAAGCCTGCCCGATGGCTGCAAACTTCGGCTTGTCGCGCAGAAAATCATCGCCCAGTCCGTGTACCTGAAATGCCTCGTCCGGCATGCTGCGCTCTGGGTTGATGTATTGGTGATAGGTGTTGCCGGTCGCCACATGGCCGATCAGCTCTACCGCGCCGATTTCAACAATGCGGTCGCCGCTTTGCGGATCGAAACCTGTGGTTTCCGTGTCTAGGACGATCTCACGCATCAAGTTGGCTCCGAATTGTGTCGACGATATTTTGCACTTGGGCCGCTGCCTGTTCAAGGGTGTCGGTCCGGATCACATAGGTCGCGCGGGCGCATTTTTCATCTGCGGGCATTTGTTTTTCGCGAATGGCGATGAACTGGTCGCGGGTCATCGTGCCACGGGCCATCACGCGGGCCTCTTGCGTGGCGGCATCCGTCACGACACAGGCGGTGGCATCCACACGCGCGTCGCCGCCCGTCTCGAACAGCAAGGGAATATCGAGGACGGCAATATCGGCATTGGCCTGCGCCAGAAATGCCGCGCGGTCGGCACCCACCAGCGGATGCACGATTTCCTCGATCTGTTTCAGGGCGGCAGGGTCACGGCCAATGATGGTTTTCAGCGCGGGACGCGACACGGCCCCGTCGATCACGGCATCCGGAAAAGCGGCGGCAAAGGGCGCAACAGCGGCACCCCCGTTTGAATAAAGCCGGTGCACGGCAGCATCGGCATCCCACAGGGCACACCCATGCTGCGCAAACATCTGTGCCGTGGTGGATTTACCCATGCCAATGGACCCTGTCAGCCCCAGCAAAAACATCAGCGCAAAACGGCCGCGCGTGTGGCGCGGTCGATCTCGGGGCGGCGCCCGAACCACCGCTCGAACGCGGGCACCGCCTGATGCAGCAGCATCCCCAGACCGTCGACGGTGGTGCAGCCGTATTCCTCGGCGGTGGCCAGCATTTTCGTCTTGAGCGGAGTATAGACCAGATCGGTCACGACCGTTTGTGCGCGCAAACCGTCCAGCGGCACGCGCAACTCGGGCTTGCCCACCATGCCCAGCGAGGTGGTGTTCACAACCAAAGTTGCATCATCCATCATGTTACCCGCCTGCACCCAGTCGAAAATACGGATGCGGTTGCCAAAATCCTGCTGCAACTTCTCGGCCCTGATGCGCGTGCGGTTGGACAAATGGATTTCGGGCACACCCGTTTCCAGCAACGAAGAGATAACAGCACGCGCCGCACCACCCGCACCCAGAACCGCAGCGGGGCCACTGCGGGGATCCCAGTTTGGCGCGCCCGCCTTGAGGTTCTCCAAAAAGCCGTAGCCGTCTGTATTGTCGGCATGGATTTTGCCGTCCTTGCGGAAAATCAGCGTGTTCGCCGCACCGATCAGGATGGCGCGGTCCGTTACAAGGTCGGCGATCTCCATCACTTTTTCCTTATGGGGGATCGTGATGTTTACACCGACAAATCCCATACGCGGCAGGGTGCGCAGCACATGATCCAGATCGTCGGGTGCGACATCTATCGGGACGTAATGACCTGCGATGCCATAGGTCTTGAGCCAGTGACGGTGAAGCTGCGGGGATTTGGAGTGCGCGATGGGCGAACCGATGACGCCGGCCAGAGGGATGCGCGGCAAATCTTGGGGTGTGTCGGTCATTGGGCAATATCTCCACGCAGGGTCAGGTAGTTCAGGATTTCAAGCAGCGGCATGCCAAGGACGTTAAAGTAATCCCCGTCAATACGCGAGAACAGGCGCACGCCTTCTTCCTCAAGCTTGTATGCGCCGACAGCGTGCTGGATGCTGTGCCAGTTGCGCGCGATATAATCGCTGAGGTAGGCATCGCTCGCGTCGCGCATGCGCAAGCGGACAACACCCACATGACGCCACAGGGGTTTGCCATTCTCGAAAATCACCGCAGCGGACAAAAGCGTGTGACGATCCCCGCGCATGGTTTGCAACTGGTGCATCGCATCCTGCGGTGTTTGCGGTTTTTGAAGCAGGGTGCCGCGATGCTCCAGAACCTGATCGCATCCGATCACCAGCGCGCCCGGATTTTTATCGCTGATCTTTGCGGCTTTCATTTCCGCCAGTGCATCGGCAATATCACGCGGCGGGGCCCCTTCGCCAATCAGCGCGGCCGTCATCATTTCCTCATCTACGCGGGCAATCTGAACACGGTGCGGAACCTCGGCCTGATGCAGCATTTGCGTCCGGATCGCAGAACCAGAGGCAAGGATGATGGGGACAGTCATGGGGATAACTCGGGCATAGGCTCAATATGTTCTCATCTGAAAGTCGGTGGAATTTCGCGGATCTCGGACAGTGCGCGGAAAACCCTGCCATTCTATCCAGTTTTGACCTATTTCGCCCCCCGTGGAAAAGAACAAATTTACCTTTTGGTAACTTTAGTTAATCAACTTGTATGCACAGGGTTCTCCACAGGCCTCGCTCATTTCGGGTACTTGTAACCAACTATAATAAAAACATATTCTGCAGTGTTATAGATTTGTTAAGATAACTTGTCCGACCTCATATCTGTCTCTGCCTTGCTGGGGATAAAAATTTGATCCACAGAAAATCCTGTCCCTACTAAAAACAACAATCTTTCTTTCTTCTTATATTATTATAAAGAGTAGGCCTGCATGGAGAAACCCAGATGAGCGATATCCTGAGCATGGCCTACCCCTGGATCAAGGGGCTGCACATCATGGCGGTGATTTCATGGATGGCTGCGCTGTTCTACCTGCCCCGTTTGATGGTCCATCACACAGAGCGTGCAGGCCTGAGCGGCGAGATGCACGAGGTGTTTGCCATGATGGAATTCAAACTGGCAAAAGTGATCATGAGCCCTGCAATGATGGCAACCTGGTTCTTTGGTCTGTTGCTGGTTGCCACACCCGGCATTGTGGTCTGGAGCGATGTCTGGCCGTGGCTCAAGGCGGCAGGCGTTGTCTCGATGACGGTGTTTCATCTGTGGCTGATGCGCCGGATGAAGGCGTTTCAACGTGGCGAAAATTCTGTCTCCGGTCGCGGCTACAGGATGATGAACGAGGTGCCGACACTGCTGATGATCGTGATCGTTTTCTCTGTGACTGTGAAGTTCTGAGGAATTCTGAAACCGGCGTCGATTGACAAGGGCGCGTGGCGGTGCATAAAGATGCCCAGCACCCCGTTCGGGGATTGCCGTACCCGATGACATACCAGACCGATCAGCAGGCGCAGATGCGTGCCGCTCAAGGATACTCCCATGACCCAAGAGACCCTCAACCTTGCCGACCTCAAGGCGAAATCGCCCAAAAGCCTTTTGTCGATGGCGGAAGAGCTGGAGATCGAAAACGCCTCGACGATGCGCAAAGGCGAGATGATGTTCCAGATCCTGCGCGAACGTGCGGATGAAGGATGGGAAATTTCCGGCGATGGTGTGCTCGAAGTCTTGCAGGACGGTTTCGGATTTCTGCGCTCGCCCGAGGCGAATTACCTCGCCGGACCCGATGATATTTATGTGTCGCCCGACATGATCCGCCAGCATTCCCTGCGCACGGGTGACACGATCGAGGGGCATATCAAAGCGCCCGACGACAGTGAGCGTTATTTCGCCCTGACCGAAGTCACCCTGATCAATTTCGAGGATCCGGAGCAAGCCCGCCACAAGGTTGCGTTCGAGAACCTCACGCCGCTGTATCCTGACGAGCGTCTGAACATGGAAGTCGATGACCCCACTGTCAAAGACCGCTCCGCGCGGATCATTGATCTGGTGGCACCCATCGGGAAGGGGCAGCGATCGCTGATCGTGGCACCGCCGCGCACAGGTAAAACCGTGCTGTTGCAAAACATCGCCAATTCAATCGAAAAGAACCATCCCGAATGCTATCTGATTGTCCTGCTCATCGACGAGCGGCCTGAGGAAGTGACGGACATGCAGCGTTCGGTGAAGGGGGAGGTTGTCTCTTCGACCTTTGACGAGCCTGCAACGCGCCACGTCGCTGTATCCGACATGGTCATCGAAAAAGCGAAACGTCTGGTCGAGCATAAGCGCGATGTCGTGATCTTGCTGGATTCTGTCACGCGTCTGGGTCGTGCGTTTAACACGGTCGTGCCGTCGTCGGGGAAGGTCCTGACCGGCGGTGTGGATGCGAATGCGCTGCAACGCCCCAAACGCTTTTTCGGGGCCGCGCGTAACATCGAGGAAGGTGGATCCCTCACGATCATCGCGACAGCGTTGATTGATACGGGCAGCCGGATGGACGAAGTGATCTTTGAAGAATTCAAAGGCACGGGTAACTCCGAAATCGTACTGGATCGCAAGATTGCGGATAAGCGCGTGTTCCCTGCAATCGACATCCTCAAATCCGGCACACGGAAAGAGGATCTGTTGGTCGATAAGGTCGATTTGCAGAAAACCTTTGTGCTGCGCCGTATTCTGAACCCGATGGGGACCACAGATGCGATTGAATTCCTGATATCCAAGTTGAAGCAGACCAAAACGAATTCCGACTTCTTTGACTCGATGAATACCTAAAACGTCACATGAATTCAAAGGCTTAGGTCTATGGATACAATTTTTGCCCAAGCCACTGCAGCGGGCCGTGCCGGTGTGTCCGTTGTGCGGGTTTCTGGCCCCGATGCACATGGTGCCTGCATTAAAATGCTGGGTTCTTTGCCAGACCCGCGGCATTCTGCGCTGCGGATGGTGAAAGCTGCAGATGGTGAATTCATTGATCAGGCGTTGATCCTGTCGTTCAGCGCTCCAGACAGTTTTACGGGCGAGGACGTTGTAGAGCTTCACCTGCACGGCAGTATCGCCATTCTGAAACGCGTCCTGACAGAGCTGGGGTGTTTCGACGGTTTGCGCCTTGCGGAGCCGGGTGAGTTCACGCGGCGGGCGCTGGAGAACGGAAAGCTTGATCTTGTTCAGGTAGAGGGGCTTGCCGACCTGATCGAGGCAGAAACAGAGGCTCAGAGAAAGCAGGCGCTTCGCGTGCTTTCAGGCGCGTTAGGGTCGAAAGTGGATGCATGGCGTGGGTCGCTGATCCGTGCGGCAGCGCTTCTTGAGGCGACGATTGATTTCGCCGATGAGGACGTTCCTGTTGATGTAAGCGATGAGGTTCGCGCACTTTTGCATACCGTCGATACCGGCCTTGAGACAGAGATCAAAGGGACCGAGACAGCGGAACGTATCCGTACAGGGTTCGAGGTTGCCATTGTTGGCGCGCCAAATGTTGGAAAGTCTACGCTGCTGAATCGCCTGGCCGGGCGGGAGGCTGCGATTACGTCAAATATTGCAGGAACCACCCGTGACGTGATCGAGGTCAAAATGGATCTGGCCGGATTACCTGTCACACTGCTTGATACAGCCGGAATTCGGGAAAGCGATGACGAGGTCGAAGTCCTCGGGATTGCTTTGGCAAAGCGGAGAGCGGAGGCAGCAGACTTACGTTTGTTTTTGCTGGATGCGGATGATGCGACTCCTGTCGATTTGAAAGAGGGCGATATTTGCCTCTATGCAAAATCCGATGTGACGGGGCGTGGCTTTCCTGCAATTTCGGGAAAGACGGGCGCAGGCATCAGCCAGCTTGAAACATATTTGGGTGAAACCCTTGAACAGCGCGCATCAAGCATTGGCCTCGCAACTCACGCCCGCCATGCCCGCGCAATGACAGTCGCAAAGCGTGGTCTGACGGTTGCTCAGGATTTACTGGATGCTGGTCCCGATCAGTATGAAATCGCCGCTGCAGAATTGCGCATGGCCATTCATGCATTGGAAGTTTTGGTTGGTCGCATTGATGCAGAGAATCTGCTAGACGAAATCTTCTCTAGTTTTTGCCTTGGAAAATAGGAGTGTTTCACGTGAAACATTTTGACGTCATTGTTATCGGTGGTGGCCACGCTGGCGCAGATGCTGCGCATGCGGCGGCGCGTATGGGTGCGGAAACTGCGCTCCTCACGATGTCGCGCGATACGATTGGTGTCATGTCCTGTAATCCTGCGATTGGCGGCTTGGGCAAAGGGCATCTGGTGCGCGAGATTGATGCGCTGGATGGTGTTATGGGGCGTGTAGCGGACGCAGCGGGCATTCAGTTCAGGCTGCTGAACCGTCGGAAAGGGCCAGCCGTGCAGGGGCCGCGCACCCAAGCGGACCGAAAGGTATACCAACGCGCAATGCTTGCCGAGATGGAGGCGCACCCCCGCATCTCAATTATTGAAGGCGAAGCTGTTGATTTCTTGAAAACAAAAGACCGCATTTCGGGCGTAGTCCTCGCGGATGGCGTAGAAGTTCACGGTCGGTCTGTTATCCTGACGACTGGAACATTCTTGCGCGGTGTAATCCATATCGGGGATGTTCAAAAGGCTGGCGGGCGGATTGGTGATGCTCCGTCAAATAGGCTTGCCGAGCGGATTGATGATTTGGGATTGGACTTGGGCAGGCTTAAGACAGGAACGCCGCCAAGGTTGGATGGGCGGACGATTAAGTGGGATGGATTGGAGCATCAGCCCGCAGATGACATCCCCACGCTATTCTCCTTCCTGTCCAAACAGCCACCGTTAAAGCAGGTTTCCTGCGGAATAACGCATACGAACGAACAGACGCATGAGATTATTCGTGAGAACCTTAGCCGGTCCGCGATGTACGGGGGCCATATCGACGGGGTGGGACCGCGTTACTGCCCTTCGATCGAAGATAAAGTCGTGCGCTTTGCCGATAAGACCTCTCACCAGATATTTCTTGAGCCTGAAGGCCTTGACGACACGACCATCTATCCAAACGGAATTTCGACGTCGCTACCCGTCGAGGTTCAGGAGGACTATGTGCGCTCCATTGTCGGGCTGGAAGATGTAAAGATCGTTCAGCCTGGCTATGCGATTGAGTATGATTACATTGATCCCCGCGCGCTAAAGCAGACATTGGAGCTGAAGGCGATGCCCGGCTTGTATCTGGCTGGTCAAATCAACGGCACAACCGGGTATGAGGAAGCTGCAGCGCAAGGTGTGGTTGCCGGCCTCAACGCTGCCTTGGCTGCTTTTGATCGTGATCCTGTACTGTTCAGCAGGACGGATAGCTATATCGGCGTGATGATCGATGATCTCACGTCTCGCGGCGTGTCAGAGCCGTATCGCATGTTTACCTCGCGCGCTGAATTCCGCCTCTCGCTCCGCGCAGATAACGCGGACCAGCGGTTAACACCCCTTGGGATGTCGATCGGGTGTGTTTCTAAGCAACGGGAAGGAGCATTTGTTACGAAACGGGACAAGCTGACAGCATGCCGCACTGCACTGGATGCAGCGATGTTCACGCCAAAAGAGGCGTCTTTGGCTGGAATTTCGATTAATCAGGATGGACAACGCCGAAGCGCGTTTCAGTTGCTGGCATTCCCGGATGTGAATTTTGCCCATGTTACAGCTCTTGAACCTAAGTTTTCTGATATTGAGCCTGAAATTTCAGAGCAGGTTTCAAGGGACGCCCTGTATGCAAACTACATCAAGCGGCAGGAGTTGGACGTGGCGTTGCTGAGGAAAGACGAACAGGAGAGGATCCCGATTGATTTTGACTACAAATCTGTTGAGGGACTCTCGAATGAACTGAAAGCAAAGTTACTGACAGCCAAGCCTGAAAGCCTGGCTCAGGCATCGCGTATTGATGGGATGACCCCCGCTGCGTTGACATTGTTACTTGCATTGATCAGACGTGCTTCCAAAAAGAAGTCTGCATAGTGCACCGCGACATGTTGGATAATGTTTCACGTGAAACAATGGACCTATTGATCGCGTTTGAGGCGCTTGTTTCAAAGTGGACCCGAAAGATTAATCTGGTCTCTGCGAATGACATTCCCCGCATTTGGGATCGTCATATTGTTGATTCCGTTCAGATATACGATCTTGCGCCATACACCCGCAGTTGGATTGATTTAGGGAGCGGCGGCGGGTTTCCCGGCATCGTTGCGGCAATTATCGCTAAAGAAAAGTCGCCGGACACTGCGTTCACGTTGATTGACAGCGATCAGAGGAAGTGCGCATTTCTTCGAACGGCAATTCGAGAGCTTGGATTGAATGCAAAAGCCTGTGCAGAACGGGTAGAACAGATATCGCCGCAATCTGCTGGCGTTCTTACTGCGCGTGCCTTGGATGATCTGGCAGGCCTGTTGCATCATGCTGAACGCCACCTTGCGCCGGACGGTGTCGCCCTGTTTCCCAAAGGTGCAAACTGGCAGAAAGAGCATGAGGCCGCCCAGAATCATTGGTCTTACGAGCTTGACGTGATTAAAAGTACAACAAACCCAGATGCCACAATCCTGAAGATTAAGGAGCTTTCGCGTGCCTGACCATTCCCGACCAGACGGTCCCAAGATAATAGCGATTGCGAACCAGAAAGGTGGCGTGGGAAAGACGACAACGACGATCAATCTGGCCGCAGCGCTCGCCGAGAAAGGGCAGCATGTGCTGGTGATTGATCTTGATCCGCAGGGAAACGCGTCAACAGGGCTGGGCATAACGCTCGATAATCGCGAGTTCACGACTTATGAGTTGCTGCTGGAGGATATTGACCTAAAGCAGGTTATTCTGAAAACAGAAACTGAAAATCTGTTCATTGTGCCCGCTACGGTGGATCTCAGCTCGGCCGATCTGGAGCTGCTGTCGAATGAAAAGCGTAGCTTTTTGTTGCATGATGCATTGCGGCAGACGCAGATGGATCAGTTCGGGTTCGATTATATTCTGATCGATTGCCCGCCATCGCTGAACCTGCTGACAGTTAATGCCATGATCGGCTCGCATTCAATTCTTGTCCCGTTACAAAGTGAGTTTTTTGCGCTCGAAGGTTTGTCACAGTTGATGCTGACAATTCGGGAGGTGCGACAGTCTGGCAACAAGGATTTGCGGATCGAAGGGGTGGTCCTCACGATGTATGACCAGCGCAACAATCTGTCCCAGCAGGTTGAACAGGATGCGCGGGATAACTTGGGGGATCTGGTGTTCAAAACAATGATCCCCCGAAACGTCCGGCTGAGCGAGGCGCCAAGCTTTGCAATGCCTGTACTGGCGTATGACAGTCAGTCCAAAGGGGCAAAAGCATACCGCGATCTTGCGGATGAAGTGATAGAGAATAACAAAGCCAAAGGGAAAGAGGTTCAGCATGTCGAATAAACAGGATCGTAAGCGGGGCCTTGGCCGTGGTTTGTCTGCATTGATGGCCGATGTGAACGAGACAGAGAGCGTAGCCGCAAAAGGCCCAGCGGCAGCTGATCAGATGATTCCAATTGAACAGATTTCGCCCAACCCCGATCAGCCGCGCAAGCAGTTCAACAAGGATGATCTGGATGATCTGGCCGCGTCGATAAAAGCGAAAGGCGTGTTGCAGCCGTTGATCGTGCGGGCGGGGCGTTCTGGCGGATACGAGATTGTCGCGGGGGAGCGCCGCTGGCGTGCCGCACAGATGGCACAGCTTCATGCGTTGCCGGTTATTGTTCGGGAATTTACGGATACCGAGGTTCTTGAGGTTGCGATCATCGAGAACATCCAGCGGGCCGATCTGAACGCCGCGGAGGAGGCTGTCGGTTACAAGCAGTTGATGGACAAGTTTGGCCACACACAAGAGAAGATGGCAGAAGCGCTTGGAAAAAGCCGGAGCCACATTGCCAACATGCTGCGTTTGGTGAACCTGCCGCGCCCGGTTATGGAATTACTGCGTGAGGGTGAATTGACCGCAGGCCACGCGCGTGCCCTTCTTCCGGCTGATGATGCGCTGGCGTTGGCGCAAAAAGTTATCAAGGGCGGGCTATCTGTCCGCGCAACAGAGGCTTTGGTCAAGGCCGAGCAGTCCGGCGGGGCCAAGCCAAAGCCGACGGGCACAGCTGCGCAAGATGAAAAAGACGCTGACACCAAAGCGTTGGAGGGCGATCTGTCCGCAAATCTGGGCATGACCGTGAGCCTGACGCATAAGCCGGGGCAGGAGCAGGGCCAGTTGGTAGTGAAATACAAATCGCTGGAGCAACTGGACGAGCTGTGCCGTTTGTTGAGCGCGCCCTAGCGCCCCACGAGCGCGGCAATCACAGAGTTTAGAACCTTAAACCCTTGATCTGTAACGGTTAATCTGGATTTAGCAGTGGAAATCATCCCGATTTCCGTCAAATGATCGACCGTAGCCTGATCCAAAGGGTGACCGGCCAGTTCGGCATAGCGGTTTAGGTCAATACCCTCGTGCAGCCGCAGCCCCATCAGCAAAAACTCGGTCGCTTCGTCCGTGCGGGTCAATCGTTCACGGGGCTTTTCGGCGGTGGCGGTCTGCGCTGCGTCCAGCCAGCGTTTGGGGTTACTGTAGCACAGCGTCGCGTGCCGTTGATTTCCCAGCGTAAGCCGACCGTGCGCGCCCGGCCCGATCCCCAGATAATCCCCGTAGCGCCAATAGATCAGATTGTGCCGCGATTGCGCGCCGTCCCGCGCGTGATTGGAAACCTCATAGGCTGGCATGCCGGCCCCGCCACAGATTTCCTGCGTCATCTCGAACATATCCGCGCCAAGGTCCTCATCCGGCAGCCCGCGCAGTTTTCCAAGCGCATAGCGATCCCCGAACGCAGTGCCATCCTCGATCGTGAGCTGGTATAGCGAAAGATGGTCTATGGATAGGGTTAGAGCCTGTTTCAACTCCGATTCCCATGCCTTCAGGGTTTGATTCTGGCGGGCGTAGATCAGATCAAAGCTGACGCGCTCAAAGGTGGTGCGGGCAATCTCGAAGGCGGTCAGCGCCTCTGTGGTTGTGTGCAGTCGACCCAGTTGTCTGAGGTCGGTATCGTTGAGCGCCTGTATCCCCATCGAGATCCGCGTCACCCCACCGTCGCGGTAGGCAACAAAACGACCCGCCTCGACCGAGCCGGGGTTCGCTTCGAGCGTGATTTCAAGATCGTTGGCAACAGGCCAGAGGGTTCTGATTTCTGCAATAATCGCCGCAACGGTTTCGGGGTCCATCAAGCTGGGCGTGCCGCCGCCAAAAAATACCGAAGTGACAATGCGGCCGGCTGTTTCGCGGGCGGCGCGGCGCACCTCGGACAGGTAGGCGGCCTTCCACGCTGCCTGGTCGATCGTGCGTGAAACGTGGCTGTTGAAATCGCAATAGGGGCATTTCGCTTCGCAAAAGGGCCAGTGGATGTAGATTGCAAATCCGCCCTGTTGCCAGTCCTGCGGCGCGGCGGTGTCAGTCAAAACAACGCGCCAGCAGTTTTCGGAAGGCATCGGCGCGGTGGCTGATGTCGTTTTTCTCCTCATGGCTCATTTGCGCAAAGGTGCGGGTATGCCCATTGGGCTGAAAAATCGGATCATAGCCGTGGCCCGTCTCGCCCCGCATGGGCCAGACGAATGTGCCATCGACAAATCCTTCGACGACCTCGTCATGCCCGTCGGGCCATGCCAGCACCAGTGTCGCGCAGAACCGTGCGGCGCGCGGATGTGGCGCGTCTGCCTTTTCCAGCAGGTCGTGCGTTTTGTGCATGGCCATGACAAAATCGCGGCCATCGGGCGTTTCGGCCCAATCGGCCGTATAGACACCCGGCGCATTGTCCAGTGCTGCAACCTGAATGCCGCTGTCGTCGGCCAGTGCCGGCAGGCCCGTCGCCTGAACTGCGGCATGGGCCTTGATCCGCGCGTTGCCGATAAATGTGTCTTCTGTTTCTTCCGGCTCTGGCAGGTTCATTTCAGCGGCGCCGACAACCGAGATACCGAGCGGGGCAAACAGCTCTCCCATCTCCTCCAGTTTGCCTGCGTTGTGGGTGGCGATCAGGATGCGGTCGCCGGTGAACTTCCGGCTCATGCGCAGGCTGCTTTCTGAATTGCCGTCAGCTCTGCGATGCCTTTTTCCGCCAGATCCAGCAGCTCGTTCATTTGGGCGCGCGAATAGGTCGAGCCTTCGGCGCTCATCTGTGTCTCGATCATCTGGCCGCTTTCGGTCATGATGAAATTTCCGTCAACGCCCGCCTCTGAATCCTCTGGGTAGTCGAGGTCGAGCACGGGTTGGCCCGCATAGATACCGCAGCTGATCGCGGCGACAGGATCGACCAGCGGATCGGTTATCACATCGCCTGCTTTCATCAGCTTGTTCACGGCCAGACGCAGCGCGATCCAGCCGCCGGTGATCGCAGCGCAGCGGGTGCCGCCATCAGCTTGCAACACGTCACAATCAATCGAGATCTGGCGCTCCCCCAGGGCGACACGGTCAACGCCTGCGCGCAGGGACCGCCCGATCAGCCGCTGGATTTCCACGGTGCGCCCGCCCTGTTTGCCTGCCGCGGCCTCACGGCGCATGCGGGTGTTGGTCGCGCGGGGCAACATGCCGTATTCTGCCGTGACCCAGCCCAGCCCAGACCCTTTGATAAAGGACGGCACGCGCGGCTCAATCGAAGCGGTGCATAGAACATGCGTATCGCCCATGCGGATCAGCGCGGACCCTTCGGCATGTTTTGTAAATCCGACCTCGACCGAGACATCACGCATTTCGTCAAGTTTCCGACCTGATGGGCGCATGGGACATTCCTTTTGTTTGAATTCCCCGTGGGGATAGCGCCCGATCCCTTGCAGATGCAACCCCCGCACCCTTAATGTGACGCTATGACAGACACCTCGGGGCTTTTGCAGGAAATGAACGACCGCTCGCGCGAGGTGTTTCGCCGCGTGGTCGAGGAGTATCTGGCGAACGGGGGCCCTGTCGGGTCGCGCACGCTGACCCGTGATTTTTCCGAAAAGGTGAGTGCGGCAACCATCCGTAACGTCATGCAGGACCTTGAGTACCTTGGCCTGCTCGACAGTCCGCACGTCAGTGCGGGGCGTATTCCGACACAGCTGGGGCTGCGGATGTTTGTTGACGGGTTGCTGGAGGTGGGCAATCCCGACGATGGCGACCGCGCGCAGATCGACGCGACGATGGGGCGCAACGCCGATGATGTGTCCGGCATGCTGGACCGGTTGGGCACCGCGCTGTCCGGCGTGACGCATGGCGCCTCGCTGGTGCTGGCACCCAAACACGAGGCACCGATCAAACATATCGAATTTGTCTCACTTTCCCATGACCGTGCGCTGGCTGTGCTGGTGTTTTCCGACGGGCATGTCGAGAACCGTTTGTTTGCGCCCCCTGCGGGTCAAACGCCCAGCTCCATGCGGGAGGCGGCGAATTTTCTGAATTCGCTGGTTGAGGGGAAAACCCTGACCGAGCTTCAGCGCACCATCAAAACCGAAATGCACCGCCGCCGTCAGGAGATCGACGCCCTCGCCGCCGAGCTGGTGGAAAGTGGTCTGGTGATCTGGGAGGGCGGCGAGGACCACCCCGAGCGGTTGATCGTGCGCGGTCGCTCTAACCTGTTGACCGACAGCGGGGAGGCGCAGGACCTTGAAAAAGTGCGCAGCCTGTTCGACGACCTCGAACGCAAGCGTGACATCGCCGATTTTCTGGAGCTGGCCGAGGATGGCGACGGTGTGCGCATTTTTATTGGCTCTGAGAACAAACTTTTCTCACTTTCGGGTTCCTCTTTGGTCGTTTCCCCATATATGAACTCTGATCGTAAGATAATTGGTGCCGTAGGGGTGATCGGCCCGACGCGCCTGAACTATGGACGTATCGTGCCGATTGTGAATTACACGGCGCAACTGGTCGGAAAGCTGATTTCCGACCGGAGTTAGAGGTGAAATATGGCTGACCCGAGAGATAATGAATTTCTGGACGATCCCGAAGCGGCAGAGGCCGAGGCCTATGCCAGCGAGATCGAAGAGATTGACGATGCCGAGCTGGCGATGGAAGAACTGATCGCCGAGCGTGACCAGTACAAAGATCGCTTTACCCGCGCATTGGCCGATGCGGAAAACGCGCGCAAACGCTCTGAAAAAGACCGGCGCGAGGCCGAGAATTACGGCGGCTCAAAACTCGCGCGGGATATGCTGTCGGTCTATGACAATATGAAACGCGCGCTGGAGGCCGCAACTGAAGAACAGCGCACGATTTCCGGTCCGTTGCTGGAGGGAATCGAGCTGACGATGCGGGAGCTGATTTCGGTTTTCAAGAAACACGGAATCGAGCCGATTGTTCCAGAGGTCGGTGACCGCTTTGACCCCAAAGTGCATCAGGCGATGTTCGAGGCGCCCGTGCCCGACACAAAAGCGGGCGATATTATTCAGGTCGCCGCCGAGGGGTTCATGCTGCATGACCGCCTTCTGCGCCCTGCCCAGGTTGGGGTGTCGTCAACGCCTGCCTAGGCTATCCGCAGAGTGTAAATGAAAACGGGGGGCGGTCAGTTTTTGGCCGCCTCTTTCAGTTTATAGATCAGGTCCAGCGCCGCACGGGGCGTCAGCTCATCTGGTAGAATGTCATCCATCATCGTCTCTAACGCGGTGGTTTTTGGCGGCAATGGTGCGGGTGCGGGTGCGGGAGTTGTGGCAAACAGGGGCAGGTCGTCGATCAGCGTCTTTTGCGTCGCGCCGCCTTCACGCTCTCCTTGCTCCAGCGCCTCCAGCACGACCCGCGCACGGGCAATCACGGCCGGCGGCAGACCGGCCAGTTGTGCGACCTGCACGCCATACGACCGGTCGGCTGCGCCTTTCTTTACCTCGTGCAGGAAAATCACGTCGCCTTCCCACTCCTTCACCGTGACTGTTGCGTTGTCGACGCCGTCCAGTTTTCCGGCCAGCGCTGTCATCTCGTGATAATGCGTGGCGAACAGGGCGCGGGCGCGGTTGACGTCGTGCAGATGCTCCAGCGTGGCCCAGGCAATCGACAATCCGTCATAGGTGGCCGTACCGCGCCCGATTTCATCCAGAATGACCAGCGCACGGTCGTCCGCCTGATTGAGGATCGCAGCCGTTTCGACCATTTCGACCATAAAGGTCGAGCGCCCGCGCGCCAGATCATCGGAGGCGCCCACACGGCTGAACAGCTGGCTGACGATCCCGATATGTGCAGACGCAGCGGGCACATAGCTGCCCATCTGTGCAATCAGCGCCATCAGCGCGTTCTGGCGCAAATACGTTGATTTGCCTGCCATGTTCGGGCCGGTCAGCAGCCAGATCGCCGCATCGGTGTCCGCGCTGAGATTGCAATCATTCGCAACAAAGGGCGTTCCCGATTGTTGGGCCAGCGCACGTTCCACCACCGGATGCCTGCCGCCCTGAATGTCAAACGCGCGGGAGGCATCGACGGTCGGGCGGACCCAGTTTTCTGCCTGCGCCAGATCAGCAAGGGCGGTGGCCAGATCAAGCTCTGCAAGGGCGGCAGATGTCGCGCCGATCTCGCCTGCCTGTTCCAGAATTGCGGCTCTGAGACTGGCAAAAAGCTGTTTTTCAAGCTCGACGGCGTGGTTGCCCGCGTTGAGAATTTTCGTTTCAAGCTCTGACAGTTCAACGGTGGTAAAGCGCACCTGATTGGCGGTGGTCTGCCTGTGGATGAACGTCTCCGACAACGGGGGCGACAGCATCTTTTCCGCATGGGCGGCGGTCGTCTCGATGAAGTAGCCAAGCACATTGTTGTGTTTGATCTTAAGAGACGAAATGCCTGTATCAGAGACGAATTGCGCCTGCATTTTAGCCACAACGCTACGCCCCTCGTCGCGCAGGGTGCGGACCTCGTCCAGCTCTGCCCGATAGGATTCAGCGATAAAGCCGCCGTCGCGGATCAACAGGGGCGGTTCCGCCACCAGCGCGTCGTCCAGCAGTTGCACCAGATCGTCATGCCCCGCGAGGCTTTTGACCGCAGTTGCCAGCAGGTCGGGCAGATCAAGACCTTTGAGTGTTGCATTAAGACTGGTCGCCTCCGTCAGCCCGTTGCGGATTGCGGCCAGGTCGCGCGGACCGCCGCGATCAAGTGACAAGCGCGACAATGCCCGCTCCAGATCGGGAACAGCACGAAGACGGGTACGAATATCCTGCGCCACACGACCGTGGGCCGCAGCGAAATCAACCGCTTCAAGCCGTGCATGAATCGTCTCTAACACGCGCGATGGACTGGAAATGCGCCGCTCCAGCAGCCGTGCGCCACTGGCCGTAACGGTGCGGTCCATCACCGACAAAAGCGTGCCGGCCCGCCCGCCGGTCAGCGCGTGTGTCAGCTCAAGGTTGCGGCGGGTCGCGGCGTCGATCTGAACGGTGCGCGCCTCCGTTTCCCTGACGGGTTTGCGCAACAGGGGCAGGTTCCCTTTTTGCGTCATGTCGAGGTACTCGATCAATGCCCCCATCGCGGAAACTTCAGCCCGCTCAAAACTGCCAAACGCATCCAATGAGGTGACGCCGAACAGCTCGCAAATCCGTGTCTGTGCACCTGCGCTGTCAAAACTCGCGCGGGCCAAGGGCGTGAGGGAAAGACTGAATTCAGTCTCTAACTGGCGAAATTCATCTTCCTTTCCGTCGACAACCAGCAATTCGGACGGGGCAAGACGGGCAAGCTCTGGCCCCAAGCGCACGGGCGGCAGGCCCATGACATGAAACGCGCCAGTAGAAATATCGACCCAGGCCAGCGCATAGGCATCGCGGACCTCGGCGTAGGCGGCAAGGTAGTTGTGGCGCCGTGCGTTCAGCAGCGATTCCTCGGTCAATGTGCCGGGTGTGACAAGGCGAACAACATCCCGTTTGACCACGGATTTATGGCCGCGCTTTTTCGCCTCGGCGGGGGTTTCCAACTGCTCGCCCACGGCGACGCGAAACCCCTTGCGGATCAGGGTGAGCAGATAGCCTTCGGCGGCATGAACCGGCACGCCGCACATCGGAATATCCGCGCCGTCGTGTTTGCCGCGTTTCGTGAGCGCGATGTCCAATGCCTCGGCTGCGGCGACGGCATCGTCAAAGAACATCTCGTAAAAATCACCCATCCGGTAAAAGAGCAGCGCGTCCGGATAACCGGATTTGATCTCTAGATACTGGGCCATCATCGGCGTGACGGTGCCTGTGTTCATCTGCGTGCCCCCCTGGCTGTCTTGTCCTTACAAAACCACACCCCCTGAGGGAAGGGGCCAGCGATATGGACGGGTCGGGTTAATCTGTTAATGTGTCCTCCAAACGTCCTCTCAGAGACAGTCGAGCCGTTGCGATACAAGGTCGATCTCAGTTCAGAACCGCATGCGCTGTTCCTTAATCCGTGGCAGGAGGAGGGGCTAAAGCTGTTGGAGCAGCCGGAATTTTTCTGGCGCGAAACGCCTGCCGCGATTATCGAAGGGTTCGCGGTGAGCGCGCATGCTGAGATCAACGATAAAATCCGTTCGTTTGTAAACACGACACAGCGCCACAAACGATTTGCATCCGCGGTTGAGGTGAACACCGTGCCTGTGGTGCTAGAGCACGCCAGTTTCCGAAAATCGCATGTGATGGTGGGGGAAAAGCTGGTGCTGTCGGGGGCCTCTGCGACGCGGCTGATCAATACGTTCCGGTGGGAAAACGAGGATGCGCTGACTGATGCGGTGACCGAACTAAACGCCTATCTGTCCGCCTGCCGTCTTGCCAATGCGGGGTGCACGATTGCGGTGGAAAAGACGTTCATCGAGCCGGATCTCGATTTCGCGGTGGAATGTCGCAATACGTTTAACTTTTTCCATTTTATCACTGAATCCCTCAGCCAGCTGTGTGTGTTGGACAGGGTCGGGTTTCAGGGCAACATTTACTTTCATTTTCCCAATCAGGAAGAAAAGCAGCGCAGTTTTGCGGACGGTTTTGTTGCGGCGCTGTTTCCCGAATATACGGGGCGCGTTTTCTTTCAGCGCGCGCCAAAAGACTATGATCTGGTTCTGACGTCGCATGACTGGATGCATTGCATCGGCCAGTTGCCGGAGCAGGAGTTGAACGGCCTGCGGCGGATCGCACCCAAAGGCGTTCGGGTTGGCAGGGTCGAGGCGCAGCCGGTGCTGGAAATGAACGCTGTGAGTAGCGCGGTTCTGGCGCTGCGGGCCCGCGCGCTCAGGGCGATCGAGGGGCGCGACCCGAGCCATTTGCCGAAGCGGATTTTTGTCGGCCGCAGTGCAGATCAGGCCCGTTTGCGCCCCTTGGGGGGCGAGGCGCTGCTGCGCCGGCACCTTATGCGGTTCGGGTTTGAATATGTGGTGTTCGAGGAGATGGACCCCCTCGACCAGATTGCCCTGATGGCCAATGCTGAAATTATGATTTCCCAGCACGGTGCGGGTTTCACGAATATGATGTTCGCCGCGCCCGATGCCTATGTGATCGAGGTGGGCACCTTGCAAACGGCCCAGTTCCGCTGGGCTGATTTCTGGCCTCTCGCCCATGCGTCCGGCTGTCGCTACATTAACTTTTTCGCGGATTTCAACAGCGATACCCCTTTGTCAGAGCCGCGTTTCGGGATTGACGGCATTGTTGCACCCGATCTGTCCGACCGGGCCGTGGCGCAAATCATGGCTTTTGTCGTGACCGTTCTGGGTCACATTCCGACCATGCCTGATCCGCGCGCATTGGCGGTACTGGGGCGGCGTGTCTTGCGCGCAGGGGCCGCCGTTCAGGCAATAGAGCTGTTGGAGCGCCACACAGCGATGGTTACGCCGGATGTCGCCCTGTGTCTGCTGCATGCAGATTGTCACAAAGCGCTGGATGAACCCAAGTCAGAGCTGTTGAAGCTGGAGCAGGCGTTCAAGGCTGATCCGTCGCGGTGGCAGACCCTGATCCGCATGATCTGGTGTGCAAACCGGTGTGAGCGCCCGCAGGTGATCCGCTGGGCACTGTCGCGTTTGGAGGCCGATTTTCCCGACCGGCACGACGCGTTCGTCAGCAATCACGACTGGGTCCGTTACGTCGCGTGATTGTGCGCGCGCGCTGCGCCCGTTATGAGGGATGCGACCCAATTGAAAGTGCCCCCGCCCGTGACCAAAACAAAAGTAACTGCCGAAGAGGCGCTCGCCTTTCACCTGGAACCAACGCCGGGCAAGTTCGAGATTTCCGCCACCGTTCCCATGACCACGCAGCGCGATCTGTCGCTGGCCTATTCCCCGGGTGTCGCAGTCCCTTGCGAGGCAATCGCACAAGACCCCCAGCTGGCCTATGACTACACGAACAAGGGCAATCTGGTCGCAGTGATTTCAAACGGCACGGCGGTGCTGGGCCTTGGCAATCTGGGGGCGCTGGCGTCCAAACCGGTGATGGAGGGGAAGGCGGTGCTGTTCAAACGCTTTGCCGATGTGAACTCCATCGACATCGAGTTGGACACCGAGGACACCGAGGCGTTCATCAACGCGTGCAAGCTGATGGGCCCGACCTTTGGCGGTATCAACCTCGAGGACATCAAGGCGCCGGAGTGTTTCATCATCGAGCAGCGGCTCAAGGAAGAAATGGACATTCCCGTGTTTCACGACGACCAGCACGGCACGGCGGTGATCTGTGCGGCGGGTCTGCTGAATGCGCTGAAAATCTCGGGCAAAAAGATCGAGGATGTGCGCATTGTCCTGAACGGGGCAGGGGCCGCAGGCATCGCCTGTCTTGAATTGCTCAAGGCGATGGGCGCGCGTCACAACAATTGCATCATGTGCGATACCAAAGGCGTGATTTATCAGGGCCGCACCGAAGGGATGAACCAGTGGAAATCGGCCCACGCCGCCACCACACAGGCCCGCAGCCTTGCCGATGCGATGAAGGACGCGGATGTGTTTCTGGGTGTTTCTGTCAAAGGGGCGGTCACGGCAGACATGGTTGCCAGCATGGCCGATGATCCGGTGATTTTTGCAATGGCCAACCCCGACCCCGAGATTACGCCCGAAGAGGCGCAGGCCGTGCGTGCGGATGCCATCGTGGCGACGGGTCGCAGCGACTATCCCAATCAGGTGAACAACGTGCTGGGCTTTCCCTATCTTTTCCGTGGCGCATTGGACATCAACGCGCGGGCGATCAATGACGAGATGAAGATCGCCTGCGCCCATGCCCTTGCCAATCTCGCGCGTGAGGATGTGCCGGACGAGGTGGCGCTGGCCTATGGCAAGAACCTAAGCTTTGGCCGGGATTACATTATTCCGACGCCGTTTGATCCGCGGCTGATCCACACGATCCCGCCTGCCGTTGCGCGCGCGGGAATGGAGACAGGCGCCGCCCGCCGTCCCATCATCGACATGGATGCCTATGAGGCCGGTCTGAAATCGCGTCTGGATCCCACGGCCAACATCATGCGCGGCATCAATGCGCGCGCGCGTGCCAATCAGGCGCGGATGATTTTCGCAGAAGGCGATGATCCCAAGGTTTTGCGCGCTGCTGTCATGTACCAGCGACAAGGTCTGGGTAAGGCGCTGGTTGTCGGACGCGCCGATGATGTGAAGGCCAAGCTGATCGCCGCAGGCCTTGAGGATGCCACGCGTGAGCTGGACGTCGTCAACGCGGCCAATTCACAGCACCTCGATCTGTACAAGTCCTATCTCTATGCGCGGCTTCAGCGGCGCGGGTTCGACAACAAGGACATTCACCGTCTGGCTGCAACGGACCGCCACGTTTTCGCATCCCTGATGCTGGCGCACGGGCATGGGGACGGGCTGGTCACGGGTGCCACGCGCAAATCGGCGCATGTGCTGGACCGGATCAACCACGTCTTTGACGCGAACGCGGGGGGCGGTGCTGCGGGCATCACTGCGCTGCTGCACAAGGGGCGGATCGTGCTGATCGGTGACACGCTGGTGCATGAATGGCCCGACGCGGATGATCTGGCCAATATCGCGGAAAGTGGCGCGCGCGTGGCCCGACATCTGGGGATGGAACCGCGCGTGGCCTTTGTCAGCTTTTCGACCTTTGGCTATCCCGTATCCGAGCGGGCGGAGAAAATGCATCTTGCGCCGAACGTCCTTGATGCGCGGGGTGTCGATTTTGAATACGAGGGCGAGATGACCGTCGATGTGGCGATGAATGCGGAGAGCCAGAAAAACTATCCCTTCTCGCGGTTGACGGGGCCTGCGAATATTCTGGTGGTGCCTGCGCGCCACTCGGCCAGTATCTCGGTCAAGTTGATGCAGGAAATGGCGGGGGCGACGGTGATTGGCCCGATCCTCACGGGGCTGGACCAGTCGATCCAGATTGCTTCCTCAACCTCGACTACGAATGATATTCTGAACATGGCGATTCTGGCGGCCTGCAAGGTGGGCGGATGATCTGGAACCTTGGCTCGATCAATGTTGATAATTTCTATGAGGTGTCGCATCTGCCTGCGGCCGGCGAAACCCTTGCTGCGAAGAGTTTTGGTTTCGGGTTGGGGGGCAAGGGTGCGAATATGTCGGTGGCGGCTGCGCGCGCTGCGGCGCGGATCAGCCACATCGGCGCGATCGGGGCGGATGGTGGATGGACCCGCGACCGCCTGATGGAGTACGGCGTTGATACGCCCCACATCGCACAGATCGACGTGCCGACAGGCCATGCGAATATTGTGGTCGATGCCGCGGGCGAGAATAACATTGTCCTGTTTCAGGGCGCCAATGTGGCACTGACCGAAAGCATCATCGGCGCCGCCCTCACCGAGGCATCGCCGCGCGACTTTCTGTTGATGCAGAACGAGACGAACGGGCAGGAATACGCAGCAGTCACGGCGCAATCTCTGGGCCTGCGCGTGGCCTACGCCGCTGCCCCGTTTCAGGCCGACGCGATCGAGCGCTTGTTGGGGCGGATTGATTTGTTGATCCTGAATGAGGTCGAAGCAGCCCAGTTAGAGACTGATATGGATTGCACTCTTGATATCCTTGGTGTGCCGGACATCGTTGTGACGCTGGGGGATCGGGGGTGCAAATGGGTGTCGGAAAACGGGACGCGCAGCTTTGATGCCTATCCCGCTGCGGCGGTCGATACCACGGGGGCGGGGGATACGTTTACCGGCTACCTTGTGGCCGGCCTTGACCGCGGGATGGACATGGACGGGGCGATTGATCTGGCGCTTAAGGCGGGCGCGTTGATGGTCACGCGGCGCGGCACCGCAGATGTGATCCCGGACCTCAAAGAGATCCAGGACCGGTTCGGGCTTTAGCCCGCAAAAGGTGCGGCAGACCCCCAAAGCTGTTTGACCCGCGCATCACGACCGCAGGCTTTCCGGTATGCCTTGTACGCGTTTGCCTGTGATTTCGGCCCAAAGCGTGTGACGACGATCTTGCGGCCTTTGGCATAATCCTGATGGTGTGCGTCGGCGGGATAGAATTTGGTCGCGCCCAAGATTGGTGTGACGACCTTTTGCCCCAGATCAGCCTGCGCCTTTGCTTTTGCTGCCTGTGCCGCAGCAGTCTGATCGCCTGTCGCAAAGATCGCAGTGCGGTAACTGGCGCCACGGTCACAGAACTGTCCGCCCGCATCCGTCGGATCAACCGAGCGGAAAAACAGATTGAGCAACGTGCCCGCGCTGACGACCGACGGATCAAAGGTGATCTGCACCGCCTCAAAGTGACCTGTCCCGCCAGAGGTGACCTGTTTGTAGGTCGGATTGGATGTTGTGCCACCAGCAAAGCCTGACACAGCCCCCTTCACGCCTTTGACCTTTTCAAAATCGGCTTCGACGCACCAGAAACAACCGCCCGCCACAGTCAATGTTTCGGACCCGCCAGCGGATGCGGGGGCGGCCTGCACCAACAGACCCACGGCAATAAGGCCGGCAAGAAGGATTGATTTGAGGTTGCTCGGATTGCGCATGTCAGTCTCCTTTTTCAAGATGCTGACGGGGTCAGGCAGGATCCGCAATCCAATATGTGCATTTTCACGCGGTGGTGATTTTAGTTTACCAATGGGGCTTTGGTGCTATGTCACACCCTGTCACCCCCGAAATTAGTGAGGAAATGCAAATGCGCATTGCGATGTGGTCAGGCCCGCGAAACCTTAGCACTGCGATGATGTATTCCTTTGGCGCGCGAGAGGATTGCGATATTCTGGATGAGCCGTTTTATGCCCCCTATCTTGCTGCTACGGGGGCGGATCATCCTATGGCAGACCGGATTATCGCCACGCATGAGACATCGCCGGAAGCCGTCGCAAAGATGTGCCTGTACGAGGGCACGCCGCATCTCTACATGAAGCATATGCCCCATCACATGCTGGATGGATTTCCAATGGATTGGGCAAAGGACTGCATGAATATCCACCTCATCCGCCACCCTGCGCGCGTCATCGGCAGCTATGCGGCCAAGCGTGAGAACCCGACGCTGGAAGATATCGGTTTTGTCCAGCAGGCGCGGATTTATGATTTGCTGGGGGGTGTGGTGATCGACAGTTCAGACATCCGCGCCCGACCCGAGCGGATGTTGCGCGCCCTGTGCAAGGCGATCGCGTTGCCGTTCGATCCTGCGATGCTGTCGTGGCCCGCCGGGCCGCGCCGCGAGGATGGCGCGTGGGCCGCGCATTGGTACAATGCCGTCCACCGCAGCACCGGATTCGACACATCCAGCGAGGGCCCGCTACCCGTTGTGCCCGACGATTTACAGCCGCTCCTTGATGCTGCGGTGCCTTATTTTCAAGGGTTACACCGCCAACGGCTTTCCCCGTGATGAAACAGGGGCGAGTGCATAGATATTCAATGTTCCTAAAGAGTATCTATGCAATCAAGGTTGCGTAGACCGGTTTTCCGGGTTGGGTAACGAGTAGGCGACCCGAACGTGTATGTGTTCGGGTCGTTCGCTTTTTTCAGGGTTCCTGAAACTTTGCCCCGTTGGATTTCGTGCCTTTGGCACAAACTAAATCCGATGGAGGTTTCCAATGACACGAATGACAACAACCGCACTCGCCCTGATGATGACCGCAGGCGTTGCGATGGCAGATGGCCATGCAACCCCGATGGTGATGGCAGCAGATCAAGATGTCTCGAACGGTGTCGTGAGCGCTGAAAAAGTAATGGCCGGCGTCAACGGCTGGCTGGTTGTGCACCGCACAGATGCACAGATGAAGCCCGGCCCCGTGGTTGGCTATGCGCCTCTGCGTGCGGGTGAGAACACAGACGTTGCCGCGATCCTGCAAGAAGACGTGGCCAGCGGCGATATGCTGATGCTGATGATCCACGCAGAAGAGGGCGGGATGAAAACCGGCGTGTTCGAATACACGCTGGGTGCCAAAGAAGACGGCCCCATCAAGGTCGACGACAAGCTGGTGATGCAGGTCATCACAGCGAACTAAGTACCGCTATTAACCAGTATCGGCCCGATCAGTGTGAACTGGTCGGGCCTTTTTTGGTCACTTCATCCGTTTGTCGCGGGCGGCAAGCAGCTTGAGACGCAGCGCGTTAAGCTGGATAAACCCTGCCGCGTCTTTCTGGTCATAGGCGCCGGCGTCATCCTCGAACGTGACATGGGCCTCGGAATAGAGACTGTAATCGGACCAGCGGCCCACGGTGCGTACATGCCCTTTGTAGAGTTTGAGGCGCACGGTGCCCGTGACGTGGGTCTGGCTGGCGTCGATGGCTGCTTGCAGCATTGTGCGCTCGGGCGAGAACCAGAAACCGTTGTAAATCATTTCGGCGTATTGCGGCATCAGCTGGTCCTTGAGGTGCATCGCACCGCGGTCGAGCGTGATGGATTCGATGGCGCGGTGGGCCTCCAGCAGCAGGGTGCCGCCGGGTGTCTCATAGATGCCGCGCGACTTCATGCCGACAAAACGCCCCTCGACCAGATCAAGGCGGCCACAGCCGTGTTTGCCGCCCAGCTCGTTCAGCTTGGTCAGCACTTCGGCGGGCGACAGTTTTTCGCCGTTGATAGATACCGCATCCCCGCGCTCGAACCCGACCTCGATGAATTCGGGTGTGTCCGGCGCATCCTCGGGGTTGACCGTGCGCTGATAGACATAGTCGGGCGCATCGACGGCGGGATCTTCCAGAACCAGCCCCTCGGAGGAGGTGTGCAGCAGGTTGGCATCGACAGAAAACGGCGCCTCGCCGCGTTTGTCCTTTGCGATGGGGATCTGGTGCGCTTCGGCAAATTCCAGCAGTTTGGTGCGGCTGCTCAGATCCCATTCGCGCCAGGGTGCGATGACCTTGATGTTGGGATCAAGGGCATAGGCGGCCAGCTCGAACCGGACCTGATCGTTGCCTTTGCCGGTGGCGCCGTGGGCCACGGCATCGGCGCCGGTCTCGTGCGCGATCTCGACCAGACGTTTGGAAATCAGCGGCCGCGCGATAGAGGTGCCCAGCAGATACAGCCCCTCATAGACCGCATTGGCGCGAAACATCGGAAACACGAAATCGCGCACGAACTCCTCACGCACATCCTCGACATAGATTGCGGAGGCACCCATCTTTTCGGCCTTGTCGCGGGCCGGTTCCAGCTCCTCGCCCTGACCCAGATCGGCGGTAAAGGTCACGACCTCACAGTCGTATTCCGTTTGCAGCCATTTCAGGATGATCGAGGTATCGAGGCCACCCGAATAGGCAAGCACAACTTTCTTGGGCGCTGACATGCATTTTCCTTATGTCGAGTTTTGCAGGCTGGGTAGCGTGTTTTATGCCGCACGACAAGGTAGCGGCTTGATTGACGGCTCTGCTTTGCGCACCTATCCAAGTTATGCACAACAAGGGGCCGCAGAAGATGAGCGAAGATTTCCAGATGGGCGCGATTGCCGCGACCCGCGCCATGCGAACGGTCTTTCCCGCGACGCCCTTGCTGAAGAACGAACATCTGTCCGAACGCTTTGGCGCGCAGATATATCTCAAGCGCGAAGACCCCAGTCCCGTGCGCTCCTACAAACTGCGCGGTGCGTTTAATGCCATGCGCAAACTGATCCCCGAGCATAGCGTATTTGTCTGCGCCTCTGCCGGCAATCACGCGCAAGGCGTCGCATTTATGTGCAGCCATTTTGGCGTGCGCGGTGTGATTTTCATGCCCGTCACAACGCCCCAGCAGAAGATCCAGAAAACCCGGATGTTCGGCGGTGAGAATATCGAAATACGCCTTGTTGGTGACTATTTCGACGACACGCTCACCTCGGCGCAGGAATTTTGCAGCGATGAAGGGGCGTATTTCCTGTCGCCCTTTGACGATGATGATGTGATCGAGGGGCAGGCGTCCGTCGCGGTGGAGATCGAGGACCAGTTGGGCGGCGTGCCCGACCACATCATTCTGCCCGTGGGGGGAGGAGGCCTGTCTGCCGGCACACGCGCGTTTTTCGGGGACCGGTGCTCTTACACTTATGTTGAGCCAACCGGCGCGCCGAGCCTTGGCCGCGCGTTGGAGGAGGGCGCGCCAATTGATGTCTCGCCCATCAACAGCTTTGTCGACGGGGCTGCTGTGGCCAAGATCGGTATGCGTACCTTTGAAAAGCTCAAAGGCGCCAAGCGCGCCGATGTTGTTCACCTGACCGAGGACCAGATTTGTGTGAGCATTATCGAGATGCTGAACGTCGAAGGAATTGTGCTCGAACCTGCGGGCGCGCTGAGCATTGAGGCGCTGGGCGCAGTGGCGGACCAGATTAAAGGCAAGACGGTTGTGTGCGTCACCTCCGGCGGGAACTTTGACTTCGAGCGGTTGCCCGAAGTCAAG
>ENA-ORXR01000075-ORXR01000075.1-marine-metagenome-genome-assembly--contig:-NODE-75-length-148296-cov-6.619570_pt1 | contig 148296 bp, 134 predicted proteins | sample MGYA00237866_ERZ511479 | MGnify/ENA metagenome assembly ERZ511479 | reverse complement strand
CCTGTTGGCCCTCTCCCTGTTGGCCTTCACCTTGTTGGCCTTCACCCTGTTGGCCCTCACCTTGTTGGCCTTCGCCCTGTTGGCCCTCACCTTGTTGGCCTTCACCCTGTTGGCCCTCACCCTGTTGGCCCTCACCTTGTTGGCCTTCGCCCTGTTGGCCCTCACCTTGTTGGCCTTCGCCCTGCTGACCTTCGCCCTGCTGGCCTTCGCCTTGCTGGCGTGGTGCACTCACGGGTTGCTCGGGGGGGCGGTCTCCGGTGCGACGCTGAATTTCATCAGCGAGTTCTTTGAGCGCCTGATCGACTTGGCGACGTGCGAACTGAAGAGCTTGCTGTTCGTCACCGAGAACATTTTTCGCAGCCTTGTCGACCGATTGCTGAAGCTGTTCAAGCCCTTCGGCCACTTCTGGGTTCAGTTTCTCTGCCGAGCGCGCGAGTCCGTTTTCGGCCATCGTTTGAAATTGTTCCAGATCACGCTCGAGATCGTTGAGTTTAGCTTGCCGCAAGCCGTCGTAGAGCGCTTCGGACAACAACGGTTCTGCTTCCTCGGCGGCTTGACTCATGTTCTCCATATCATTCAAGAGACGCTTCAAACGCTCGGCTTGAAGCTCACTTTTCTCTCCCAAGGCCTGGCGTTCGGACAACAATGCGTCCCGCTCTTCGACGGTGGTCGGACGTGGAGAATTCGCTAGGTCTTTTGCTGCCTGTCCAAGCTGCTGCTGATCTTCAGCCAAGGCCTCTGCCAACTGCTTCATCTCCCGCATGTCCTCTGCGAATTCTCCGGAAGTTTCGCGCTGCATGTCATCGCGCATCTCTGAGAGTTCGTCACCCGCGCGATCGGCAGCATTCGCGGCCTGCTCCAGTTTCCCCTCCTCGAGATTTTCTTTGGCTTCCTGCACTTGGTCGCGTGTCTCCGCCAGCTGCTCAGCCTGATCGCCCATCTTCTCGCGATTTTCAGGCTGCTCCATCCGCTCTTTGAGCTGGTCAATCTCCCTCAGCATCTCTTCCTGCTGCTCCTGGAGGCGTTTAAGTTCTGCCTCTAACTCATCCTTCTCCTTTTCAGTCTCCGCTTCTTCCAAAGCCAACTGAAGCTCACGGATTTTGTCGGCTAGTCCTTCCTGACGGCGAGCCAATTCGCGCAGACGGTTGAGAACTTGCAAACCTTCTTCCTGGGCCGCTGCATCGCCCTCTTCCTCTGCCAACTTCTCCTTTTCATAGCGCTCCTCGTTCTTTTTGAACTCGAGCTCATTCATTTCTCGGGGCTTCTTCTCTTGCTCGCCCTTACCTTTCCCCTTCGCCTTCATCCGCCGGATTTCCATCTCGCGGCCGGTTGCCTCAAGTAATGCCTGATAGGCTCCACGCTCTGAAGGCATTGCTTCGTGAAGCTTCTTCACCTGCTGCTCAGCGGGAGCATCTGCGGCCAAGCCCAGCTTCTCCTGAGCTTCCTCCATATAGGTTCCAGCCTTCTCGAGAGCACGTTTTACAGCGGCATCTTGAGCCATCCCCATCGCCTGCTGTAACATCTGAATCGCAACACCCTGAGACTCCTCAATGGTCGCGATGTCCTCAGTCATCTCGAACTCATCAATCTGTTTCGATTTCGGGCTCGGCTTGGTGAGATTCCAAGTCGCGCTCATGATTTCCCTCTGCATCTCCAACAGCTTGGAACTCGGGGGCGCTTCGCCTTCGCCTTCCATCTCTCCACTTAGACCCTCGCGCAGAATCTCCTCGAAGTGGCGGACATCAGCGAAGAACATGTCGCTAATTGTCCGACGAACTTCCCCTCCCGGTCCGATGTCCTCTGCCCAGAAATAGTAGCTTACAATCTGGTTTGGTTTGGCACCTAGGGATTCTAAGTCGATCAACCCTTCGACTTCGTCACCGGGCTTCTTCTTTTTGCCTTTTTTCTCAGAAACACGCCCGCCTTGTTTGTCGGGAATCAAAGCGATCTCCAGTTCGTGTTCAGAGTCATTGAACTGATAACTGGCGCCCATTTTCTGAACACCAAAATCGTCCCAAAGTCGTGCCTCAACAGCCATCTCTTCAATCGGAGTGACGCGCCGATCTTTGGACGGGAAAACGACTTCGATCTTCGGTGGCAGGTTTTCAAGAATTGTGATCGAGAACTTATCGGGGCTTTTATTCTCCCGCCCATCGGCATCGACCAGCTCAAGTGTGTACTTGCCAGACGATTCCGGAACGATAGCCAAGGTCGCTTTGGCAGCACCTTCCATGAAATCGACCGGCAGACGGGTGTTGCCATCTTCGGACACAAACTCTGCCTTGGCGACGGGCTTGTTTAGGGTCAGATCAAACCGGAATAACGAACCTTCGATCGCACTACCGCGCTGTGTGTCTTCAACCGTTTTCGGCTCCTTTCCCGTGTATTCTGGAAAGGTCGTTGTAATATCCGAGCGTTCCAGACTCGGGTGAAAATAGACATTGAGATGATAGTCGTCACTGACATGAACTGTGTCTTCATCAGAGGCCGAGCTACCCGTCCAGTTTCCGAATTCAATGCGATAGGTTGAGGCGACATCAACCGAAGGAACGACCGCCGCAAATACTGGATCACCCAAGGTGCGAACCATCGAAATTCGGCGACTTGTCGGCAATTTCTCATTGGCCTTAATCGCTGCAGCTACCTCATCCGGGTCGACATTTTCGCCAGCGGGTGCTGCGACAGCAATTGGCTCGACCACTAGAATTGCAGACTTCGGAACATCAGCGGGAAACTTAGCCTCAACCAACAGTCTCCGGCCTCGCTCAACATCGGTGTCACCTGGCGTGACTTCGATCTGAAAATCATGCTTTAGAGATTCTTCCTCTTCACCATCCCCATTATCAGTCTCGGCTTCGGCAGTAACCGCGATCAAGTCATCCGCGTTCACCTTCGAGCGCAACCCAAGCCGGTCGGCAAGATTCGGTGCCATGAGAGCAACCAATGCCGCTACAACGAAGGCGACGATACCGAATCCACGTCTTCGGTTAGACTGCCGATACTCCTCCCCAGCAGCGGCTTCATCCCAACTATTCCCCAGAGAGTGGCTGACGACTTGGGAAATCAGCCGGTGCTGCAAAAAGCTGAGCTTTCCATCAGACCCAGGTTCTTGTTCAGCCGCTGTTTGGAGAGCGCTGCGAAGCTCCGGTTGAGCCTTCTCCACTCGAGAGATTGCCTCTTCCGCCGAGCCAAAGCGGTTCGCCATCACGACGCCGACTATCACGGCTCCGGCAATGGCCGTGATCAAGAGCAGTAACGTTGCCAGCAGAGACCACCAACCGGTAGCGATGTAAACGAAGAACAACCCCAGAAAGAACAACCCGCAACCGAACCACCACTTAGTCAGGCTCCGATTCTTTCGGGTGGCGTGTAGCCGATCGAAAACCGGTCGGAGGTGGTTGGTCAGAATCGGGTTCATAGCGAGGTCGCGCCTAGGTGAAGCACGTTTCCAACCCGCAATATGGCGATTCCATCACCAGTGTCCAGCGTTCCGCCAAACCCAGCGAAACCGGAAAAGATTCGAATAGAGGCCCAAAAAATTGGACAGAGCCCTATCAACTCTGCGGGGTTCGCTCGCGAACAAACGCAGCGATCTTATCGTCCTCTGCCTCCGCAGCCCAAACCGCCCTGAGAAAATCAGCCGCGTGAATCTGGTGGCGACCAAGAAATGCTCGATCTCCGCCGCAGCTGTACATGATTTCAGGATCAAGTTCGCCACGCAGTTTTGCCCTAGCCTTAGCAATGATCCGTGGCAGCCAGACAAATCCGTCAAGCTCCGAGTCTTTGCTTGGGAGTTGTTCTGGTAAGAGCCGTTCAGAACTCTTCCCCCCATTCTGAACGACCATTAAAAAGTCGCGCCGAACGGCAGCAATCAGAAGTGCTGTTTCAGGTGTCGGCACCTCATCATCACCATAGTCCTCAACGAAGTCGAAGAACTCCCTCTGCTGATAGCCAATCGTATCAAGGAATTCGAGATCGTCCTCGGAATAATACTTCGTGAAATCAGATTCTCCGGTTCGATAGAGATCGCTGCACTTCGAGAATAGCTTGAGGAACTCTGAGTCCCAGGTATTGGATTGGATCATAGCAGTAGGTTGCAGTTAAAAACAAAAAACCCGACCACGGACACCGTGATCGGGGTCTAGTAAGTGATTCTTTAGATCGAAGTCTTCAGAGAGTTGTACTCAGCACGAAGTCCATCAATCTGGTCTTGGATCGCTACCATGCGATGAAGAGCCGCAACTGGTGACTTTCCAGCCGATGCACGAACGCCCGCTGCCTTAGGAGCAACCGCTTGTGTTGCTGCAGTTGTCGTCTTCTTCTTAGGTCCACGCTTGGCACCCTTACGGCGCTTCTTTGCAGGTCCCTGCCAACGGCTAATCGAAACGGTGGAAACACCATATTTCGCAGAAGCTGCTTTCAATCCCCCTTGCCCATTGGCTTTGTTGAAATCGTTGAGGAACTGAAGAATTTCTTCGCGCTGCTCAGCGGTGTAACGAATGCCTTTACCGGCGTCTTTTTTCTTTGCCATTTGATTGATTTTTTTATTCCCCCGAAAGGAAGCAACTATCTAAGTGCAATTATTCCATTCGGCAAGTGAAGGATTCCCCCCCCTTTCTCTCTAATACAGAGAGTAACTTCCTCATAGTCGGAGCGACCGGATATTCAAAAAAACATTCGTTGGATTGGTCTGTATGTAGAAGATTAGCCGATCGTAATTTTTAAGCGCCATCGATCTGCAAGAGTTTGTAAGAGAACCTGTTGATCATCAAACTCCTCACCATCAGGATTTCCGCTGCTGACAAGGTCTAGACAACGATTCCAAATCTCCCTCCGAGTCTCTGCAGACGTTCGATACACCACTCCACAGGCATGGTCGAATTGAGCAATTTTTGACCGATGGTCGGGCTTACTAAGAAACTGTGGAAGTGTGTCGCGCGCCTCGACAACGTCTTCACTCTCCGCTGGCAAGGGAACGGGTTGCTCAAAAGTGTTCAAAGGCCGGCTGAACGAGCTTCTCCAAAGCCCCCCTCAATGGCGTATTCAAAATAGGTGATCCTATCATCACTCTCAATGATCCGACGACACAGGCTTCGGAACTCCCGATACTCTTCCGCCGTCATGGCTCGGATCGACTTCATCTTTCCCCGAGCAAGCTGCAGACAACCAAAATCTAAATTACTAGGACTCGATGCCCGAACCTGTTCAACCGACTTGGCCAATTCTTGATCATATGATCGAATCAGTTCCACGTCTGAACCATGTTCGATGAGAGAGGCTAGAAGAAAAACTTTAGCATCAGAAAGTTCCTGTCCTCCGATCTGTTCTGTTGGCTCCGGCAGTGGCTCATCGTGCCAACCATCTTCTGGGTCTTCTTGCTCAGAAGTATCTCCATGGTGCTCTCTTCGCCAATGCTCCTGAACCAACTCGGGTATCTCTAAACGATCGAGAACAAACTGCAGGAGCGGCATTTCCTTAAATCGTCCAAGCTTCTCCAACAAGAGATCGGGCAGTGTCGAAATTCGGGTATTGTAAAGTTCAACGGCGTCACTGTAGCCAGCCGAACTAAACGCAATTTCGTTCTCACACGAAACCAACTCCCGAAACAAAACAGCCATCACATGCTAGAGTTGATCTCGGGATAAGCCTCGCTCAACCCGATCATCGACACGATCGCATCATGACTTCCCCGATCAGCCTGGGATTCTGATTTAGACCGCAACGATGCGAGATGAGTTTGGACTTCCTGTTCGTGGGCCATCAGTCCCGAAGCAGCTGCTTTTAATCGCGGAATCAAGTCGGCCCGTTTCTTCAGTGCGACATCGATGTTGGAATGGTTCCGGCGAGCACGATCGCGCAAGAAGATAAGATCGTTGAAGTGAAGCACGACAGCGACGATTGCCATGACGATCGGGGCAACCAATGCCGCAGCAAGATAGCTGGCTGGTGTGAAAGATCCAAAGGCTCCGAACAGCATTGGCCCTGCCAGAAGTGCAGCACCGAAGGTCACGGTTAATATCATGGAAGCCTTACGCCCGCCTCGGCGCAGGACGTAGTTTTCCTCATACGCACTCAATAGAAACGGATGATCGACATTTTCGGGTCGCCCAAGAGAGAGTCGATCTCCTGTTTCTTCGTCCAGTGTGGCCTCGCCCCACGCACAGACAGGATCACCCGACTCGAAACGGCTTTCGATATGGCAGCCTGCGGCCAGCCTTCTTCGTAGTTTTCCGCCAAGAGAGGATCTCGGCATCATCTGGGCAAACCTTGAGCGATCCATCTCGATCGAGAACCTCAAATGGTTTTCTACGACTCTCACTATGGACAGTCACCCAGCGACGCTTCTTGCCACTGCCCCGCTGCTCTTTGATCTCATATTTGTAAGTAACACAAGGCCGACGACTGAGAGGAGCTTCATAAGGATTGACACCATCGGGTAGGTCGACGAGCCCCTTTACTTCTGCCAATCCATAAGCAACACCACTGGTTGGCGATGCCGGTAGGTTCTCCACGATCCGCTTGTGCTTCACCGCGCGGAAGCCAAACACCAACGATACCACACCAACAATGAGTCCAACAATCCCAGTGATCAGTCCGGAGACTCCCGCGAATCACGCCTCTTCGAACTGAGCATCAATCTTGGTCAAAAACTCATCATCACGTTCCGAGAGCGGAATATCAGCTGGACGCTCACCAGCGACCAGAGAACGTACGATGTTGTAGGAAAAACTATCCGCCTGATCGTTAACCCTCCGGGTTGCTCGAACGAGATCGATGCGAATCTGTCGCAATTTCGTTCGAGTACTGGCACCTAAATAGTCACGCTCCGAAATGTTTCCGAGTGTTTCTCAATGCCCATTCCAACGACCTCCGCCTTCCTCGATCTCTGACTGGATCAATTCCTTAACCGCTTCTTGTTGGCGCAGTATTCTCGACTCCGAGATCTTCAAATCGGAGGTCATCATCTGAATCCCGAGATACAAAAGAATGCCACTGACAACCGCTGTAAGAATCGAAAAGAACACCAAGACACGGTGAAGCCCAAGAGTCAAAACAAGGTCGCGACACCGAAGCCCACTAACAGAAGTCCGCCCCAACAGGCCCAACCGGAACCTCGAGCACGATTCTGACGCTATGCGCGCTCCGTCTTCTCAGACAAGATCGGCTGATAGTCGCCTTCGACATCAAAAGGTACCACCGGACATCCCCGGACTTGCTCGCGAAATCCGAAGCAAAAATTTTGTCTCCAGGATCGATTCGGTACTCCGTATGGCGCAGCGAACTACCCTGATTATGGCGATAGGACTGCTCGACGTTGAAGTCGACCATCTCCGTCGCTCTACCCGAATACCGCCCGTTGAATCTGCGAGATCAAACGGAACGAAATCGTTTGTCGGTCTTTACCGTGACCCATCTCTTGTCACCATCGGAATCCCGCTCTTCTCTTTCAAGCGTGTAGTAAAAGTAGAGGCATTTTGTTCCGGGATGTGTTGCCTGAACTGTCTCACCATCCTCCTCTAAGATCTTAGCGCGGCCAGAGAAGTTCACTTCGCCATCCACTGAAGCAGCGATCTTCGTCTGAGGCACCCGAGCGATCTGATGGATTTCAGCAACTTGATTGTAGCTGCAGCGCTGGAGAAAGAATCCGACGATGAGGAGGGCTGCGAGGGCTACTAGTCTAAAGAGAGAGAATAGTCCCTACCTTCTGGCGACCTTCTGACTCGATCGGTGGTTCGCAATGGCCGCATACGTTTAGTGAGCCCTTTCTGCATCCGCAGCATCGGGATGAAGGCGAAGAGGAATCGTTGCCCCACAGCGATCACACAGAAAGGTCTTCATGGTCTAGAGACTCTACCACACGAAGACCGCGAGAGACTTCTGTTCTTAAAATTCAGCCCGAGACGGCCCTTTAGAATTTCAACTTCTGGAAACTACAGAGGCTGGAACAGGCCAGGCTGTGTCAGTCGATCACGATAGGTCAAGATCTCAGGATCGCCTTTAGTGATCAACACCGTGTGCTCAAAATGGCTCGAGGGCTTGCGGTCGGCAGTGATCACCGTCCACTTGTCAGAAAGCGTTTTCGTTTTGGCTGTGCCGAGGTTGACCATCGGCTCGATGGCAAGAATCATCCCAGCCTTTAACCGAGGGCGCTCACCCGGTGTGCCATAGTTTGGGACTTGAGGCTCTTCGTGAAGTTTTTTACCGACTCCGTGGCCTACGTATTCCCGAACGACCGTGAAGCCATGTGCAACAACACAGCGTTCGATGCTCGAGCAAAGATCTCCAAGCATGGCGCCGTCACGCGCGTGAGAAATACCGACGGCAAGACTCTCCTCGGTGACGAACAGCAGTTTCTGGACTTCTGGTGGGATCTGCCCAACCGGAACAGTCATCGCATTGTCACCGACCCAACCATCCTTAACAATGCCGACATCGATTTTGATGATATCGCCGAATTGGATGACACGCTGGCCTCCGATTCCATGAACGACTTCCTCGTTTACGGAGATGCAGATATTACCAGGGAACTGACGGTAGCCAAGGAAGGCACTCTTACAGCCAGCTTTCTCCATCAAATCCGCTGCAAACGCGTCGACTTCACCCGTTGTGATGCCGGGTTGGATAACCTTGGACGTCGCGAGAAGAATATCTCTGGCCACTCCGCAAGCGACACGCATCCGATCGAGGTCGGTGCCTTTTCGAATCGGAATACCCATGAAAAGAAAGAGCTCTCGTCCGCAGAAAGGGAGCGGTTAACCTGCTGCCTGTTTGATCAGGGCGTAAGTCACACCAGCGAGGATCATGATCGCAAGTGCGATCCACAGATAAAGAAGTGAATTTGACGATGCCGCCTGACCTGTCCTCGCCTGTCGGCGATCGGAACGACCTTTGATCTTCCCCTTCCGCAAAAATCCGTCGTAGTGACGTTGAATGAGGTGGGTTTCGGTTTGGCGCATCACGTCGAGCAATACTCCGACCAAAATCAACAAACTGGTGCCGCCAAAGAACTGGGCAGTCATCGGGGCGACACCGAGTTGTTTACTGAGAAGGCTTGGCAGAACCGCAACGATTGTGAGGAAGGCTGCGCCTGCGAAGGTCAATCGACTCATGGTGAAGTCGAGGAATGCCGCTGTCGGCTTACCAGGGCGAACACCCGGAATGTAGCCACCATTCTTCTTCAGTTGCTCAGAAATCTCAGAAGGCTGGAACATCGTAGCGACCCAGAAATACGAGAAGAAGAAGATCAGAATCGCTGAGATGATGTAGTAGAGCGAACCACCCTGCATCATCGTAACGAACTTCTGCGCACCCGCGGATGCTGGAAAGAGATAGCCAACAATTTGGGCTGGGAACATCAGAATAGCCTGAGCAAAGATGATTGGCATCACTCCGGCGTAGTTCACCTTAAGCGGCATGTATTGGGTGCCCTGCGCTCCCATGACCTTACGACCGACAACCCGCTTCGCGTATTGAATGCCGATTCGACGTTGGGCCTGAGTCAGCGCAATCACTGCCGCGATGACCAAAATCAAGAAGGCGACAAGAACCACGAGCACCATCGCATTGATCGGGCTGGCATTTTCTCCACCGATGTAACTTTCCCAAACCTGAACAAGGGCACCGGGAAGTGCCGAAATAATGTTCACGCAAATAATCAGAGAGATACCGTTTCCGATTCCTCGCTCTGTGATCTGCTCACCGAGCCACATTAATAGCATGGTTCCTGCCGTGATAGTGATCACTGTGGTGAACACAAATCCCATTCCGGGATTAGGAACCAAGTCTCGACCCGAATCTCTAATCACCCCAGCCAAACCGTCGAGGAAGATGTTCTGACCAGGATTGATCAGTGATTTGGCGAGCAGGAAGCCTTGGAACAAACACAGCACAATCGTGAGATAGCGCGTGTACATGTTAATCTTCTGCTGACCGCCATCTTCTTTTTTCAGCTTACCGAGTTTCGGCACCACTGCGGTGAGAAGCTGCATCATAATCGATGCACTGATGTAGGGCATAATGCCCAAAGCAAAGATGGCGCAGTTTTGAAGACCGCCTCCACTAAACACGTTAAGCAGAGCTGCTACCGCGGCACCACCAGTCGATTCTGGATCGCTTTTACTATCGACCCATAACTGCAAAACCGAGGGGTCAACCCCTGGAAGAGTGATTGCAGCACCAACCCGAACGATGACAATCATCGCTAAGGTGAACAGGATCCGGTCGCGGAGTTCCGGGATCTTGAGAGTATTGGCGAAGGCCGAGAGCATGTTTCTAACTAACGTTTACGAACGAACGAATTGGGGGATAGGCAATGGGCTACTCGCCAGAAGCAGGAGCTTCTTTGTCAGCCGCCGGAGCTTCGGGCTCAGGAGCCTTCTCAGCGGGAGCTTCAGGAGCTTTTGCCGCTGGAGCCGGTTTCGCCTTTGCTTTCGCTTTGGGCTCTTCGACTGCAGGAGTGAGCAAAGTGATTTTTCCACCCGCCTTTTCGATCTTCTCCTTTGCTGAGCCAGTCACCTTGTTGGCGACGATATCCAGCTTCTTGGAGATGTCTCCATCACCGAGAATTTTGATACCGTCATAGCGACCTTTCATCAGGCCACACTCGCGAAGACTTGCTTCATCGACAGTTGCACCAGCTTCGAATCGCTCTTCGAGAGTCGAAACATTGAAGACGGCGTATTGCTTAGCGAAGTTGACGTTGTTAAATCCGCGGCGGGGCAGGCGGCGATACAGTGGCATCTGACCGCCTTCGAAACCGGGGCGGATAGAAGCACCGGAGCGGGCCTTTTGACCTTTATGGCCTTTGCCGGAAGTTTTTCCCTTACCGGAGCTTTCGCCACAGCCAAGTCGCTTTTTGCGATGCTTGGAGCCGGGATTTGGTGACAGATCGTGGAGTCTCATGACCGAATAAACTGATGTCTTGTTGTCTCTTGGACTGAGACCCGCGGCCTGTGTTCAAACAGGATTCGCGGGTCTGGCTGGGCCGTCAATGACGACCAATGTTGGAATCATTCCTTTGGGCTAGATCGCCTTTTTCTCAGATGCTTTCTTACCGCGCACTTTGTAGATTTGTTCGCGGGTGCGGAGAGATTGGAGTGCGTTGAGGGTAGCTTTCACCACATTGGCGTGGTTATTCGAACCGAGTGACTTGGTCAGGACATCTTTGATGCCTGCCGACTCAACTACAGCGCGAACGGAGCTACCAGCAATGATACCGGTTCCTGGAGAAGCCGGCTTAAGAAGCACGATGCCTCCACCATGGCGTCCGATGATTTCGTGAGGAATTGTCCGGCCTTCGACGACTGGAATCTTCACCATATCGCGGCGGGAAGAATCACTCGCCTTCCGGATTGCTTCCGCAACCTCGTTCGCTTTACCGAAGCCGATGCCGACTTTCGATTGCTGATCGCCAACAACGACGAGGGCGCTGAAACTGAAACGACGACCACCTTTGACCACTTTGGCGCAACGGTTGATGAAGACAACCTTCTCGGCCATGCCATCACCTTCGTCGCGATCATCACGACCACCGCGGTTGTTACCAAAACCACCGCGACCACGGCCACGACCACGGTCTCCACCGCGGCCACCACGACCACGATCTCCACCGCGACCACCGCGTCCGCCTCGGCCACCGCGTCCGCCGCGATCTCCGAATCCGCCACGTCCGCCACGTCCACCACCAGCTCCGCCACGTCCGCCACCGCGTCCGCCACGAGGGGCTCCACGGGATGGTGCTGAAGATGTTTCAGCGGGCTTTGCTGCCTCAGGAGCTTTGTCGTCGGCCTTCTTTTCAGCGGCTGCAGGAGGTGTCTCCTTTGCGGCTTCAGGTGCCTTGGCGTCAGCCGCTTCGGGCTTCGGCTCTTTGGAATCGTTCTCAGTTGCCATTATCTGGGTGGGAAAAAATTTGAGGTAGACTAGAACTTCAGGCCGGCTTTACGAGCAGCCTCGGCCAATGCCGCGACCTTGCCGTGATAAACAAAGCCACCACGATCGAAGACCACGTCTTCCACCTTTGCGTCTTTGGCGCGCTGAGCGATGAGTTCGCCTACTTTAGAAGCGGTCTCTTTGTTTGCAATCTTAGTGCCAATGCCTGCATCGTGAGTCGATGCGGCAGCAAGCGTAGAGCCCTTCTCATCATCAATGAGTTGGGCGTAAACGTGTCTGTTTGAGAAGTGCACGGCGAGCCTAGGGCGCTCCCCGGTTCCTGTGATCTTCTTCCGGATCCGGCGGTGAACGCGGCGGCGGATTTCCTTACGGTTAATTGTGGCCATAGCCTTGAGTCGTAAAAATTGGGTTTACTGAACGGACTTACCGGCTTTCCGGCGCACGTATTCGTCAACGTATCGGATGCCTTTGCCCTTGTAGGGCTCGGGCGGATAGTAGCCGCGGATATCCGCTGCGAGCTGGCCAACCAGTTGTTTGTCGATGCCTTCGATCTTGATCTTCGTGTTCTCCTCAACAGTGCAGGAAATGCCCTCTGGGATTGGATGAAGAATCGGGTGGGATTTACCGAGAGAGAGATCCAAGTTGGAACCTTTCATCGCAGCACGGAAACCGACGCCTTGAATCTCAAGATTCTTGACGAAGCCTTCGCTGACCCCTTTGACCATGTTGTTGACCAGGCTGCGAGCGGTGCCGTGAAAGGCCTTGTCGGTACGGTGATCAGATGGACGAGTGAGGGAGACAGTTCCGTCCTCCTCTTTGATTTCAATGCCGCGGGGAAGGGTGTAGCTGAGCTTGCCCTTCGGTCCCTCGACCGTGACCTCTCCTGAGTCACCAGATGAAATGGTGACCTTTTCAGGAAGGCTGATATTAGAATTTCCTACGCGTGACATGGTGGTGTCCTCGTGAAAGTGTTTCGTTAAAGCGGTTCTGGACTACCAGACCTGAGCGAGAAGCTCTCCGCCGATGTTCTCCTTGCGAGCATTATGACCAGTCATGATGCCCTTTGAAGTCGATAAGATTGAGATTCCCATTCCATTAAGAACACGTGGGATCTCTTGAGCGCCAACATAACGGCGAAGGCCAGGCCGGCTAATTCGCTTCAAATCGTGCAGAGCAGCCTCGTTATCGACGAAGCGAGTCTTGACGCGGATCTGAGGGAACTTGCCCTCTTTATCGATTTCGTATCCCCAGATATAGCCCTCGTCTTTCAGGATACCTGCGATTTCCGCACGCATTTTGGAGTAGGGTGAAGAGCATTCCTCATTGCCAGCCATGTAGGCGTTTTTGATGCGAATGAGGAAGTCGGAGATTGGATCAGTAAGTGCTGCCATGGTGTCTCGTGGTTTCGGTTAGGACCTGCGGGAACAAGTTGTGTTTTGAAGAAAAAAAATGGTCTACGCTGCGGCTTCTTCGGAAGCTGCGTCGTCGTCTGAAGTTTTTGTCGGCGGCTTGCGGAATGGCATGCCCATTTCAGTGAGCAACATGCGAGCGTGGTCGTCGGTGGTCGCTGTTGTAACAATGTTCACATCGAAACCGAGGTTCCGCTTAATCTTGTCAAGCTCGACCTCAGGGAAGATGCTTTGCTCAGTAATTCCCAGAGTGTAATTTCCGCGGCCGTCAAAGGCCTTGTAGGAAACTCCACGGAAGTCACGAATACTCGGGATAGCAGTAAACATCAGACGCTGCAGAAACTCATACATCGTCTTTCCACGAAGGGTGACCTTCGCTCCCACTACCTCACCTTCACGAACTTTGAAGTTCGACACGGAACGCTTAGCGACGATCTGAACAGGCTTCTGGCCGGTGATCTTGGCGATCTCGTCGGTTGCGTCAGCAACAGCCTGTTTACGATCGGCTTCTTTGCCGACGTGGCTCTGAACGACGACCTTCACGATCTTCGGAACCTCGGTGATATTGGCGAAGCCGCACTTTTCCTTGAGGGCTGGAATGACCTGCTCTGAGTAGCGCTTCTTGAGATTAATCTCCATGATACTGGAAGTTGGGAAAACGGTAAAAAATGTCGAAAACCAATGATTGGTTACCTAATTTGAGTTAAGCAACGAAACGTTGGGGGCGGCGAGTATCGGTTACGAACTAGCCTTTTCAAGGAGTTTGACGTTGGAAAGATGAATTGGTCCTTCGACCTCTTCGATTCCACCGTCTGGATTGTCTTGGGTAGCACGTGCGTGCTTTTTGATCATCCGGACGCCTTCGATGATGACCTGCTGCTTGCGCGGCAGGACTTCTTGGACGCGTCCGACCTCACCCTTGAAGTTGCCGCTGATGACCTGGACTTGGTCTCCTGCGTTAACGTGTGTTTTGATACGGCTCATGGCGGTAGTCGTGAGTAAGTTCGTTATCGAGGTGATTAGAGCACCTCTGGGGCGAGCGAGACGATCTTCATGAAGTTCTTCTCGCGTAGTTCACGGGCGACTGGTCCGAAAATCCGGGTACCCTTAGGGTTATTATCTTTGTCGATGATCACCACGGCATTGTTGTCGAAGCGAAGCACCGACCCATCTGAACGACGGACAGGGTAGGCCGAGCGGACGACGACACAGCGAACGACTTCGCCTTTTTTGACGCTGCCGGTTGGGCTGGCCTCACGGATGTGGGCGGTGATGATGTCCCCTACTCGAGCGCTGCGAGTGCGCTTTCCGAGGACGCCGATCATCTTACAGGATCGCGCACCGGTATTATCGGCAACGGCGACTTTTGACTCCATCTGGATCATGGCTCGTGTCTGGGTAAGTTCGTTGAATTTGGTTCCGCACTGATAGCAGTGGCAGGAATATGTAGTGCTATCCGCTAGTGGGAAAGGACTTTAGTAAGCTGCCAGCATTTGTTTTTGCTGATCGGCTTGCACTCGATGATTTCGACCTTGTCGCCTTCGGCAGCTTCGCTCTTTTCGTCATGGACGTAGAACTTGGTCGATCGCTTGATGATCTTCTTGAAGCGTGGGTGTGGCACGCGCCGCTCGACTGCGACGACGATCGTCTTGTCCATTTTTGCGGACACGACGACTCCGACGCGGCTCTTCCGGAGTCCCGGCTTTTTCTCTGTGGTGGTCTCTTCGCTCATCGGAGGGAAAGTTTGTAACGGTTAGTAGGGTTGAGACTAAGCCTCGGCGGTTGTCGCTGCGGCTTGCTCAGCACGCTGGCTGAGGATGGTCTCGATCCGAGCGATTGTACGCCGGACGGTGCGAATGCGGGTTGGACTCTCAAGCTGACCGCTCTGCTGCTGCAGGCGAAGATTGAGCGTCTCTTCCTTGAGTTCGCGCATTTGGACGCCCAACTCTTGGTCGGTCATGTCCCTAAGTTCCTTGATCTTCATCTAGTGAAAAGGTTTGAAAAACGTTAAATACTGGTGGGCCGAACGGCTTAGCCATCACGACGCACAAAGCGGGTGCGAACACCTAACTTATTTGCTGCGAGGCGGAAAGCTTCCTTAGCTGAGGATTCTGGGACACCAGCCACTTCGAAGAGGACGTGCCCTGGCTTCACTACGGCGACCCAAGATGCTGGAGCACCTTTACCTTTACCCATCCGGGTTTCCGGTGGACGCGAAGTAATCGGCTTGTGTGGGAAGATGCGGATCCAGACTTTACCTTTACGCTTGAGGTAACGGTTGATGGAAATCCGGCAGGCTTCGATCTGGTTGTTCTTGATCCAACCGCGTTCGACGGTTTGGAGTCCGTAGTCGCCGAAATCGACTTTCGTACCACGACCGGCGTTACCTGCACGACTACCGCGCTGGCTCTTCCGGAACTTCACTCGTTTGGGCATCAATGCCATGACTCGTATCCTTTAGGTCTAGGGTTGTGAAACTTGATCTACAAATTAGGAGGGCGGAGAGGGTAGCCTACTTCTTGTTTTCCTCAACCTGCTCCTTTGCCTGACGAATCCACTCGTCACGATCAATCCTTCCCTTGAAGGAAAGAAGGTCGTCAAAGGCAGAGATTTGCTCGGGCTCCCACGCGGCGATTTGCTCGAAGGTGTAAATTCCAAAGCCGTTCAACTTCTCTTCGAGTTGGGGGCCAACACCAGAGATCACCTTGAGGTCATCAACGCTGTCAGGAGCTTTGTCGTAGACTTTTCCGAGATTTGCGGTGGAAGTGTCAGGTGCCTTGTCTTCAGCCGGAGCTTCAGACTTCGCGTCGTCTGCTGGCTTAGTGTCAGCGGAATCAGCCTGAACAGCAGCCTTCTTCGCAACAGGGCCAGAAACGTTGCCAGTGACTCCAACCTTCGGGCCATCTGCGCTAGGTGTGGCTTCGGTCGCGGTTGCTTCGCCACTTGGCGCACTGTCACGACGATCACCACCAGAACCACCACGGCGATCACCACCACGGCGACCTCCACGGTTTTCTTTCCCCTCTTCTTCTTCAGCCTCTTCTTTCTTATTGATCCAGCACTTCACGCCGATGATCCCATAGACAGTCCGAGCTTCGCAGAAGCCGTAGTCGATTGGGACACGCAAAGTCTGGAGAGGGACTTTGCCTTCGCGATACCACTCAGCACGTGCGATGTCAGCTCCACCAAGACGACCTGCGCAACGGATGCGGACACCCTCTGCACCAAAGTCCATGGTGGTCTGAACAGCGCGCTTCATGGCGCGGCGGAAACTGATCCGGCGCTCCAACTGAAGAGCAACGTTCTCGGCAACCAGCTGTGCATCGAGCTCAGGCTGTTTGATCTCGTAGATGTCGAGCTTCACAGAACGACCACCGCACATGGCGGACAGTTCAGCCTGCATCAACTCAATCTTCGATCCCTTAGGCCCGATCACAAGACCTGGACGGGCTGTCGAAAGAGTGACTCGGACGGTGTTCCAAGCACGCTCAATGATAATCTTCGAAAGTGCTGCGAATTGAAGCTGCTTGCGGAGATAGCGGCGGATGGCCAGGTCACTGTGCAGGTTGTCAGTGAACTCCTTGCCTGTGGCGAACCACTTAGAGCGCCAGTCCTTTTGGACTGCGAGGCGGAACGCGATCGGATTTACTTTTTGTCCCATGGGATCGTCGGAAGTTGGAAACTTGAGTTAGTCGCTGGTGCGAAAGATTAGACTAGGCTTTGTCTGCGTCGAGTTCAGTGGCCTGTCGGATCCACTCATCGCGCTCAATGCGGCCTTTAAAAGAAAGAAGATCATCGAAAGCAGCGATTTGTGGCGCTTCCCACTTCTTGATTTGTTCGTAAGTGTAGATCCCAAAGCCGTTAAGTTTGTCCTCAAGGGCTGGGCCAACACCTGAAATTTTCTTAAGGTCGTCAACATCTGTTGGAGCCGTGGCGTAAACAACTCCGAGATCGGCTGAATTGGCATCGGCTGTAGGAGCGGCCTCATCGGCAGCTTCGGATTTCGCAGGTGCTTCCTCTTTTTTAGGAACAGCAGCCTTCTTAGGGGCGGCCTTCTTTTTGGCCTTAGGCTTAGATTCCTTCTTCTTACCACCATCTTCGTCAGGGGCTTCGGAAAGGATCACACGGATGTGAGAAGTGCTTCGGCGGATTGGAGCGGCGGAACCACGAGCGCGAGCTTTGAACCGGCGAAAACTTGGACCTTCACCGATGGTGCATTCCTTGACGATCAAGGTGTCAGCCATCAATTCGTGATTGTTCTCAGCATTAGCAACGGCTGACTTGAGTGTTTTACCGATGAGGAAGGCAGCCTTCTTCGGAGTAAAATTAACAATGTCGAGCGCCTGAGACACTGGCAGGCCTTGCACCTCGCGGGCGACTTGACGAGCCTTGTATGCCGAGATTCTGGCGTAGCGATATACGGAGAGAACTTCCATGGGTTGAAACGAGTGAAGGTGTAAAAGTTTAGAGAGGCTTAGTAGCTTCGACTTTGGCAATATCGCCAAGTTGGATAGTCTCGTCGGTTGAGACGAGGTTTTGAATCACGAGACCGCAGATGTGGTCTCTAACATCGATGACAAGGGCACTTCCGATCGGTCGGTCTTTTCGAACGACTTGGAACGGCATGCCGACGTGGACGCCACTTGTGCGACCTACATTGAGAACAATCAAATCAAACTCTGACTTTAACGAAACAACTTTGGCATTCTGAAGGTCAGCTTCTCGGCCACGAGGGGCCGGCTTGGCCACTCCACCAACCAGTTGATTGGTTTCGCGAATGGCAACCTCAAGAGAGAGACGCTCTTTAAGACCAGAACTAATCGCGGTCTGCATGTAGGCGGTGACGGCGGCGTTGAGAGTGTCGATTGCATCGACGAGCTTAAGATTCTCCTCCCGAGTGACTCGATAGTCACTCAGCGCCTTAATCAGCTTATTCTGCAGACTGTTGGAGTTCGGATCGAGAGCAGCAATTCCGAATGCTTCCATTCGCTCACGAAGCTTTTGGTAGGAATCGCGGAACTGCTCAGCCTCACCATTGGAGGCTGCCAGAGACTTGCCAAGCACTTCGTTCTTACGCTCGAGCTCGGCGATCTTTCTCTCAAGCCGCTCGGATTTAGCCCGAGCACCTTGAAGGGCAACTTGAAGCTCTTCAGCTTCGATAGCGCTGACCTGCGCCTGGGCATCTCCAACTCCACCCCACAGCACAACCGAGCCTACGACTGCAGCGGCGAGCCCGAAAGCCCTCACACGTGCGGTCGCCAGACGGGCGGTTGTGTTGGAAAGAGTGAACATTAGAAAAATACCCTGTTGATTGATGAAGTCAGACGAACGGTTACTTCTTACCGATACCGCCGTGTGCCTTGAAGGTCTTGGAAGGGGAAAACTCCCCCAGTTTATGACCGACCATGTTTTCCGACACGTAGACGGAGATGTGTTCCCGTCCGTTGTGGACGAGGAAAGTGTGGCCGACGAAATCCGGAGTGATCATTGACCGACGAGACCAGGTCTTGATCGGCTTTTTCTTCCCGGATTCGGTCATCTGGTCGATTTTGTAGAGCAACTTCTGGTCTACAAACGGACCTTTTTTTAGAGAACGTCCCATAATTGGATTCGGTTGAGTTCTGGTGAGTGAGTGTTAGCAGACCTACTTGTTCTTTGTCTTACGACGCTGGACAATGAACTTTGTAGAGGCCTTGTATTTTTGACGAGTCTTCTGACCCTTAGTGTGTCCCCAAGGGGACTTGAGGTGCTGACGACCACCACCGGACTTTGACTTACCCTCACCACCACCATTCGGGTGATCGACTGGGTTCATGCACATTCCGCGAACGGTAGGACGGATGCCTTTCCAGCGAGTCCGTCCCGCTTTACCACCGACTTGGTTCATGTGATCGACATTGCCGACCTGACCGATAGTCGCGGTGCACCGAGCGAGAATCTTACGAATCTCTCCGGATGGCATACGGACGAGAGCATATTCACCCTCGCGGTTACTGAGAACGGCTTGCTGTCCAGCAGATCTTGCGACCTGGCCACCACGTCCTGGTTGGAGCTCGATATTGTGAATCGACGTTCCAAGCGGGATGTTAGCGAGCGGCATTGCGTTACCGACCTTAGGAGGAGCGGACTCGCCTGATACGACGCTAGCGCCGACTTCAAGGCCAACAGGGGCCAAAATGTAAGACTTCTGTCCGTCGCCGTATTCGATCAAAGCGATCCGAGCTGAACGGTTGGGATCGTATTCGATACCGACAACCTTAGCAGGATCATCGAGACGCTTCCGCTTAAAGTCGACAAGACGATACTTCTTCTTGTGACCACCACCGATGTGACGGCAAGTGATACGACCCCTGTTATTCCGGCCACCACTTCGCTTTTTAGGCTTGAGGAGGCTCTTTTCAGGAGTGTCTTTTGTGATCTCGTCGAAAGCCGACCAGACCTTGTAACGGTTGGACGGGGTGACTGGCTTGAATCTTTTGAGTGCCATCGGATCGTTGGGTGAAAGTTGTTTAGTTCTCGGGGATGGTGGCGATTGGATCGCCGTTTATACTGGGTGAGTTAGACCAGATCGATGGTCTCGCCTTCGGCCAAACGGACGATGGCTTTCTTCCAGCTTGCGGTGCGCCCTGCGTCGGCACGCTTCTCGCGCTTCTTCTTCCCCTTGTAGTTCGCGGTGTTTACGGAGACGACTTTCGTATTGAATGCCTTCTCGACGGCTTGCCTGATTTCTATCTTGTTGGCGCGCCGATCTACTTTGAACACGTACTCGTTATTGAGTTCGCTAAGCAGGGTTGCTTTTTCAGTGAGTTGGATGGTCTTAATGACCTTATGGAGATCCTTCATTACTTGGCAGTCCTCTTGGCAAGTGTTTCCATTGCACCCTCAGTGATCACAATCTTCTTGTGATAGAGGATTTGCTCCACATTGACCTCATCTGCGGTCATGAGAAGCACGGGTTTAACATTTCGTGCGGCGCGGTAGGTGACTTCGTCGAACGAGCCACCAATGATGAGCACTTTGTCGGAATCAGTGAGCGCAGAAACCTCCTTGATGAAACTTTTTGTCTTACCATCAGAAACGCTGAGGTCTCCTGAAGTAACGACGTCACCATCGGCGATACGACCACCAAGTGCGCGGCGGAAAGCCAAGCGACGTGTTTTCTTATTAACACTCTTGGAGTAGTCACGCGGGAGCGGCCCGAAAACCACACCACCACCAACCCAAATGGGTGAAGAGGTGCGACCTGCACGAGCGCGACCGGTGCCTTTCTGGCGCCAAGGCTTCTTATTCGAAGCTTTGACGTTGCCGCGAGTTTTGGTGCAGGCGTTACCTTGGCGTCGGTTTGCGCGAAGCGCTGTGACGACGTCATGAACGGCCTGGCCGCCTTTTTCGGCGTCGTTGATGACGTCGAGTTTGGCCTTTTGGGCTTCTTCTACTGAGAGGACTTTTGCTGCCATCGGATGATATCCTTCCTTACGGGTTGGCGTGGGTTAAATTGTGATTTACTCGGTGGCGGCTGCCTCTTCGGCAGGGGCTTCGGCATCCGCTGATCCGGACGACTTCACAGGCGGCCAATTCTCGGGAAGTGGCTTCTTCTTCGCTGGGCGAACAACAACGTAGCTGCCCTTCGCTCCTGGAATCGCACCTTCAATGAGGAGGACATCGTCGTCGGAACGACTCTGAACAACCTTCAGGTTTTGGACGGTGCGACGGTAGTTACCGTGACGACCAGGCATCTTCGTGCCTTTCCAGACACGACCTGGAGTCGAACCGGCACCAATGGCACCTGTTCGGCGGTGCATCATCGAACCGTGAGTGGCGCGGAGACCACCGAAATTGTAACGCTTGTAGACACCCTGAAAGCCTTTGCCTTTGGATGTTCCGATCACGTCGACCCACTGACCATCGGCAAACATACCGGCTGAAAAGTCAATCTCTGCGACGTTTTCGAGAGCGGCGTCATCATCGACCCGAAACTCGCGGACGTGCTTCTTAGGAGCACTTCCGTGCTTCTTGAAATGTCCAGCTGCGGGCTTGTTGAGGCGTTGCTCTTTTTGGTCAGTGACACCGAGTTGAACAGCGGAGTAGCCGTCGGTCTCGTTTCGCTTTACCTGAACAACGGAGTTTCCGTTGACGTCAACGACTGTGACAGGGATGGAGCGCCCATCTTCATCGAAGATGTGGGTCATACCGACTTTGGTTCCTAGAAGGCCGAGGCTCATGATACTGGGAAAGGTTGCGGGTGAGAAAAAATTGATACTTTCGCGAGAAGGCGAGTTTAGATGCGGATCTGAATGTCAACACCAGCTGGGAGATTGAGTTTCTTCAACTCATCAACCGTGCGGGCTGTGGGATCTACGATATCGAGAAGACGTTTGTGTGTCCGAATTTCGAACTGATCTGCAGCCTTCTTATCAACGAAGACCGAGCTGTTAACACTAAACTTCTCAATGCGGGTCGGAAGCGGGATCGGGCCAGCAACTTTGGCTCCGGTACGTTTTGCGGTATCGACGATCTCGAGCGTCGATCGCTCAAGCACGCGGCTATCGTAGGCGCGGAGTCTGATCCTGATCTTCTGGTTCTGCATGACTGGCGTGTGTGAAAGTTAAGAAACTGGTCTGTGGAAATTGATTAAGCGCAACGTTGCTCAAGGAGTTCATCAAGAACGCGCTGCGGAACGGCTTCAAATTGGAGCGGCTCCATAGAGTGAGAAGCACGGCCGCTAGAAAGAGTGCGAATGTCGGTCGAATAACCAAACATTTCAGCAAGAGGAACCTCAGAATGAATGATGCTGATCGGCCCCTTAGGCTCGATCGAACCAATCTTTCCGCGACGGCGATTGAGGTCACCGATGATGTCGCCCTGGTACTCATCCGGGGTCGAACACTCAACGCTCATGATTGGCTCAAGCAACTCTGAACCTGCCTTTTGGAAAGCATCTTTAACAGCGAAGATCGCCGCAACTTTGAAAGCCTGCTCGGAAGAATCAACCTCATGGCTGGAACCACCGATAACATCGACGTGAACATCGACGACTGGATAGCTAGCAATGATGCCGTTGGTCATCGCATCTTTAATGCCAGACAAGGTCGCGTTGATAAATTCTGTTGGGATATCGCCGCCGGTAACCTTGTCTTCAATCGTGATGCCTGAGCCTCGCTCATTTGGCTTCACTTTGATGATCACGTGGCCATACATCCCCTTGCCACCGGACTGTCGGACAAATTTTCCGTCGCCGTCAGCTGGCTGAGTAATGCTTTCACGGTAAGCAATCTGAGGCTTACCAGAGCGGGCTTCGACACCGAATTCACCCATCATGCGGTCGCGGATGACTTCCAGATGAAGCTCACCCATACCGGAGATGATTGTTTGCCCAGTATCCTCATCAGTAGAAACAACGAATGTTGGATCCTCCTCTGACAGACGCTTTAATGCCCCACCCATTTTTTCCTGATCCGCAGTCGTTCGCGGCTCAATGGACATCGCCATTACGGGCTCAGGGAAAGTCGGAGGCTCAAGAAGAATTTCAAAACCGATCGAAGAGAGAGTATCTCCTGTCGTGACGTTTTTCATGCCGACAATCGCAGCGATGTCGCCGGCGTAGCAGCTGTCAATGTCGCGATGCTCGTTAGCCTGAACACGAATCAAGCGCCCAACGCGCTCTTTCTTTCCTGTCCGCGGGTTGTAGACAACATCACCCTTAGAAATCGTTCCTGAGTAGACCCGGAAGAAAACGAGTTTACCGAACTTGTCTGACCAGAGCTTAAAGGCCAGAGCACAGAACTTTTCAGCATCGCTCGTCGGGGCATCGACGATAATGGACTCGTCGTCTGGAGCTTGGCCCTGAGCCGCAGGAATGTCGAGCGGGCTAGGAAGGTAATCGACGACAGCATCCATGAGATACTGAACGCCCTTGTTCTTATAAGCCGAACCACCAGCGACGGGGACAATCAAGTTCGCGATCGTCGCACGCCGAAGGGCCGCCTTAATATCATCCGAGCCAATTTCTGCTTCGTCGAGGAACTTGGCACCGATCTCATCATCGATGTCGACCAAGGCGTCGATCAGCACGCCATAGGCTGTGTTCGCTACCTCTGACTGTTCCTCACTGAGATCAACGACCTTATACGTTGAGCCAAGATTGCCATCTTCGGTATAGATGACTGCCTTCTTATTGATGACATCAATCTGACCAGCAAGATCCTCTTCTGCACCGATTGGAATAAGAATCGGAATGGCGTTCGCTCCGAGCTTCTCGCGGATGTCGGCTACAACGGCTGCGAAGTCAGCCCCGGTGCGATCCATCTTGTTGACGAACGCAACGCGAGGGACGCGATACTTGTCGGCCTGACGCCAGACAGTCTCGGATTGCGGCTGAACGCCAGCAACTCCGCAAAATACGGCGATCGCGCCATCCAAGACGCGGAGGGAGCGCTCAACTTCTGCGGTGAAGTCAACGTGCCCAGGAGTGTCGATAATATTGATCCGCTGCGCATCGCCTTCAAAGGCTTTGAACACACCGCTCTCCGCTATCTGTTTCCAGTCGCAACTGACAGCAGCGGAGGTGATCGTGATCCCGCGCTTTTGCTCTTGATCCATCCAGTCCGTCGTCGCGAGGCCATCGTGAACCTCGCCGATCTGGTGAATCATCCCCGTGTAGAAGAGGATACGCTCAGTGAGCGTCGTCTTACCGGCATCAATGTGCGCCGCAATCCCGATGTTTCGGGTGCGCTCCAAGGGAAACTCCCTGTCTGGAGAATTGTGCGACATTGATTAAATGATGTCCGGCGGAAAAGCGGATGATCTACTGGGATCGAGTGGAAAAGTTGAACTGAACCTCGCGACTTTGGGCGGGCCAGTTCGGCGAAAAATTTAGAATCTGAAGTGTGCGAACGCTCGGTTGGCTTGGGCCATCTTGTGCACTTCGTCTTTCCGTCGGATCGCGCTACCCTGGTTTTGAGCAGCATCTTTGATCTCGTTGGCTAGAGCGACATGCATTGGGACACCACGACGGGAACGAGCGAAGGAAACGATCCAGCGCATTGCGAGAGATTCCTGACGAGCAGGCGACACCTCAAGCGGGACTTGGTAGGTTGCGCCACCAACTCGGCGACTCTTCACCTCAACACGAGGCTTGGAGTTTTCGATCGCACGATTGAGGACTTCGAGAGGATCGACTGCTTCGCCACCCTCGTTGGCACGGTCAATCGCACCGTAAACGATACGCTCAGCGAGCGACTTCTTGCCGGAGTACATCACGCGGTTTACGAGCTTGGCGACGAGCGGACTTTCGTAGCGCGGGTCGGAAAGCTCGGCCTTGTGGTGGACGCGTCTTCTGCGGGACATTGCTTAGGAAGGCTGGAGTGGAAGTAGTAAAATGATGAGAAAATTTACCCGTAAATCGGATTAACCCTTAGGACGCTTGGTTCCATATTTGGAACGACCGCGACGGCGACCATCGACACCGAGAGTATCGAGAGCTCCTCGGACGATGTGGTAGCGAACACCTGGAAGGTCTTTCACTCGACCACCGCGAACGAGAACGATTGAGTGCTCCTGAAGGTTGTGACCCTCACCACCGATGTAGGCGATGACTTCTTGACCGTTAGTGAGCCGAACTTTGGCGACTTTACGGAGAGCCGAGTTCGGCTTCTTGGGCGTCCGGGTCATGACCTGAAGGCAGACTCCGCGGCGCTGAGGACACTTAGAGAGAGCGGGCGACTTTGATTTGTCGGTCTGCTTCTTGCGGCCTTTATTGACGAGCTGGTTGATTGTCGGCATCTTATTTGAGTGTCTAAAAGACCGACGATCAGAGACACCAGAACCTCGCTTTGAGGCGGTGTCGCGCATCTTCTCCGGAGCTGCTCCCGATAGTCGGCCCAACTAAAGGAACGGAATTGATCCGTCCGATGAGGGGACGCGAATATAGGGGGACGCTCCACCTTGGCAAGCCGAAAAGAAGTAAATTTATTTAGTGGGGTTTTTGCCTTAATTAAAGGGGTTGGACTGTGATAGATACCGACAACGAAAGGATGGACGATACCGACTCAGAAATTGACCCTGCCCCCGATAATTTGGGCCCTCTCGTCCCACCGAAACAAAATCGCTTGAGCTTGCTGCTGCTCGTCTGCTGCATGGGGCTGTTAATTGCTCTCATCGCCGTGATCGCGATCAACTCAGGTCAGCCCATCGACACAGAGGTTCCGCAAAGAGAAATCGAAGCCCAACGAATTGAGATCGAATTGGTCCGAGAGCAGCTCACCAAGTCCGGAGATGAGCTTGAGGAAGCCCACGCACTTGCCGATCAACTCCTCAGCGAGAAAGCGACCAGCGCTGACGAAGCACTACGCCTCCATCGGGCCTTAGACGCTCGCGATCAGGCGATCGAGGAAATGCGCAGCGGCTACGAGGAAGTCATCGAGCAGAAAAAAGATGAACTCAACCGAGTCCGCGCCGAGTTCGAGCACTATCAGGATACCTATCGCATGGAAGCTAGAGCCGCTGCTCCAGGAACCAATCTTGGAGATGTTGCCTACCAAGATCTGGTTTTTCGTGATGTGATAATTCGCCAGGTGACTCCCGCAGGAATCGACGTCACACACAGCAGAGGAGTCGCCCACCTTAAATTCGACCAACTCCCGCGGTTCTTACGCAATCGTTACGCTTATGATTCCGACGCCGGTCAGGCCTACCTTTCGGACAATCACAGGGCGATCGTTTCAGCTCAAATCGCTAGAGACCAGGCAGCGCTCACTCAGGTGGCTCGGAAGGAGGCCATCAATCGTCAAATCGAACGAAAGCATTTGGAGCAAAAAATCCACGACGCACAAGACAAGCTGACTTACGCCAAAAATTCCTTAGATTTTACCCGCCAACGCCGAGGAACTGATCGGCGGTCCCTAGTTGATTACGACAAGAAGATCAGTGAATTGGAAACAGAGATCAATGAAGGTTCCGCGACGTTAAAGCGACTCAGAGCAAGACACTCGATGCTCTTAGACGCTGATCACTAAGCCCGCACTAAAGAAAAGGGGCCACCCCCGCTATCGGAAGTGGCCCCTAAAAGTGAAGTGGAGATGCGGTCTCTAGCGACGGCGACGTCCAGCGAACAACGCTGCGCCGAGAAGGCTGAGAACAGCACTCGAAGGTTCTGGGACGACTTCGAAATTGTCGACGACCATCGACTGGCCGCCAGTATTGCGTCCAGACAACATCCCAACCATTGGGTGAACATTCGTCCCCTCAAGACCGGCGATCGTCAGTGTATCCGAGTAACCTTGGACAGTTGCTCCAGTTGTGAAGTCGGAAACGACCGAGCTAACCTGAAATTGATCAGATCCCAGCGATGTCACCGAAAAATCGACCAAGTAGCTGCCGTCTGGCACGAACAAGCTCGATCCTGTTGTCGATGAGGTCACTGATGCTCCGCTTCCCGAGCTAGCAGGACCAGCACTGACCCCGAATTCAAAGGATGAACCGCTATAGCCAGCGCTAAAGCCAGAAATCGATGTCCCGGTGGCTAGGTCAGCGAATCCCCAGTTGAGAACGTTGGTATTGGCCGATGTGGTGTAAAGAAGGTCAAAGGACATCGACAAGGTCGAACCGACGCTAAAAATGTCGCAGACGCTTGGGTCAGACAAACCATATGAAGTGAAGGCGTCTGTCTGATGGGAGCCCAGCGACAGTCCTGTCGAACCGTTCGCGCTGGTCTGGAGGCTAAAGCTGCCACCATCGCTAAAGGAAAGATCTTCGAGACTTCCGGATCCGGATTCGAAATCATAGGCCTGAGCAGCGTGGCTCAGGGCAAGAACTAAAAAAGCAGGTAGGATATTTTTCATAGCGAATAAACTATACTACAATAAATCTTTAAAACAACTATGAATTATGAAAATTACACATCGAGCCCCATTGGCGTTTCATTTAATCTGAAAATCCCACTAGAATAGACTTTCAAGAACGATATCACCATCTCGCGCAGGATGAACTGCCGCTGGATGGCTAAACCGATCTAGGGAAGGTCTGATCAATTCCGCCACCTGCCACAAAGATGGGAATTGAAGTCAGTTCTGGCAGCGCTTTGCGCTGGAGAAAGAGAGAGGCCCTCCGGATTACAGCGCAGACTACGCCTAGCTTTGTTGCTCGTTGGTTGTGGATGTTTATCCACGCCCGTCTCGCGCCGTGCTAGGCGAAATCTGGATGGCAATGGCAGATCGCCTAATGAATCAGACCTTCCCTAGCCTACTCCGACTCCATGCTCTCGATCCACTCCCGAATCAGTGCGACGCCTTGCTCGTCAACAATCTGACTTCCGAGAAGCGGCATTTGTCCCGGCCCGCGAAGAGACATTCGGTGAAGGAGTTCGGAGTGCTCGGCCACGCCGGGACGAATGATCTTGGACTCTGGTGTCCCCGAAAGACCGACCATCGGAGAGGCGCCGATCAGACCGGTTTCATCAAGGCTTAGCCAGTGCATGAGTTCGAACTCAGCTCGACCACCGAGACCGGTTTCGCGGTGGCAGTGACTGCAGTTCACGTGGAGATAGGCACGGGCACGAGACTCTAGATCTCCGGTCGCGGGGTTGTGGGGTTCCGGTAGCCTCCCCCACTTCGACTCATCTCTGGGTAGGCCTCCCGGGTGGACTAACTCGTCGGCCAGGAATTTCTGAAGCTGATGATCTCGGTTTAACTGGTCAGCCTTCATCGCGACCAAAAACCCAGTTCGTTGAGTGTGGCATATCGTGCATTCGCCTCGGCTTGGAAAGCGCCATTTCTTGAGACCAACTTCAGCCAAATCGTCCGGAAGATCGACCTCCAGACCACCAATTGGAACCAGATCAGCATCGCTTCCGTCGGTTCGCCAGCGGTAGGTAGAACCTGTCCACGACCCGCTTTCGAGAAACATGATCTGAGTTTCGATCGGGCGGTCAGCCAGTGATAGTGTCTGCATCACAGCCGTTCCTTGAGGGAAAAACCAACCCGCCAATGCCTCCGCTCCACGTGGTTGCCAGAACCCCTTGCGATTGTCAGCCCCGACTTCAGGCATCGCGAAAGCGCGAGTCTTAGTGGCGCCATCACTCCATGATTCGGCATTGATTTCATAGGGCACGACACCATCGGCGAGGGCTTGTTTCGCCGTGTCTCGATACAACCCAGTCTCGCTCAAAGTCGCGGGAAGCGGACGCGGCAACTGGTCAGCATCGGGGTTCGGTTTGAGACCAAGAATGGTACCGTCGTAGCAGGTTATGATCGGCTCGCCGTCGTGGCCAATCACGACGTGAACCACATCATGGCCGAGCTTGGCGACTTGTCTGGCCTTGCCGACGACCTGCCCGTCTTGATAGTTAAACGCCCACAAGCCGTGAGTCGCGTAGCAGCCATAGAGATACTCCCCAGCCATCCCCTCCAATTTCGTCCCGTGATAAAAAACGCCGCCGACGATCGATCGCATCTCGCTATGAGGATGTTCAACGAGGGGGCGAGTATGAATTTTGGTTGGACCGGATAGCAAATTTTGGGGGCGGAACACCGAACTCCCTTCGAAGGCGCTCCAACCAGCATTGCCACCTTTGGCGACGCGATGAACCATCTCCCATTTAGTATCGCCGTTGTCCCCGACAAACAGTTCATGAGTGGTTGGATGAAACACCATGCGCCACGGGTTGCGAAACCCATACGACCAGATCTCCGGCCTGACACCGTCCATACCGACGAACGGATTGTCCTCTGGGATTCGATATGGCGACGTATCGGTGGCAGCGGCAACATCAATACGAAGAATCGAACCAAGAAGATCGTCGGTTCGCTGTCCCGTGTTTGCCGGATCTCCGGGAGCCTGTCCGTCGCCACTCGAAAGATAAAGCATCCCGTCATTCGGCCCGAAATGCAGATCGCAACCGTTGTGCCCCTCGGTTTTCCAATCGATAATTTCGAGACGACTGGCAGGCTCGAAAACCAGCGCACCGCCCTTTGTCACCTCAGCGGTGGCGGTCAGGCGTGTTAGGAAATTTCGGGATTGCCCAGTGATCTCGTCGTTCCAAACAAAATAGAGATGCGGAACTTCAGGAAACTTCGGATGGAAGACGGCGCCAAAAATGGACGGGCGTTTGCTCCTCCCAACCATACCTTCTGGCCTCGGAGGATCCGGCAGATCAAACGCCACTGATACCTTCGCCTTACCCGATTGCCGATCCACGGCCAGTTCGAGAAGTTGGCCACTTCGCAACCCGACGAGGTATCGATCGTTCTCATCAGCGACCGCATCTCCGAGATCGGTCGCCTTGAACGGAAGAAGAAACAGAGGCCGCGCCAGGTCGACATCAGAAAAGATCTCCTCCGCCACAAAAGGCATGGGAGGTGACCCTGCTCCCAACAGAGCTGAGTTATCCCATCGCGGAACAGCCTCCGTGATACTGACGAGCGGAGCACCGAACAGGGCAACGAGAAGCCAACGCGCCACACGAACATACGCACAAGCAACCCGTCGGGACATAGGAACCGCTTTGAGACTAGATCTTTCCAACGACCAAAGAAGCGTTGTGGCCACCGAACCCAAAGGAGTTACTGACTGCGTTTTTCACTTCCATTTCGCGAGCAACCTTCGGGACATAGTCGAGATCACACTCTGGATCGGGATTGTCGAGATTGATGGTCGGAGGAACAATGCCATCCTTGATCGCCATCACACAGGCCGCCAATTCGACTCCGCCAGCAGCACCCAGGAGGTGTCCAGTCATCGACTTAGTCGAGCTGACCACGAGGCCGTCTTTGGCATGATCGCCGAACGTTCTCTTAATCGCCTTCGTCTCGCAAATATCACCCAGCCCAGTGGAAGTTCCGTGGGCGTTGACGTAGCTAACGTCTTCGGCATTCAGCTTGGCGTGCTTCAAAGACATGTCCATGCAGCGCGCCGCACCGATCCCTTCAGGATGAGGAGACGTCATGTGATAGGCATCGGCCGACACACCATAGCCAAGAAGCTCAGCGTAGATTGTGGCACCCCGGCGTTTGGCGTGCTCCATCTCCTCGACAACAACCACACCTGCACCTTCACCCATAACGAATCCGTCGCGATCCACATCGAAGGGACGGGAAGCAGCTTGTGGATCGTCATTGCGACTGCTCAGAGCTCTCATGTTCGCGAAGCCAGAAAGCCCCATTTTCGAAATCGACGCTTCCGCACCACCGGCGACAAACGCATCGGCGTCACCGAACTTAATCATTCTCCAAGCCTCGCCGACATTGTGATTCGAAGTCGCACAGGCTGTCACGATCACCATGTTTGGGCCAGCAAAGCCATAGTCCATGGAGATCAGGCCACTGGCGATGTTGCTGATCATCATTGGAATTAGGAAAGGCGAGACCCGACTTGGCGAACGCTCGAGGAGCACCTGATGCTGTTTCTCCAGCGTGCCCAGACCACCAATTCCCGATCCGACCATCACGCCGATGCGATCGCGATCCAAACCGTCGGCATCAATACCGGAATCATTGATCGCCATCTTCGACGCTGCCATCGCGAGATGCGTGTAGCGGTCGGAGCGGCGGGCATCTTTAGGATTTTTATAGAAGGACTTGGGTTCAAAATCCCGAACCTCACCGGCGATCTTGCAGTCGTAGTCGGTGGTGTCCATCGACTCAATTTGGCCAATGCCGCTTTTCCCTGCTTTGATATTAGACCAGAAGGAATCGAGATCGTTCCCTACCGGTGAAACCACACCGATTCCCGTGATGACTACTCTGCGATCTTCCATAGCGCTCATTGCTTCGAAATTAGGGGAGGCCGGTAAATCTCTACCCGACCGTCCACTTTAGCTGCATTAGATCCCATGAAGCCGGCGATGTGCCAACCAAAAAGGCGTGCGACTTCAGATCTCCTTCAACCGCTCTCGCTCGTTCAAAGAGTCGCACTGCGGGCACCGAAACACGACTTGGTCGTCCGGAGGGCGAAAGGCGAACCCGCAGATTCTGCACAGCGCGATCGATTTCCGACTCAATTTCTCACGGCGATTTCGGTTCCAAATCACGACGACCCAGATAACCAGAAGCAGAGCGATTAACCCGACGACGTAGAAGACGATGAGTGTAGCCAGTGAGATCTGAATCATGGCGTTCCGGTGTGCTTCTCGGCTTCCGACCAATCAATCTCGACGCGACCGAACTGCAATGCCCGAGAAACACCGTCCCCTACTCCCGGTGCTGGTGCGAACCTCATTGGCCGAACAATCGATCTCAAACGGGCTTCGACCTCAGGATCCAAATCAACCAACGCGGTGTCCGAGGAAGTGACTATTGCGGATGGTCCGGTAAACGCAATCACGCCAAATTGATCGACACCAATCCGGATCCGGTAGCTGTCCGGACGATCGGCTAGTGCCGCGACATCTTCCGGGCTAAGACGGGGGGGACGAAGCAGTTCTCGATCCACCAACGATCCCTTCAGCGTCCAAGTCGGCTTGGCCAGCGGGAGCGGCGCGTCGTCGGGTGGAAGCGAAAATGAGGCCGATGGAGCTCGGAAGCGTGTAGGTGGAAGCACCACGGCACCCGGCGGTGATAGGAACGGCAGCGTACGACTGTCCCGACGGAATTCAGGAATCGCGAGATCAGGCTCGTAGCCACGAAATGATGCGACGTAGTCAGCGACAAAATTATTTGCCACACCATGGGTGGTTAGCTCTTCCAAGCCCCCTTCGAACCCTGGGATCTGGTCAGAAATCTCATGAAGAATCGGAACCGCCCCTGGTGTTCCCGCAGTGAGGAGAACGATACCTTCCGGCTGGCGGACAAGCCGACGGGATGGGGGGTAGACTACCCGAAACAGATAGAACAAAAGCGCATGAAGAGCGATTGCCACCCCCATGAAAATCAGAAGCCGCGCCCGTCGGCCCCGCGGTGTCTTCCACGCAAACACCGTCTGCACTGATCCATCGGGGAGTTCCCCATCCAAATTTTTTGGAGTCGACCCTTTCATCTAGAGATTAAGGGCTAGGTGGAGGCGCCGTTGCATAGGCGACCTGAAAACCGGCAACAAGTAGTTGGTTGGCAACGGCCATGACTAAACCGTGAGTCGCCAACTCATCAGCCCGAATCACTACTGCGCCTCGGTCAGGAAGTCGTGACAAGTCTTCTGCGATCACCGCTAGGGACGTCGGAACGCCATCGATTAAAATTTCTGGTGGTCGCCCTGCCGAAACCGTCACGACACGTGCTCCAGAAAATCCTTCAAGGGTCGATTGGGACTCTGGAAGAGTCACGGCAACACCAGAGCGAACCATGAATGCCGAACCCAACAAAAAGAAGATCAGCAGTATAAGAATAACGTCCACGATCGGCGCGAGGTGGACGCCACCTGGCCTTTCTCTCAGTGTCGATTCAAGTTTCATCAGCGAACAAGCCGTCACTTCTGGTCAGCGAAGACCATTATTGGCCCGGACTGCCGTCATCCACCTTTTGCTCCGTTTGATCGAAATCGACAATACGTGAACCTGACTCCGGATCTGGCTCCTCTCTGGCATCACAGATCAAATTCACGATCTCAATGCCAGCTCGCTCCATGTCGTGGATAATTGTTCGAGAAGAGGCCGCGAGATAGGAGTAGAAGAGATACGTTGGAATAGCGATCGATAGGCCAATAGCTGAGGTGATGAGGCTTTGATAAACCCCTTTCGAAACATCGGTTGGAGTCGCCATTCCATTGACGTTGCTCACCTGAATGAAAGTATCGATGAGCCCAATGATTGTCCCCAACAACCCCAGTAGCGGAGCAACTGAGGCAATCGTCGCCAAGACTCTGAGGTAGCGCTCAAGCCGCGGAACTTCGAGTTGGCCAGCTTCCTGTGCGATCTGACGAAGATCGTCTCGGCTCGCGTTATGACGCCGAATGCAGGAGTGAACGACTCGGGCAACCGGTCCGGGAGTCAGAGCGCATTCATGCACCGCATCAGCAAATTTCTTTCGACGAATCAGATTGGCCAATCCGTGTAGTAACTCAGAGACGTCGATCGTCGACCGGTGGTAGTAAAATAGACGTTCCACGAAGATCCCGAGTGCCAGGACACTGCATCCCAGCAATACCCAGACGAGGCCTCCTCCCTTCGTGATTAGTTCTAGCTCCATGATTATCCCTAACTGCAGAATAGCCACCCCGCTGACAACTGGCAACCGCCTTTTGCCGACGTCTGCTCAAGGCAGAACAATCAATCGTCGGTGCCTGTCATCCGTAGCTGATCCTCACTGATCGTCATCGCACGTGAGAAAACAGCTTCAAAGGAGTCTGCAGTCGGAACAGCGATCGGCGTTTGTCCGGCTTCCGGAGCAGGTTCTGCCACATGATCGACGGCAGCCAAACGATCCCAGATGGAATCTGTATCGAGTTCAGGCACCTCCTCGGCGACAGGAGCAACCTCTCGAACTACTGTCGGGAGCGGCTTTGGCCCTGAAATTTTGGTGACTGAGCCTGTCGGATCGGTAGCACCGGTGTATTCCCCCCAAGAGATTCCTGGTTTGGAATAAGCGACCCCAGTTCGAAGCTCCTCGGTCAGCGCAGTTAGATCAGCTCGGCGACGACGGCAAGCGAGGCGGACTAGACCCGCGACAGAGCCAAGACCACCGACGGCAAGGAGCATGTAGTCGAGCCCTAAAGGTAGGAGGTAGAACGGGCAGGCCGGGTCTTCTTGAAGAATTCCGTCGTGACTAGTTTGGCCAAGTCGAGCGGCCAGAGCGCGGGTCGAAAAAGCGGCCCCGGATGCTAAGGCCGCAACCTCTTCATCTCCTCCTCCACCCGGTGTCGCACCGACGCTAGCCACGATCGTGCCGCTGGCGCAGATCACGGCTGCATAAGCCAGACCAGCATCCTCCTGAAGGAGCTCCAATGGGAGTTCAATTCGAAGTGCTAAGTCGCCCGTTAGGTGGGAGTGCATTTGTTGGCGATGAGATTGTCTAGTCTAGCCGACTGCGGCTACACCTGGGGATTGAGCAGCGCGTTCTCGATCTTGTTGAGGCTTCGAATGGAACTGCTCCAACATCTGCTGAGTCACTGCATCAAGCGTTTCGACCACATTGAGATAACCAGACGCCGAGGCCTCAAAAGCAGGAAGCCTACGCGACCCAGAGTTGAATAGACGCTCCATTTCGTCGACCGGAACGATATTCGGAAGGTCTCTCTTGTTGTATTGCAGGACGAGAGGAACCGATCCTGCGTCGATGCCATTCATCTCAAGGTTCGAGTACATCGAGCGATAAGCAGCGACGTTCTCCTCCATCTTTTCTGGCTGGGAATCAGCTACGAAAATCAGGCCATCCGCACCGCGTAAAAGCAGTTGGCGGGTCGCATTGTACTGAGATTGACCAGGCACGGTATAGAGTTGGAACTTGGTTGCGTAGCCGTTGATTACCACGGTATTCACGTGGAGAAAATCGAAGAAGACCGTGCTGTCGGCAGCCGTTGCCATCGAGATCAAATCGCCACGGACTTCCGGACTCAGGCGAGAGTGAATCGACGATATATTGGTCGTCTTTCCCCCTCGAGGAGTGCCGCAGTAGACGATCTTAAAAGTGACCTCGCGGTCGCGATGATTGACCAGAGCCATTTGGTTGGTTTCTAGATAGTTGCGTTAGATCATGTGAGACAACTCACGAGCCACCACGATCAATTTCTCACGAACGCCTGGCTGAAGTTCCTCACCGTTTAGAAGAACGGCCAAACAAGCGTCGCCATATCGGAAGTAGGTATTGCAGCCGCTGTTCGTTTTAACATTGAGGATCGTGACATCATCAATGCCGATCTCTCCTGCTAGCTTAATAACGGTCTCAAAAATCGTCGCTGAACGGTCATAGAAATTTCCGTGATCGCCGCTCGCTCCATAATGATTCGCCGCCTTGACGACATCATTACCACGACCAATTGCCAAGCAGGCTTCGACACCTGCGAGGGCTTCGCAGTGGTCTACGACCTCTTGAGCAGACAGCTTTCTTGAGATTCCGAAGATCGCCCGGAGCTCGAGCTGGTCTGGAATTTCTTCACTTCGAAATTCTAAGGATGCTCCAGCCACTGTTCGTCCTGATGATGATCCACTTTCTGAAGAGGCAGCAGGACGTGGAGAAGATGCAGCAGGTTGTTTACTGCTGACGGCTGGGGTGCTAGACATTTTCGGGGCTGGGGTCGGAATGGGTTCTGGAGTCGGTTTGGGCTTGGATGCGAGCCCTAGTGAAATCTCTGGCGCTGGAGTCGTAGAACTCGCAGCCAATGGCGCTGGATCTGAAAAAGGCTGCGGCGTTGGAGCTTCCTCAGTCAATGGATCAGGAGATGATGCCTCTTCCTCCTCCACAGCCACGTCTTGGTCGTTTTCGTTCGCAGAAAGAACAGGTGCTCCTGCGGCAACCGCACCAGCACCGGTCAAGCCTGCCATTACTTGGCGAAGAGCACGCGCGACAGCCTCTTCGGTGTCTTCAATCGCAGTTGCCTTCTGTTCTGGCTCACCAGCGACTTCCGGAGCCTTCGACTCAGCGACTGGCGCCGCGGAGGGAGCTTCAACAGGTGCTGAAGTGGGCTCTGGAGTCACCGCGTTGGACTCGGACTTCAACGGGTCTTTTGTTGAAGTCAGAATCTTAGGAGGGAGTGGAAGTGGGTTACCTGGAGCCGAAATCGGAGCCGGTTGTTGTGGTATCGAAGTGACTGGTTCGGCCTCTGGCTCTGCGGAAATCGGTGTCGTTTCTAGCCCAGGAGTTGGAGCAGCCGCCTCTTTCATCCGCGGTGGCGTCTTTTTCGAAGCAGCCGCCTCAGCTTCTGTCTGAATCGGTGCCTCTTTCTGGACAACCTTCTCCACTACAGACTGAGGCTGGGTCTCGCCCTCGGCACTCGGTAGATTGTGGAAGATCTCTTGAAGCGGGATGTTTACCAAAAGGCCACTTTTGGCTTTGGCAAAAGCAGGGCGATAGCGTTCCTCACAACCTTCCGCGATTTTAGTAATGGGCAGCTCTACTCGCCCAGTCGGGAGTTGGTTCCGAACAGCATCAACCGGAAGGTTAACCTTTACGTGAGAGGGCACCTTAGATGGATCGAACCCAAGGTCGGAGTGCGTTACAGAGCGGAGAATTTTGTGCAGGCTCAGACTGATCTCACCATCGGCTGGAGCAGGAGACTCGGTCTCAGGCTGGGATGTTGAGCTAGCGATTGAGACCGGATCCTCGCTGATTGGCGCGCTGCTTTTTGGTTGGGGCAGACCACCTTTCGCGGGAGTGGCCGAACTCGGGGCTGGAGAACTGCCGGAAGCTCCCTTCTGAAATGGGGTTCCGCCTCCTCCGAGCTTTTTGAAAGGGCTGTTAGACATTCCCCCGCCAGACGAGTCTGCTGATCCGGAACCACCGAATGGTGAAGCTGAAGCCGTGGGAGTCGTTGAAGACGAGGAAATGGGCTGAATATCAGATCCACTACCGAATGGTGATGGGCTGGCAGAATTAGAAGGCTGGAAACCGTTTGAGTTGCTCATTCCGGAAGGCATCTGGAACGGGCTGCTCGCAAGAACGGCCGGAGGAGCTGCGACCGCAGTGGCCGCCAATTCCGGCTTTCTGAGAAAAGCCACGTCTGGGATAAAGATCTCCCGATCCTCAGCTGGTCCGACATCGCGGACAAAAAGTTCGGGAAGGATTCGGAAGATACTGGATAAACGGGTAGATTGAAAGCCCTGTCTTGACCCAGAAAAAAAGAACGAATCTCCGAATTCGATCACGTCACTTAGCTCCTCGACACCAGGACGGACCACATCTCTAGGCAGGTGACGTACGAGTTCAGCGATACTGACGGCGAATCCGAGATGTCCATGAACTTGCGCCTCGGTGTAAGTTTGGCTGGGATCGACGCCATCGTTCTCAGCCTGAGGCGACGCTCCATCACCCCGAGACCTCCAGCTATCGCTGTCACTGAGAAGGATCGGCTCTTCAGCACTGAAGAGCTGCCCCCCAGAGGAAGCGGGGCGATTCGCTCGCTGGCCGGGGGTAGATTCGTCGTAGGAAAATGGAGCACCACTGCGGGGCTCGTCATCACCTTCAGTCGAGAACAGCTTTCTAAACGAAAATGCCATGATTAATCGGGTCGTTTGTGTCGCTATCCTAACTGATAGTTAAATTGGATACCGCCTCTCACTATTAGGAGTTAGCGCCCGACAACCCTGATTGTCAAGAAATTGAAATGATTAAGTGAAGTTTTTATTTCGGTGCTCTTAAGCAAAGAACGTTCCGTTTCTGGGCCAAGTAGGACTACTTGGCTATAAAAACCTCGACGGGATCTGCTAGGGCGAGACTTCCAGTAAAGTGTCCAGAGAGATAAAGCCGACGGAGCTGGTGCTCTGATGAGCGATTGCTGAATCCGCCAAAATTATCGCCTTGAAATATTGTAGTTTCGGAAAATACTGAAAAACAATGAGCGATCAATCTGCTGGAAACTCTCCGCGATTCTACAGCCGTGTCTGGTTTGCCGCATTGGTGCCAGGACTCCTTGGAGTCACTTTGTGTTTCGTTTCGGCGATTGTTCTCCAAGAGTATGGCTGGACGCTGTTTTTGTTGGCTCCGCTGCTTGTCGGGATGGCGTCGTCATTTCTCTACAATCTACCTTCGGCGCAGGGATTCTGGCCATCGACTGGTGTGGCATTCTTCGGCTTTCTGGCCAGTGGGGCGCTGATTCTCTTGGCCGGATTGGACGGATTAATGTGCCTCGTTATGGCCGCTCCCTTGGCCTTTGTTTTGCTTCTTCCAGGTGTCTTATTGGGCACCCTTTTAGCGAATGCCAAGCGCGAGCGGGCGCTTGGCACGATGCTCGCACTGATCGCGAGCTTTCCGTTTCTGGCGAGTTGGGAAGCCGCTGTGGAAAGGCAACTCCCGGAACACAAGGCGGTGTCCTCAGTGATCATCGACGCGCCTCCAGAAATCGTTTGGGATCAGGTGGTCGCCTTCAATCCGATCAAAGGCGACCCCGGATTCGCCTTTCGACTGGGCCTGGCTTACCCGATCGAAGCTCGTATTGAAGGTGAAGGCGTCGGTGCGGTTCGCCATTGTGTGTTTTCCACTGGGGCCTTCGTTGAACCAATTACAGTCTGGGATCCACCGCAGAAGCTGGCGTTTGATGTGACCGAACAACCGAAGCCGATGCACGAAATCTCCCCCTATCCCGGCCTGCATCCTCCCCACCTCGATCATTATTTCATCTCTGATCGCGGACAATTTTTGCTGACCCGGCTGCCAGACGGAACCACCAAATTAGAGGGCACGACTTGGTATTACCAAGACCTCTGGCCGCATTGGTATTGGGAACCGATCGCGACGACTATCATTCAGCGAATCCACCACCGAGTTCTCGGGCACATTAAATCCGAAGCAGAAGCATCTCTGATAGAACAGCCCGAATGACGCAGCGAATCCCAAACAAGTTGGTCGCCTCCTTGTCCGAAGCGTCGTGGGGTGGTAGAGTGTCCTATGGAATCCCCTGTGGTTGAAATCGAGGTCAAAGCGGTGCTCCCTACGAGTGGTGGGTCTGCGGTGTTCCTCGGAAACGATGCCAAGATCTTCGTAATCTATGTCGATCAGACAGTCGGAGGCGCGATCACGATGTTCATGCGCGGAGTGCCCAAAGAGCGACCTCAGACCCATGATCTCATAGGCAATCTACTGATCGCGTTCGGCTCAAAAGTCGAACGGGTCGTGATCAACGATTACAGCGATCGGATCTACTACGCTCGCCTCATCATTTCCGCCGAGAACGAAATCTCAGAGCGTAAGATCTTAGAAATCGATGCCCGCCCGAGCGATTGCATTGCCATCTCCATTCAACAAGACGCCCCGATTTACATCAGCGAAAAAGTCTGGGAGGGGGTCGAAGACATGTCGGAAGTGCTCCGCCGCATGCAAGAGAGCGGCGGCACGCCTCAAGACGGAAGTACCCTGGCGTAATTTTGATTCGATTCGCCACAGAAATTACGCTCGCAACGTAATACTACTGGCATAGGTTTCTGGAGAGGAAGCGTGGTTACTTATTCTACGCTTCCATTTATCCTCTCATAACCTATGCACTTACTCTGTGCCGAAGACAATCTATCGAACGAATTCGTCATCGGCAAATTTCTAGCAGTTCTCGGCCATACCTACGAGTTCGTTCCTGATGGGCTGCAGGTAGTCGAACGTGCCCGGTCTGGGGAATTCGATGCCATCCTGATGGATGTTCATCTACCAGAGCTGGACGGAATCGCTGCCACTCTAAAGATCCGCGAGGACGAGGCATCCAATTCTCGCGCTCGAGTTCCGATCATTGCCGTCACCGCGAGCGCAACCCACGGCGATCCCAAAAACTGCCTGAGCGCCGGAATGGACTATCACCTAGCTAAGCCTCTGCGAATCCCCCAGATTGAGGAAGCCCTCAAAACGGTCTGCACAGCAAAGTAGCCTCCATGGGCGAGCTGGCAGTCCAATAAGACTCGGAAGCTACTCCCACTCAATACTCGCAGGCGGCTTAGACGATATGTCGTAGAGGACGCGATTGATGCCGGGTACTTCGTTGAGAATTCGCGTCGAGACTTTACGCAGTAAGTCTGGGGGCAATTCGACCCAATCCGCGGTCATCGCGTCTTCGGAGATCACTGCGCGCAGGGTGATTGCGAATTCGTAAGAACGCTCGTCACCCTTCACACCGACCGTCTTTACCGGAATGAGACCGGCGTAAGCCTGCCAAGTGCGGTCATACCAACCGGACAGTCTCAACTCGGAGATGAAGATCGCATCGGCTTCTCGGATGATTCTGAGTTTGTCCTCCCGCACCTCACCTGGGCAGCGAACCGCCAACCCAGGACCAGGGAAAGGATGGCGGTTCAACAACTCTGCGGGAATCCCTAAAGCATGCCCAAGCTCGCGAACCTCATCCTTGAACATCTCGGCAAGCGGTTCGAGCACGCGACCTTCTTTCTGGAGTTCCAAGATCCGGTCGACACGGTTGTGGTGGGTCTTGATTTTCGAGGCACTAGAGCCAGCCGAAGCACTCTCGATGACATCGGGATAGAGGGTGCCTTGTGCGAGAACATCGACGTTTTTCGCCGCATCGAAGAATACATCGATGAACTCATTACCGATGATTTTTCGCTTAGCCTCGGGGTCTTCTTCGCCAGCCAGGGCAGTGAGGAATCGCTCGGAAGCATCGATGGTTTCGATTTCGATTCCGAGTTGTCCGAACCCCGCCTGCACGGCGAGTGACTCATCTTGGCGAAGTAGCCCAGTGTCGACAAAGATCGATCGGAGATTGATTCCGGCACGCTTTAGCAAGACTGCCAGCACGGTGGAATCAACGCCTCCGGAGACTCCGCAGACCACTTCGCGGTCGCCAATCTCGGCTCTGATGTTGGCGCAGATTTCGTCGCGGAGAGATTCAATGCCGAAAGGTTTGGCGTTGGGGACGAGTTTGAGGAAATTCCGGAGCACCTGACCATCGTCTTCGGTATGGGTGACTTCGGGGTGGAACTGAATACCGAAATATTGTTCGTCCCACTGCAAGGCGACTGGAGTGCCGTGCTGGTTGGTTGCGATCACTTCGGCACCTGGCGCCAACTGATTGACGGTGTCCGAATGACTCATCCAAATCTGAGAGCCAGGGGCGATTCCATCGAACAGACAATGGCCGCCTTCCCGAGGCTGCAATTCGGCAGGGCCATATTCGCGATGGTCGCTTTTGGCCACGGTGCCGCCCCACTTGATGTTGCTCAACTGCATGCCGTAGCAAATGCCGAGCACGGGGACGTTAAGAGACTTCAGAAATTCGAAATCAAAGTCAGGCGCATTTTCGTCAGCGGTGCTTCGAGGACCGCCAGAAAGAATCACAGCAGCGGGCTCTTCGAGATTGGGCAACTCGTGAGGCTGGTGGAGCATCGCGAAGTAACCAGCGTCTCGGACGGTGCGGACGATCAACCGGGTGTACTGCGACCCGAAATCGATGACGGCGATGTGATGGCGAATATCTGCGGCGGGCATAATAGGAAGCGCGGAGAGTAGGTCAGGATCGGCTCGTTGCCAAGGCGAAGCAATGGTTCTGAACAGAAGATTCGGGCTACTTGTCGACGGGCGTCCGAGTGTTGAACTTGGGAAGCAGCCGTGGATCTGTTGGCGGTGGTATCTCAACCATCTTGGCGGTCAGGAAGGTGAAGCGCGCGACGGCTTCTCCGTGTTGCTCGTGCGGTGCGACCGTCTCCACCGAAAGTAGGCTCGGACTCATAGACTCTCGCGGTCAGAGTAACCGTAGCAAAATCGACCAAAACGGGGCAGATGCTGCGCATGGAATCGAGAAAATCGCTGCTTCCAACGGCTTCAATGACTTGCAGGTCTTGATCGAGTTTGAGTGTAGCACCTTCTGGGATTGGGCTGACATGATCCCGGACTGATTGAAAGCGTTCGGCGAGTTGCTCTTCGAGAGAGACAAAATCCGAACTAAATGGATCTTCGTCGACCACATCTGTATGCCCGCCGTTAAGAGCCAAAGGAAGGCAGAAGAACTCCCGAAAGAGAACATTCTCCGCCTCCAGCTCAGCTGATGTTGCTACCCCACCGGAAGCGACGGACAGGGCAATGAAAAGACGCAGGAGTGATCCAAATATCAGGCGCATCGCTTCGACCGATCTTTCCGTGAGTCCATCACCGCGGTTTCCGACGGAGGGGCTAGCAAGTCGCGGAACTGTTCTTCGAGTCGCTGGTTAAAGTCTCGCGAATTCTCCCCAGGTTCGGGCATAATCTCGTCGCAGATCGAAAACTTCAGGGTCATCGGGTGGGCGGGAATTTTCCACATCGGCCATCCCTTTTGGCCGTAGGGCGAATCCGACCGAATGATCACAGGGACAGCAGGACACCCCGTTGCGGTAGCGATCGCGGCAGCGGCTGGACGGAACGGATTGAGAGATGCTCCCGGCTTGGTCCGCGTTCCCTCCGGAAAGATTAGCAATGTCTGCCCTGCTTTGATTGCCGCTTTGGAATCGCGAATCATTCGAATGACAGGCGAGTTCGGAATGAATTTTGCCATCTTGGCACACGGAGAGATCAGAGGATTTTTGACCAACGATGCTTTCATGATGCATCCGACTTGCGGCCGGTAGGCGATGATCAGCAAAGCGTCGAGCAAGCAGGGATGAGTCGGCGCCAGCACCCGGCCAACGCCATCTGGGAGCCGACCGATCGCCCGCAATTCTTCTGGGTCAAAGCGAACGAATCCGCTGAGCCGAATGTAGCCCGCGAATACGCGCAGGCAGAATGCCATCATGGTTCGGGCCAAATGGCTGGAGCCTTTACTCACTAATGCCGACACCATAAATAATGGAATCAACAGCACCAAAAACAAACAGCCCGCGACGAATAGCAACGCGCCACCGGCGATCGTCAGACCATAGCGGATCCTCCGCCCGACAGTGAGTTCCTGCTGACCATTTCGGGAATCGATTCCGACACCGTTGTAGGTCAGGGTTCCCTTGTTCTCCTTGTGAATCGCTCCCACCTTAGTTCGCGCATCCGCGCACGTTCTATTTAAAGTCTTTTGCCCAACATAATGCAAGATTCATTCCCTGAAGATCACTACCTAGAAGGGCTCCCTCACGGAGTGGAGTTTCGATTTGTTGATCATCTCATCGCGATTGATCCAGGCCAATCTGGCGAAGGCATTTACCGGATTCGTGGGGATGAAGCATTTCTTGCTGGTCACTTTCCCGGCCGTCCAATGATGCCCGGTGTGGTGTTGGTCGAAGCAGTCGCACAACTCGGTGGAGTGATCGTTCAAGCCGACCCTAGCCTACGCCAGAGCGGCTTGTTGCTGACGGCGATTCGAGCGGCGAAAATCACCGGCTCGGCTGAGCCTGGGCAAACCCTTCGCTTGCGGGCAGAGGTCGAAGGTTCGCTCGGCGGATTGTTTCAGGTCAGTGGATCGGTTGAGGTCTTAGGATCGGACTCGGAAGGCCGGACATTCCAAAATGCTGTACCGGATGTAGGAGGAAGCTTACGACCGGTGAACCCGCGAGGATCGGTCGCAACCCCTCCTACAACTCCCACAAATGAGGAGAAGCAAGCTGACGAGCCGGTAACCATCCTAACCTGCCGGGTGACGTTGAGCGCAGGGGCGAACGGCTAGCTCTTCGGAATCAACTGAATCGCCTTGAGCTTGGTCTGCGAGTCCTTGCTGACGGTCTTGATCTCCGGGTCGTCTTTTAGCGCGGTGTGAACCAATCGACGAAAGTAGGAATTCATCGGCTGGAGCGTCAGCGGTTTTCTGGTGCGCCGAACTCGGTCGGCCTTTTCTAATACGCCTTCGAGAAAGTGATCTTCGCGCATGGTGCGGAAGTGTTCGACATCGACTCGGATTCTCGGGGCACCGGGGAGTTTGGCTTGGAGTAGTCGGTTGACCAGATACTGCAAATCGTCCAGACGAGCGCCTTCGGATCCGGTCAGCAAGTCGGCCTCTTGGGTGAAAACCTGCAGTGCTGGAATGCCCCCGTGTTCTCCAACTTCGATCTTAACTACAAAACCAAGGTAGCCGAGCATCGAGTCGAGAATCTCCTTTGCCGCGGTGGCTGCGTCAGAAGAGTCGTTCATGATCAACCAATAGCGTTACTGCTGGCGGCGAGTCTGTCGATCTAAAAGGAAAGTCTCTTGGCGAGCTGCCTGCGCCACGGCTAGTTTGGAGCGTGCCAGATCGAAACTCACCAACCGATGCTTCCATGATGTCTGCAGCTCTCGAGCAGGCTCGACGCGGTGTCGGCCTGACCAGTCCCAACCCACCAGTTGGCTGTGTCATTGTTCGCGATGGACAGATCATTGGCCGCGGATTTCACGCTCGTGCTGGCGGCCCACATGCGGAGGTCGAGGCGATCGCTTCGATTGCGAATTCTGAATTGCTCAAAGGCTCGACTGCCTATGTCACGCTCGAGCCATGTTCGACGACGGGAAAGACGCCGCCATGCTGTTCAGCTCTAATCGCTGCAGGAATTGCCCGGGTCGTCTATGGCACAGATGATCCGAATCCGGCTCACGCTGGTCGAGGTCGCGAGGTCTTGGAGAAGGCGGGCATCGAGGTGGTTGCTGATGTCGAGGGCGAGGCGTGCCGCGCTCTGATCCGACCGTGGGCTCACTTCATGGCGACTGGGATGCCGTGGGTCGTGGCAAAGGCGGGAATGAGTTTAGACGGAAGGCTGACGCGGCCCGCTGGAGAGGGCCAGTGGTTGACCTCGGAGACCTCTCGAGCTGACGCACAACGATTGCGAGCCGAGGTCGACGCCATCCTCATCGGGGCCGGAACGCTGCGCGCGGATGATCCGTCGCTGACCATCCGCGATCCGGCTGCTACACGCGCCGCCAAGCGACAACCGTGGCGTGTAGTTTTAACCGCCAAGGGGGACCTACCTTCCGATGCGAAGCTGTTTGTCGATGAGCATCGGGAGCGGACTCTGGTGTGTGAGGGGCGTGACTTAGCCGACGTCTTGCGAAGTCTCGCGGCAGATCGCGACTGTGTGAAAGTGATGATCGAAGGCGGGGGGAATCTTCTGGGCAGAGCCTTTCAAGACGGCCTCGTTGACGAAGTTCAGTTTTACATGGCCCCGCTGATCTGTGGCGCTGACACCGTCTCGGCGATCGGGGTCGGCTTGCCGAGCAGCGTCGAACTAGATGCAATCGAGGTATTGCCAATGGAACGGGATTTTCGGCTCACTGGGCTGGTGAATAAGGCGGAATGACCAGTCTATTCAGCCTTCTGGGGCAATTTGGCCTCTGCGCGCCTGAGAAGGTCTTGATCAATTTCGAAGTCAGGATGGGTCGCTACTGATCGGCGGTAGCCTTCGATGGAACTGACCAGAACACCCTCTCCCCATTCTGGATTAGGGGCTCGGTCGACAAACCCGATGGCGAATTCTAGGCGACTCTGGAGCGCCTCATGGCCAGCCGCAATGTCTCCAGCTTTGAACGCGAGTTCAGACCGAAGCTGATAATAGCTTCCAGTCTGATCTGGGATGGATTTTCCGGGAACGATGTCTCGGGCCGCTGTATCCAAAATGGCGGTCGCCTCTTCCGACAAGCCCTTGTTGATCAGCAGCTTTGCCAAATTCGCTTGAGCGGCAAATCGGGAGTTCCGTTTGGCGGTGTTGAGTTGCCCCTTAGACTCGACCCAGTCAGCCCATTCGATCTTGCGGCGCATCCAAACGATCTGCTCGTCTGACTGGCTGGCGTCGAATGTGACTCGGCTAACATACAGACCGGTAAGGTTGTTGAGAGCCCAACCAATATCTGCGGTCGGAGGCCAGGGTAGGCCACCTTCGATCAGGTCGGGCTTTTGAGAATACCAATACTCCAAGGACGATTGGATCTGTGAAAGCACTGTGTCATCGATGCCTTCTTTTGTGCCAACGACCGATATCGTCCGTCGAAGCAAGGTCAGACGTCGCGTTGCCCATTTCTCTGAGTTAACGCCCGGATCGGCCGTGTTGACGATTTGAAAAAGTTGCTCGACCGTTTTTTTGGCATCCGCTAGTCGGCCTTTACTTTTCAATTCGAGAAGCCGTTTGCTTAAGCGGTCGAATCGGACTCCGACCAAGTGCCTTTCGCAAGCTTCCGAGGAGGCGTTTAGGAGATTGCCCAATTCGGTGATGCGCTCTGGGCTGAGTTCGGGGCGACCAGGTGCAGTTGTCAGAATCCTTCGGGCTTCGATGATTCGCGACTCGGTATCCAATGTGCCTCCAGAAATAAAGTACAAATCAACCGGACCCTCTTGGGGAATCCAAACAGCTTCGGCCACGAGAGACTGTCCGAACATGAGTTTGGCAGTGACCCGCACTCGTGAATACTGCTCTTCGCCATTCCATTCGACATTGGCGATTTCGACATCGCGTAAGAGATTGCTGAAACTCGAACTCATCTGTTTTTGAACACCATCGATCAAGTGAGGAAGTCGGTTGGCCAAGGCTTCACCACTGCTCATTTCGGGTATCCGACAGGCAATAATAATGGGATCGCTGAATAGATTGGGAGCCTTCCCAGTGGTGTAGCTGAGGCCACCCAGAACAGTTAGGCGTTTGCGATTTTCGCCAAGTCGACCTTGAACAGCCGACCGAAAAAAGGCGACAGTCTCGGGCGGCATTCGAGACCAATTCGGCGGCAGCTCGACTGCTAGGTTTCCGAGCTTCGGACTCGTTGACTCGCCATCGTCGCCACGATCGCTAGTGGTGTCGACATCGCCGAATGTCGGTGGCCGTCCCCAGTCTCCGGCGAGCTGATTGACTTTGCCATCGTTGCGCAGCGTCATTCGATTGAGCCAGCGGTCGGGAGTAGCCATCCAGAATCGAACCATTCCGTCATCTCCGGCAGTGGCGAAGGAGTTGCCTGTCGGGTGAAACGAAATCGTGCGAACCGGCCCTTCGTGGTGGGCTTGAAAAACTGGAACTACAGGAGTCAGATGTTGGTCGAGGCCGACGATCTGGCCGGAATCATCACCGAGCACTAGAAACCTCCGATCGGGACTGCTACCTCCACAGACAACGTGGCCACCAAGCGGGATTTGAGCTTCAACAAGGCGTTGTCCTGTCGTGATATCGAGAACTCTGATTCTCCGATGACCAGAGGCTTGAGCGCGACCACAGAACATGATTCCCGACTCTCCGAGGGGGACGAGAGCCCGTTCTTGGTGCTTAAAGGCAACGTCCAGATTGACGGTACGAGTGCCTGTTTCGACATTCCAGAGCGAACGGCTACAGCGGACAGCGAAGATGTTCTCGGTGAGGAATTGAAAGGTATTGTTTTTGGCTCCCAGCTTATTCCAACCAGTTTCTGGAGCGGGCGGCTCCGGGAAAACAGAGAGGGTTGTTGGATCGATCGATATCGGATGCCCCCTCATTGGAGCCGCGAGTAGCAAGTCCCCAGTGGCGTTGAACGAAAGCGCGTCGATACCGACCAAACCGCTATCAATTCGGCCCTGAATGTTTCCATTCCAATCGACAAGAACGACTTCTGAAGTTCCATCGCTGCCGACAGCCAGAACACCTGCACTACTGCTTCGCCCAGGCTGGCTAGCTAGCGCCCGGGAGGAGGTATCGTGGCATTTCGTCTCACTGAGAATTTCGCCTGTTGGATACTGAAAAATTCTTACCTGTCCATCCTCAGAAGCAGTGGCAAAGCGGTCACCATCATCGGAGAACACGACACCTCGGGTCGGGTGGCCAATCGGAACTGGGGCCGCTGCCTGCAGACCGCTCAAGTCCCATATACGAAGAGTCTGGTCTTGGCCACCGGTGCACAGAGTCAGTCCGTCGTCGAGAAACAGCATGGCAGGGATCGGTCCCGCGTGGCCGACCAGTTCGATTCCGTTTCTGTCATCCGGGTCATCGAAAAGCTGGATTTTACCCTCGCTATCCGCACTCGCCCAAATTCGGCCGCTCGGGTGCCATGCAACGCTGAAAATTTCAGAACGATGTCCACGATTAGTCCGTCCATGAGACTGCCCCTCTGCTGTCCAAAAACGCACGACGGCATCGGAGCCGCCAGTCACGAGCTCACCAGTTCCGGGACGGAAACCGACGGCACCTAGCCATCCTGAAGGAGGTGTCAGCGTCGCGCTGATGTCTCCGCTTTGGTGGTCGGCCAAAGAGACTCTGCACCGGTCAGTCGCAATCGCCGAACCGATCGCGACTCGATTCGTCCCGCGTTCCCATGCGACGGTATCAACATTGCCGGAGTCGGTCTGAATCGCTGGGTGGACGGGACTACCGTCGGTGCCCAACCAGGTTCCAACTTCGCCTTTTGACGACACGCTCAACAGGTGACCTTCTTTCGTCGCCCGAAGCCCGATCACAGAAGAGTCGTGAGCAGTCCACCGGTGAAGTTCGATCGGCTTCGTCTTGGATAGATCGAAAATTGCGATTGAGCCATTCGTAGCTCCAACTGCGAGATGAGTGTTCTGGTTGGGGAGGGCAGCGATGCTGTGAGCGCGTATGCCCGCGTTGATCCATCGATTCTCGCCCCGGGATAGGTCGACGATTCGCAAGTGCCCGCCGTTGATGATTGCCAACTTTCGCCCATTTTCTGCAGGGAATTGGGTGATCGCACGAACAGCGGAACCACAGCCAATGGAATCAATTTGCCGAGCATGGAGAAGGCTATCCGCGAGGGCGAAAGCGACTGGACTGGAAACCTCTCCGTCTCTGCGAAGTTCCTCGCGGGCGGTCTCGGTGGCCAGTTGCAACGCATCGTTCGGACTTGAGCCAAGCATCGTCCTCGCCCGGGCTGCGCTCAGTTGGCTCTCGGCTCTGAGTCGTGCCGCTTCGGCTTGTTCGGCAAACTGGGTCGCACGAATCGCCTGCCAAACACTAGCAGCCGCGCCGATGACGACAACGGCGAGAAGGCTGGAGGCGACCAACAAGGGACCGCGATGTCGGCGGGCAAATTTTCGGGCCCGATAGAAAGCGTTGGGCTGCGCTGCGGTAACCGGTTCAAAAGATTGAAACCGTCTCAGATCCTCACCGAGCGCAGCTGCCGATTGGTAGCGTTCTGCAGGCTTTACTTCGAGTGACTTGGTGACGATCGCCTCCAAGTCGCCCCGAACTTCGCGTCGCAATTGGTCAAGCGATCCCGATCGGTTCGTAGCAAATTTTTTGCTGGTTTCATCCTCCTTTGAGATCCGGCTGGAAAGCGGTTGTCGACAGCCTCCCCTGAGAACACGATCGAGCTCCGAGACTCCTTTCTGTAGCGCAGCAGCAGCATCAATCGGTAGGCGACCAGCAATCAGTTCGTAGAGAATGACGCCCAAGGCATAGACGTCACTTCGCGTGTCGAGAGTACCATCAACGCTACCGAATTGTTCCGGGCTCATGTAGTTAGGAGTGCCCATTACAGTTCCCGGAAGGGTAAGCATCGTCTCGTCAGTCAATGGGTTTCCCAGGGCCTTAGCGATTCCGAAATCGATGATCTTTGGCACAGGTTTGCCATCAACTTCGACAATCAGAATATTCGACGGCTTGAGGTCACGATGCAAAATGGCGCGCTGATGAGCATGTTCGACACCAGCGACGACTTGGCGAAAGAGGCGCACGCGGTCGGCGAGTCGAAGCCTACGCTGGTCACAGTAAGCGGTAATCGATGGCCCCTCTGCCAGCTCCATCGCGAAATAGGGCCTTCCGTCCGGAGTCGTTCCGGCATCGAACACCTTAGCAATGTTCGGGTGATCCATCCGGGCCAGAGCCTGACGCTCGGCTTCGAATCGCCGGGTTATCTCGCCGCTGGCCATTCCTGGCTTGATCAATTTCAGGGCTACATCACGCTCGATCTCACCTGTCTGATGGGCTCGATAGACGCTTCCAAAACCACCTTCTCCGAGAATCTTGCCGAGGTCATAGCCCGGGATCTCATGAGCTTCGCTAAGAAATCCCATCGCCAAGAGATTTCCGGAGCTGGTGTCGCCAGTGAATGGGGGGAGACCGATTTGGCCCGTCGACTCTTCGACTTTTAGAGTCGGAGCTTCCTCGGGAGGGATCGTATCGTGATCTGAATCGTCTTCATCCATCAAAGTGCGCGTAGTTCCTCATTTCGATCTTAACTTCGCGAAGCGATGGGATGCGAGGACATACTCAAGTGTTTAGACGCAAAGAATGACGGTAATTGCGAGGTCTCGTCAAGACTTGCTAAGCGTGCATGGGATCGGTGTCGCAGGCGATTGGCGTGATCTGGTAACACGAAGTCGAGGGCAGCCTATCACTTCGGCTCGCCAACGCGTTTGCTGCTCCACCAGTTGTCGTTCGGCTTGTAGTCAGGCGCGACAAATCCGGCGTGTTGTTTTTCAAGGCCTTGGATCTTGGTGGTCTGTAGGTATTTCCAGCGCGCCTCGCGTTTGGCCGAATCAAACTTCGGGTTGGGAGTTGGCATCCGCGCTTCGGTTGCCTTTAACCACTGATCAAGCCGTCCTCGCATCCCGCTCGTGCGTTCGGGTTGAGTCGCGGCCAAATCCGTGGTTTCCGCTTCGTCGTCACCCAAATGGTAGAACTCGTCGCGCCCATCTTCGTGGTAGTGAATGAGTTTCCAATCGCCTTCCATCAGGATCGAAGACGGCTCGCCACCTTGGTTTCCGTAGTGGGGATAGTGCCAGATCAAGGGGCGTTCTGCCAAGTCGCCAGTTCCCTCAAGAAGGGGCGTCAAACAGAGTCCGTCGACCTTCTGTTCTGCGGGCACTTCGACGCCTGCTAGGTCGAGCAATGTCGGATACCAATCGATGCCGCTAACCGGAACGGCAGACTTAGTCCTTGGGTTCGCGACACCAGGGCCGCGGATGTAAAATGGTTCTCGAATCCCCCCTTCCCACTGTCGGCCTTTACCACCTGAAAGCCGGTGACGAGCAGAGCCGCGACTCGAAGAAAGGTAATGAATTGAAGCGGGCGCATGGCAAGCTGGAATGCTGTTGGAAGTGGAGCTTTCGAGACCCCTTAAAAACCTATTCTCTCAGGGACGTAGACGTAGTCGCCAGCCTGAACAAAGAGCGTTTTAGCATCCTGGGCTTCCTTGGTTTGCGTCAGTTGCCCGAAGTTGATGGCAAAGGTCTTTTCTTCAGGGGTTCCCTTTCCTCGAGTCACGCGAATCTGTTGTTGGTATGCTTTTTTGAGAACGCCTCCGGCTTCATTGATCACTTCGACAATGTCTTGGCCGCTTTTCTCGTCGCGGAGTTTGACGATTCCGGGTTGTGCGACCTGTCCGAAAACGAAGGCGCTTGAGGCCTTCGCGTCTTCCCAAGCTTGCGCCGCTTCCTTTTCTTCAGATTTCCGAGGCTTTTTCTTCTTTTTCTTGGCGTCGTCCTTTTTGGCTGCCCCTGGCGCATACTTTGGGTTCGGCTCAGTTGGAACAGGTGCGTTGGTGCTCTCCCGCCATTTTTTCATGATGGTCAGTAATTCCTGAACCTTCTCTGGCATCGACTCAGCTAGGTTGTTCTTTTCGCCGATGTCGTCGGCAAGATTGTAGAGCTCAAGCCGACCATCTTCGAAGTGCTCCATCAGTTTGTAGTCACCGATCCGAACGACGCCAACCGGTCTCGACCGGAAGAACGGATCGCTTTGTTCGCGATTAAACTTTCCGCTGTAGCTCTGGAGATACGCAGGGAAATGCCAAAAGATCGGACGTTGCTCAAGAGCCTCGGTTCTGCCAGTTAGCAGACCGGCTAGCGACACCCCATCAAGCTCCTGATCGGGTAGCTCGGCACCGGCTAGCTCGCAGAGGGTCGGGAAGACATCGACGCCGATGATCGGTGTGTCGTTGGTCTTGTTCGCTGGGATTTTCCCGGGCCAGTTGGCGAAGAACGGAACGCGGATTCCACCTTCGTAGTAGGTACCTTTGTATCCGAACAGCGGATCCATGTCCGTGATCGGTCCGTAGCCACCGTTGTCGCTGAAGAAAAAGATCACCGTATCATCGCGAAGGTCGAGTTCCTCAAGAGTCGCAACGATTCGCCCGACGACATCGTCGACACTCTGAATCATCGTCGCCATCGGCACCGAGTCGTGGATCTTGCCTGGCGTTTTTGCCTTCCATTTTTCGACCAAGTCCTTCTTCGACTGAATCGGCGTGTGGACATTGAATGCGGTGAAATAGGCGCACCACGATTCGTCTTTGTTGTCGCGAATGAAGTCGATGACGCGATTTCCGAGGGTATCGGTTAGCCATTCTCCTTCGCGAACATCAGACAGTCCGGGGACGTTCGGGTGGGGTGGGTAGTAGCCCTTCGGTGGTGACCCACCATGGGTGCCGCCGACATTGACTTCGAAGCCCCAAGGAATCGGGTCTTTCGTTGCGTGCCATTTGCCAAACGTGCCGGTTTTGTAGCCCGCATCCTGGAGAGCGTTTCCCCATGTCTTGGTGGTCTCTGGCAGAGAGCTCGATCCCGGAATGAAGACGACTTTGCGCTCCCTTTCTGGGCCACGCGGGCCAGTGCCGACGTTGAAGACTTCGTGTTTCGGCGTGTACTGACCGCTCAACAAGCAGGCGCGGGCCGGGGCGCAGTTGGCAGCGGCTGAATAGGCATTGGTGAAGACCGTGCCGCCTTTGGCCAGAGCATCAATATGAGGGGTTTCGTAGAAATCGGAACCGGCATAGCTGGTGTCCTTCCAACCAAAATCATCGAGCAAGATAAACAGAATGTTGGGACGTTCTGAATCTGCAGCCTGAGCGGATGCGGCCTGAGTGACCATGACAATGCCAACAGAGATTTGAATGAGAAGCTTCATCATTTGTGAGGCAAGTCGATCTGATCGCCTAGGTAGTTTACGAAGACGAGGACTCGATATTGCAAGCGGTTGCCGCATACCCCGAACCGAGGTATCATACGGGGTGATTGAGAAAGTTAAAACCTCCCGCTTTCCTGGAGCTCCCCTTTTCGTTTCGGTAGGTATTATTTGTCTGGCTGCACTGCTTCCCGTAGACGCTGATGCAGGAGAGGTGATCAAGAAGACCTACTACGATCACACGGGCAAACCAGTCGTGTTGGATGTGTTGGACACCAAGCGTTCGGTCACCAAGAAAACTTCCAGCCGGAGAGTATCTTCTAGCCACTACTACCCAGTTTACAGTTACGGCTCTCATCGATCCAGCTACTCCCCGGGAAGTCGGTGCTACTCCCCTGGTTACACGTCATCGCGAGGCAGTTGTGGGCGAGTGCTCAGACCAATCTATTCCGGCTGCCGTAGCGTCGGAAGAGGAGTCTACGTCGGTGGGGCGGTGATCCGGGTGACTTATTAAAGCCTGCTGAGCGGCTGGTTTGTGTTTCTGGATTCATTCCAAAAAAAGATGAACCTATTTCGGTTGGATGAGTCCAACTGGACGATATCGACTCTTCAGTGAAACAGCCCATGGGGAAAGTGCGCGCCAATCGCACACCGAAGGCCGACCAACCGGTGCTTGCCGAACCGATCCATATTCTCTCAGACCTCCACCTTGGCCATCCAAGTTGCCGGATCGAGAACATTGGTGATTTAGAAGCTGATCTCGCTGGGGCTTCGACAGCAGTGTTCAATGGCGACACCTACGAGGAGAGAATTCCGGAAATTCAAGCCGACTCTGATCGGTCGCTGGCAGAACTAAAAACACTGTGCGCCGATCTGGGCGTAGAGCCGATTTTTCTGACAGGCAACCATGATCCTGAGATCAGCGACCTTCACTATCTCGAACTTTGCGGCGGGAATGTTTTCGTAACCCACGGCGATCTGCTTTTCCCCAAGGTCACCCCGTGGTCTCGGGAAATCCAAGAAATTACCAAGAAGCTCGATGAGGTGCATGCGGCTTTCGGCCCAGAACTCGACCATGATCTAGAGATCGCCATCGACCGGCTGATCAAAACACGCGCCGAAATTGGAGCGTTGCCGCTGGTTTCCAGACGTCGGGGATTGGTTGGTTTTGCCGGAGCGGTGCTTCGCGAAATGTTCCCACCGACCCGCATTATCGAGATCTTAGGAATCTGGAATTCGACGCCTCGACTAGCTCGGGAATTGCTTCGCAAGTATCGACCAGAGGGGAAGACGATCGTTATTGGCCACACCCATCGCGGCCACGACTCGACCTCTCCTCAAGGAGTCCGCGTGATCAATACGGGCACCTTTGCTGCCGGGTTCGGGCGCAGGGTCGTTCGGATTGAGGACGGGAAAGTGAGCTAGGGGACATAGCTATCACTGACTTAGATGGGGCGACCCTTTCAGAGGTCTACTTGGTTGCACTCCGTTTACCTTTACTTCCCATGATGAAACGATTATAGGAAGGCATGTCAGAGACTCTTTCTACCAACGTCCTCGGGCCCGATGTTGAAATCATCGGTGAGGTGAGGTTCAATTCAGATCTAATCGTCGACGGTAAGGTCGATGGAAAGATCGTGACCAAGGGTAGCCTGACAATTGGCGAGAATGCCAGAATTAAGGGTGAACTTGAAGCCGGGAAGATGAATGTTTTCGGTGTCGTTGAAGGCAATTTAAAGAGTAGTGACCACTGCATCCTTCAGCCTGATTGCAGCGTTGTCGGCGATATCGAAGCCACCTCGCTGACCATGTCAGAAGGCGCTTCGTTCTCTGGCCGGTCGATCATCGGTCGCAAGCCGGGCGCGTAGTCGTAAGACGGCTGATCTCCGTATACTCAGATTTATTTTCTCCTATGGATTTTTGTCGTCTGTTTTTTGGCCCTGAGCCTAACCACTGTCGTTGCTTCCGCCTCGGCAGAGCCTAGAGACGACAATTACGCGATGGCCGCTCGAACGACGGCTCATGGAGGCGGTTTCGGAGATATCGCCGGAAAATACGAAGGCTACACGAGAGTCGCGTTAGCTGCCCGCCTTGGGGGAGACCTTTTTGGAGAAGATGGCAATTTCATCGTCTTCACCGAGCCAGTTGATTTCTCGGACATCATTGCTGACTACCCTCGCGCTGCCGCATTCTTGTTAAGACTCGAAGCGTTCATCGCTACTACTGACTCGAACGTGGCTGCAGTTGCCGTTCCTGCCTTCCTAGAAATCCTCAGCAGCAGTGGGGCGGACGCCGCTGAATCAGCGATCGAAATTTTCGAGCTCCTGCTACCCGATCTTGGAGCAGAGTCTTCGGCCATCGCCATTCCGTCCTTTATCAACTACATGTAGTCGGTGCGGCGAGCTCCACTCCTCGTCCTCTGTGAGTGGATCGCTTACTCGGAACCCTGCGGTTTTGTACTGAGCAAGTCATCGAGGTGTTTGCGAATCGAAGGACTGTTTGGAGCGAGCTCAGCAGCTTCCTTGAGGGTCTTTTGCGCTTCTCTCAACTTGCCTTGCTCCTTTTGCGCCATCGCTAGGTGCTCCAGAATAACGGCGTCCTCCGGATACAGCTCGTCGCGTTCTTTAGTCAGAAGCTCATAGGCGTGTGCCAAGTGCCTTTCGGCTTCTTCAAAGTTCCCTTTCACGAAGTGGAACCAGCCAAGGCTATCGACATAGGCTGACACGTCGGGGACTAATTCGTTGGCGTGTTTGATCATTTCGCCTGCTTGGTCGACGTGAAGCTCGCGCTCCAGCCACATGTATCCGAGGTAGTTGTAAATCCGAGCACCAGCGACAGGATCGTCATCAGGGACTTTTTCTAGAGCTTGTTTGAATCGACTAGAAGCCCCATCAATGTCCCCAGCTCGTTCAAGAGTCGCGCCAAATTCAAAATAGAATTCAAGCGTTAGATCGGCATCTTCATCATCGGCTAAGGCTTCCGCTTTAACGAACGAGGGAACTGCTTCACCAGGCTCGCCGTCTTCCCGCTGAGCGATGCCGAGAAAAAAATGAGCCATGCTCGAGTTTGGGAATAAGATGGTCGCGCGCCGACCGACATTCACTGCCGTTGCCGCATCGTTCTTCCCATAGAGCAAAAGTTTACACAGCTTGATATAGTCATCATGCTTCCCTAGCTTTAATTCGAGGGCTCGCTGGAGGTGGAGGAGAGTTCGATCAAGATCGTCTTTTTCGGCGAAGAGATCAGACAGCTTCTTGTGGGTCAGCGCATTGAACGGGTCAATTTCCGACAAAGTAACCAGATCCGCAATGTGGCCTTCGACATCGCCTAAAGCTTTGCGGACATCTGCCAAACGAAACCGCTGTTCAAGGAGGTCGGGACGCCTTTTAATGATGTCTTCATAGGCTGACTTCGCCTTGTCATACTGCTCGCTGTTGACGAAATACTGTCCGACAGCGATTCGGGTAGCAGAGTCTTTCGGCCCAGCCGCCTTGAGGGCGCTTTCGTAGAACCGGTTGAGTTCCGCCATGTTTGCCGCCCGCGCGCCGACTTTGTTCAGCGGCCAAAGGCTTCGTGCAATCCGGGCTAACTGAATCAGCTGGGGTGCATCCTCGACTGACCGAGTATGTGCCGCTCGGAGAAGGTCGCGAGCCTGATCGATTTCACCGGCGGCTCGGTGCAGGGAAATGCGCTGCCGAATCGCAGCTAGTGATTGAGGGAATTGCTCGAGAGCTTGGTCGGCTGCTTCAATTCCGCGCTCCCGCAGGCCTTCCTTTTTATTGCCGAAGTTGATCGCGAAATTCGACAGCGCCAGAAGCGGTCGGACGCTATCCTGGGAATTCTCGATCGCGTCCTCCAACAGTTGCTGGGCTTCGTCATAGTTACCCTCCGCGGCGAGAATGCTGGCGGCTCGCTGAGCAACTCCCGATGAATCGTTCGGGAGAATTTCAATGATCTCACGATAGGCTTCGAGAGCGTCTTCCGACTCCCCAACCCGTTGCTTCTTCAGCGCACGCTGATAGAGCACAAGGGCACGGGAACGCTCTTCGATGGCATTCCGTTGAGACGCGACTGGATCTCCTGGCCGATAGAATTCGGTCAGGGAAGAAGAAAAAGCCGTATCCGGGCTACGCTCCTGCGCAATCCCAGATACGGCTAAAAAAATGACTCCACAGGCAGCGATCCACACAGATCCCAGCCGATTTCGTTCCCTCTGCGCGCATGAAAGCACGATGGGTGAATCAGTGGGAAGGTGGCCTGCCATGAAGCGAGGCTAAAGTCCTAGGACTTGTAGCGCAAACGCTTCTTGTGGCGGTTCTGCTTCATACGCTTCCGCCGCTTGTGCTTGCTGATTTTTGTCTTACGACGCTTTTTGAGAGATCCCATGATTGGTAAAGCTAAATGCTGTAGTCTGTGAATTTAGAATATCACCTTGTTGAGAGGGTATTCAATGATGCCTTCTGCTCCGAATTCTTTCAGTTGAGGAATAAGATCGCGAACGACTTTGTCCTCGGCCACGATTTCGATCGCAACCCAGCCATCTTGCACGAGTTGCGAGACAGTCGGAAGGCGGAGCGAAGGTAGGCAATCGAGTATTTTTTGCAAATTTTTTTCCTCGACGTTGAGCTTCAGACCGACGCGGTCTCGAGCTTCGAGTGCGCCGGTGAGCAGAGTGGAGATCCGCTCGGCTTTCTGGCGCTTCCATGGGTCTTGGGCCGCCGTCTTGTTCATGACGAACTGCGGGTAAGACTCCATGATGGTGTCGAGGATGCGCAAGTTGTTGGCACGGAGAGAATTTCCCGTTTCGGTAATGTCGACAATGGCGTCGACCAGCTCCGGAACTTTGACTTCGGTGGCGCCCCAACTGAATTCGACTTCAGCTTCGACGCCGTTCTCTTCAAGGTAGCGTCGGGTCAGCCCCATCGCCTCCGTTGCGATTCGCTTACCCTGCAGATCTTGAATTGTTTGGAACGGAGAATCTTCTGGGACGACGACTACCCAACGCGTGGGATTGGTGGTTGCCCGGCTGTAGGCGAGGTCGCAGAGCACTTCGACTTCGGCACCGTTCTCCACGATCCAATCTCGTCCCGTGATTCCACAGTCGAGGAAGCCTTGATCGACATACCGGCCAATTTCCTGTGCTCGGATCAGCCGTGTTTCGATCTCTTTGTCATCAATGGTCGGCTTGTAAGAGCGTGAACTGACGTAGAGGTCGAACCCTGCTTTCTGGAACAAGTCGACGGTTGGGTCTTGAAGGCTTCCTTTTGGAAGGCCGATTTTTAGCGTGTTGGCGGGTGCTGACATGCGATTCCCCCCCGGTTAGGGGCCGTCTTCTTAGACCCGAAGTGGCGACTATGCCAGAGGAAATCTGTGTCGACTCCGAGGCAATTTTGGAACACTACCTCTGATTAACTCTCAGCGTGCTGCTCGACTAGGGCTCGAATTGCTTCAACGGAGGCTTCGGTCGGGTATGTGACTGGGGTCTTTTCACGCAAGGCTTCGAGGGTCGGGTGCGTCGACTGGATACCAATGCTCTCCTCAATCGTCTCCGGGAACTTGGCCGGATGTGCAGTCGCCAGGATCACCGATGGCCGATCGGGGTCGACTTTTTTGAAGCCGCAAGCGGTGTGAGGATCGATGACATAGCCGTAGTCTTCGTAGCAGGAACGAATCGCTTCCCGAATGTCGGCGTCGTCGCTTTTTGTCGCCGTGAAGGTGTCTGGATCGAAGTCCGCGATGTCCAATCCGCCCCGCGACTTGAACTCATCCATGTGTTCGGCAACCACCGCACCATCCCGGTTCTTGAGGTAGAAAAGATAGCGCTCGAAGTTAGAGGCGACTTGAATGTCCATCGACGGAGCCAAGCTCGGATCGACAGCTCCTGGCGCGTAGCTTCCGGTGGTGAACAACCGGTGCATGATGTCATTCTGGTTGGTGGCAATCTGGAAACTCGGGATCGGAAGACCCATTTTGCTGGCCAACCAACCCGCTAGGACGTTCCCAAAATTTCCAGTCGGCACAATGAACTCGGGCCCGGCTGGGTGGTTGCGATCGGCTTCTGGCAACTGCAGCCAAGCCGACACGTAGTAGATCGACTGAGCGAGAATCCGGGCGAGGTTGATCGAGTTGACGGCCGAGAGCCCGTGGCTGGCTTTGAACTCGAGATCGGCGAAGATGTCTTTAATAATCCGCTGGGCATCATCAAAGGAACCCTTGATCGGGATCGGGTAGATATTGTCGGCACCGGTGCAGGTCATTTGCCGCTCTTGCAGCTCCGAAATCCGACCATGCGGGTAGAGGATAAAAACGCGAACGCCTTGTTTATTAGCCAATCCTGAAATGGCTGCGGCACCAGTATCACCCGACGTTGCGCCGAGGACATTGATCGGATTCCCGGTGCGTTTGATCTGGTCTTCGAAAAGGTTACCAAGAAGCTGCAGCCCAAAATCTTTGAAGGCGAGTGTCGGTCCGTGGAACAACTCCAACACATGCAAGCCGTCCCGGAGGGTGTGGAGAGGCGCGTCGAAGTCGGCGTAGGACTTGTCGACCAATTCGCGAAGCTCGCTCGCCGAGTGATCGGTATCGAACACTGATAAGAAGCCGTGCGCGAGATCGCGATAGTTGGCTCCTTTCCAATCGCTCAGCTGTGAAGTCAGATCAGGAAGTTCCTCTGGAACATATAGCCCGCCGTCAGGAGCTAGCCCAGTGGCGAAAGCTTCGGTAAAACTGAGTCCTGCGGATTGTCCTCTGGTGCTCTGATAGCGCATGAGTTCGTCTTGAATGAATGCCGTTCACAAATGTTGTTCTGATGAGCGGGGCTAACAGTAAACCCAATCGGCGCTCCGACGACCAAAAAAGAGAGTTGGGCTTTCAATACGGACCATGTTAGTGTCGTAATTACACGAAATGGATCCCGTACCCGAATTGTCTTTGCACAACCAACCCCAGGCTCAGCGTCATTGGGGGCTTCAGCTCTCGATGGGTGATTTAGCGTTTCTGGCTGCCGCCGCACTGAGTTGCTTGGGGCTCTGGAAAACCCAAGGCGACCTCGGGTTCGCGCTGGCTGTTTTGATTGGGTTCGTGGTGTTGCACTTTTTTCTGTTCTGCAACGTGTTCCGGATTCCGCGAAAACTGGAACTCATTTGGGCAGGCCTGTTTGTCTTGGTCATGGCGGGTGGCATTCTGCATTCGGGATTCGTCTTGATAGCCCTGCTGCCCATCCAACTCATCATCACTTGTGTGTGCATCGTCGTTGCGATGCGAAGGCAGGATTATCATGGGATTTTCGCAGACCGGATGAATGCGGAATTGGACGGATATTTGGCGCGTCGGATGCAGCTCGAAAGATAGCGAACCAACCCTCGAAAAGTCTTTGCGCCAGTCCCGTCCGTGGCGTTCGTTTGGCGAAGGCCAAAATCTCTCGGCCTGCACCTCAACACACCATGGAAAAAGGCGAGCGCAGAATGTTCAAAAGGGTCGTTCTCAAATTGAGCGGCGAGGCCCTTCGCGAGGACGGTAGCGCAGATAATATCTCCCCTGAGATTGTCGAAAATATGGCATCCCAGATCAAGGAAGCCCAACAGGGTGGCCTTGAAATCTGCATCGTCGTGGGAGGCGGAAATTTCTGGCGCGGAATCAGCGCCAGCAACCGCGGCATGGAGCGAGCGACTGCAGACTACATGGGCATGTTGGCGACCGTGATGAACGCCCTCGCTCTTCAGAGCATGCTCGAAGCGATGGAAGTTCCGACTCGCGTTCAATCGGCGATCGAAATGAAGAACGTCGCCGAGCCGTTCATTCGTCGCGTCGCGATGCGCCATCTGGAACTCGGACGCGTGGTGATCTTCGCCGCCGGCACTGGTAACCCATTCTTCTCGACCGATACCACGGCAGCTCTTCGGGCCAGCGAGATCGGCGCCGATGTCATCTTTAAGGCGACCAAGGTCGACGGTGTTTATGACTCTGACCCAGTCAAAAATCCCGACGCCAAGCGTTACGAATCATTGTCCTTTCAAGACGCCCTCGAGCAGAAACTCCGCGTCATGGATTCGACCGCCTTCAGCTTGTGCATGGATAACGACAAGCCGGTCATCGTCTTCGATATGATGGCCCCTGGAATGATTAGTCGCGCGCTTCAAGGCGAGCCTGTCGGCACCATCGTTCACAACTAACAATTTCGCCACGAGCTGGCACCACTCTACAACACACAGACTCAAGATCATGGACGCAGAAACCGCAATTATGGAGGCCGAAGAGGCCATGGAGAAAGCCATCGCTCACATGGGCGAGGAATTCTCAACAGTCCGCACCGGCAAGGCTTCGCCGGCGATCGCCGAAAACTTGGACATTCATGTCGAATCCTACGGCACGAAAATGAAGCTCAAGGAACTGGCCGTGATCACATCTCCTGAGCCCCGACTGCTTCAAGTTTCTCCCTTCGATCCCTCTGCCATTGCAGACATCGAAAAGGGCATTCGTGAGAGCAAGCTCGGCATCAATCCGTCCGTTGATGGGAAGATCATCCGGCTGCCGTTTCCTGAGCTGTCTGAGGAGCGCCGCATTGAGCTGGTGAAAATGGTCAAGGGCATGGCTGAGGAGACTCGGGTTCGGATCCGCGCCTCCCGTCGTGACGGCATCGACCACATGAAATCACTTCTCAAGGACAGCGAACTGACCGAAGACGGATTCCACGATCAGGAAGATCTGGTGCAGAAGCTCACCGACAAGTTTGTCAAACAAGTCGATGACCAGGTCGAGAAGAAGGAAGCGGAAATCATGACGGTTTAGCCGTCGCTATTTTCAACTGATGGCTACTCACGCACCCGCCGACTATCTCGACCTCGAGGAGTTCGAGCACCGCGTAATCTTCGCTGGGCTGGACAATGTTTGGGACGCTCTCCCAAAGATTGTCGAGCATCTCATGCCTTTGGTCGGAGCACCTTCGCTCATTGAAGGAAAATGCAGCCCATTAGCCCATATTGATGAGACAGGAGTCGTCATCAAATCGGGTGCCGTTGTTGAAGCTGGAGCCGTGGTCAAAGGCCCAGCGATCATCGGCGAAGGCACTCAGATTCGCGCTGGTGCCTACGTTCGTGGCAATGCGATCATCGGAAACGGTGTCGTGATCGGTAATTCCTGCGAGATCAAGAACAGCATCATCTTTAACTCCGCCGAAGTCCCCCACTACAACTATGTGGGCGACGCGATTTTAGGCCATAAGGCCCATCTCGGAGCCGGGGTGATCTTGTCTAACGTCCGGCTCGATCGGCAGCCGGTTTCGTTCTACAGCGAAGACGGAACCCGAGTCAGCACCGGCTTGAGAAAATTCAGCGCCGTGATTGGAGACCGTGCTGAAGTCGGCTGTAATTGCGTCATCAGCCCCGGAGCCCTGATCGGCAGAGGTTCGATTCTCTATCCACTAACTCATTGGCAGGGAATTCTACCTGCCGGAAAGATGGTCAAGCATCGCCAGAATCTTGAGGTGGTGGATATGCTCGGGAAGAGTGAGGCTTAAGCCAGAGGCTTGAGCTGCCTGGTGGAAAGATCATCGTCTCTGCGGGCGTTATCAATGAATGTCCCAAAAACCATACCGCTACTTGGTCTTGAGCGCCTTACTCGCGGTTTCGATCCTGTTCGCTGGTTCGTTTTCGGTGGGTGCAGAAGTGGCGGATGAAGCCGCAGCGATTGATACCCTGGTCGATGCCACTCTGTCGGCGGAGGGAGTGGCTCCCAATCCTGAGATTTCTGACGCGACCTTTCTCCGACGCGCCTATCTCGATATCGCGGGCAGGATTCCCACTCCCGAGGAGGCAGACGCCTTCTACGAGTCTGGCCAAAACCGCCCGGAGCTAATTGCCAAACTGATCCGCTCGGACGCCTTTGTCAGCCACTCCTACAACTGGTGGGCCGACGTGCTCCGGCTGAAAGGAAACGCCTACCAAGAGGCCGCTTACCAGCTCTGGGTGAAGGATGCCCTGCGCGAAAATCTACCCTATGACCAAATGGTCAGGGATCTTGTTGCACCCAAGGGTCTTATTTGGGAGAACGGTGCAGCGGGCTACTACTTCCGGGATATTGGGATGCCGCTCGACAACATGTCGAACACAGTTCGGATCTTTCTCGGGACACGGCTGGAGTGCGCGCAGTGCCACAATCACCCCTTCGATAAGTGGACGCAGATGGACTACTTCCAGATGGCCGCCTTTACCTTCGGAGTTAATCCGAGGGACTACGCAGCGGAAAATCGGAACATGTTCATGAAATCCTTCGCTGAACGTCGCGATGCGATTTTTAAAGAAGCGAGTGGCCAGGATTTATTAAGCTACCCGCGAAAGAAGCAATTACAGAATCTAGGCAAGATCAAAAAGCGCTTAGACCGCGAGGGGATCGACCCAGAAGAGTTCAAAAAGGGCATTCAGCGCGGCATCGCTGCGGTTGAGAAGGCAGACCTCGAATCGGAAGCGAAGGGTGCTAGGGAGGCGTTCAACGATCTCTACAATAACCTCCAATACGTCCGTTTGGGATACGACGAAAAGCGATCGCTGAAGCTTCCTCACGACTATCAGTACGACGACGCCAAGCCGAAATCTTCAGTGGTGGCGCGCGCGATGTTTGCCCTCGAGGAAGACGGAGCAAGCCGCGAAATTGGCACGGGTCTTGACGCCTATGCCGAATGGATGACCTCGCCCGCTAATCCGGCGTTTACCAAGGTGATCGTCAATCGACTGTGGAAGCGCGCTTTCGGCGTCGGGGTCTATGAGCCTGTCGATGATCTCACTGAGCACACACTGCCATCCGATCCCGCTCTTCTCGGTCACCTCGAAGAGTTGCTCCGCGATCTCAACTACGACACCCGAGCTTTTCTTGAGGTGATCTACAACACCAGAGCCTATCAGCGTGCCGCGAACACTGAAGAGGTGCTGGCCGGTGTGCCCTACTACTTCCCCGGCCCCAAATTGCGCCGTCTTACCGCCGAACAGATCTGGGATTCACTGGTTGGGTTGTGCATCCAAGAGGCAGATTCTTTTCACCCGAATCAGGTTCGTCTTGAACGCTCAATCGCTGTTGTGAAAGCGCGCTATGAAGCTCTAGAAGGCGTGCCTTACGAAGAGTTTGCCGAGCGTGCATCGGCCGCAGCAAAGGTCAGTGCTGAGGATCAAGGCGAGCTCAATGAACTTCGCGAATCCATGTTGGCAGCTCTCGACGCCGGTGACTCAACCCGAGTGACTGAGCTGAGAAAAGAGTACAGAGCGAAAGATGGAGCTGCCGAGCGTAAGCTGAACGAGATCTTTGAAATTGGTGGGCGACGCGCCGCAATGGCCGCTGGCGCTGGTTCTGCCATGAAAGGCTACGGCGTCAGAACTAAGGACAGGAAGAATCTGCAAATCGATCTTCCAGATCCACCTGAAGGTCTGAGTAAATCACAGATGAAGGCTTGGAAGTCTGGCCTAAATCGTGACATGTCCATGTTCAAGAGACTGGTCGGAGAAATGGCTCGCGCTTCCGAACTGCAGGCGCCCGCTAGAAGGGGACATTTCCTGCGAGAGTTTGGTCAGTCTGACCGAGAAGAGATCCAGAACGCGAACCATGACGCGTCGGTGCCGCAGGCTCTGAATTTGCTCAATGGCCGGACGATCGATGCCATCGCCAATCGTTTCGCCGTGTTCGGTCGCCGGATCGAAGCAGCTGATACCGAGCGGGCAAAGATCGAAGCGATTTTTGCAGCGATGCTAACTCGACGGCCGACGGAGGCAGAGTTCGCCACCATTTCCGATCGGCTCGATTTCGAGGATCCGAAGGCCTATCGGGAACTGATTTGGGCACTCCTGAATACCCAGCAGTTCATGTTCATTCAGTAGGGTAGACTTCAACGAGATCCTGCATAGGCCCGATCACGAAAGGCCTATTGTTGAGATTAGTCATTTAGGGAAAGTCTGATCAATTCCGCCACCTGCCACAGAGATGGGAATTGAAGTCAGCTCTGGCAGCGCTTCGCGCTGAAGAAAAAGAGAGGCCCTTCGGGTTACAGCCCAGACTACGCCTAGCTTTGTCGCTCGTTGGTTGTGGATTAGGACGACGATGCGTCTAACTATTCGCTAGCGACAACTACTGGTTTTAGATTGCGCTGCTCCCCGACTTCTTGCCACACTTTCATTTCAAACTGAACGAAAGCGGCTGACTCGGGAGTCCGGGGTCTGTTTTCTTCAAAACAAACAGAAACCATGAAGAAATCGCAAATCCTGAAGCTCGCCCTCACCGGCAGCGCCGTGTTAGGAACGGCACCACTTGCCTTCGGTCAGGGAAGAATTGTTAGCGGAAACGGAAACACCGCCAGCGGCCAGAGCTCCGTCATCGTCGGAGGAAACCAGAACACGACCACGGGCCTGATCTCTGGTATCATCACGGGTGCTAAAAATACCGCTTCCGCTCAGGGAGCAGGAATCATTACCGGTTTCGAGAACGAGAACGGCGGCTTCGACTCCGTCATCGTTGCCGGAGCTCGGGGGAGAATCCTCTCAGGGTCCGCCAGCACGGTGATCCTCGCGGGCAGCGACAACACCATGGGGGCTACCAGCGCTGGCTCCTTCATCGGGGCAGGCCAAAGGAACACGGTTTCAGGTTTTCGATCCGGAATTGTCGTGGGCAATGATAACACCGTCACCAGTGATGCGGTTAACAGCGTCATTCTTACGGGTAGGAACAACATCATGAGTGGTGTCGACAGCGCCATTCTCTGCGGAGCCAACAACACCGTGGGTAGCAATGCCGTCTTCGCAGCAGCAGGCGGACAGAATGCCAGAGTAAATCACAGCGGCAGCTTCGTCTGGAACTCTGGGAGCACCGCCTTTTTCTCCACTGACCAAGAACAGTTCCTCATCAATGCGGACAGGGGCGTCGGTATCGGCACGAATCGCCCGAATTGGACTCTTGAGGTCGCGAGTGATTCGACGACCGCCATCACGTGCAAAACCTACGCTGGGAGCTGGGGGGGCACATTTATCGGCAAATCCGCCAATGGCACAGCAGCCGCTCCAACGGCGACGACATTCAGCAACACGCTGGCATCCTTTCGGGGCGGCGGCCATGACGGCACCTCTTTCAGATCGGTGCGGGCATCGATGAACTTTCACGCCTCCCAAAATTGGACAAGCTCTAACCAGGGTGCCGAAATCCGCTTCTCTACTGCGGATAACAATACAGTAACACCTGACGAGCGTATGCGGATCACCCACGATGGTAGAGTCGGGATCGGGACGACGAGTCCAGGCGTGGCACTCGATGTGGTTGGCCGCCGAAATACTTCGAATTCTGGCACGACGACTTCCTTTACTGGAGGCAGTGGCAGCCTACTTACGAACTCCAATCAGAGTTGGTTCGCATCAATCAGAGCGAGCAGTGGAATCGTCGCGGGGGCTGGTTACCTAACCTCCTCGGATGCTCGCACCAAGGATGTGCAGGGCCTCTCAGATGGCACCGCAGACCTCGACCGGTTGCTCAAAATAGAAATAGCCGATTACCTCTATAAGGATACGCTCACGAAGGGCAGCGGCGCGAATAAGAAGGTCATCGCCCAACAGGTGGAAGAAGTTTTCCCCCAAGCTGTGAAGGCCAGCACCAACGTCGTTCCCGACATTTATCAGAAGGCCACGATTGCTGGCGGTTGGGTGGAACTGGTTACAGACCTGAAAGTTGGCGAGCGGGTACGCCTAGTCGCTGACAACGGTCACCAAGCTGTCCACGAAGTGCTCGAGCTGCGCGAAGGTGCCTTCCGTACCGCCTTCGTCGAAGACGTTGAACAAGTGTTCGTCTTTGGCCGGGAGGTGAACGACTTTCTTATTGTAGACTACGATGCAATCTCCATGCTCAACGTGTCCGCCACCCAAGAGCTGGCTCGGAAACTGGAATCCAGAGACGTCGAGCTCGCCAAGATGCGCGCCGAACTCACTGAGCTGCGCGACACCAACCACGCTCTGGCAAAGAAGCTTAGTTCGCTCGACGCACTGAACGAGAAGTTTGCCCGGCTCGAGAAAGCGATTGGCGGTGACGAAGAGCCTAGCGACGAAAAGACAGTAGCCGTGAGTCTTCCTCTCAGGTAACCGCCCTACCAAGCCGACACCTTTCCAGCTCGCCCTTACTGGTGACCTAGTTAGCAGACCACTTCGGTATCGGTAAGAATATCGTGTGGCGCGCGTGGCGCGGTCTCTAAGACCGAGAAGCAGCTCAATAAGGAGCACCAAGCAGCCGAGCCAGTAGATCGCCAGCGGCAGCAACAGCCATGGTAACCACCGGGCAAAGGTCGCGCGCTGAGATGAGCATGGATCCAGATCAGTTCTGACGATCCACAAACCGCAGGCCATTTTCCCAATGCTGCGCGCTTGGCGAAGAAACGGGAGATTAAACAGCAAAAAGATCACTACAGACAGAAGCCAGCACACCCGAAGTTGGATTCCCTCAGACATAGCGAACGGGAACAGCCACTCGCAGAGACCGAAAACCGCAGCATGAATGGCAATTAGAATGATGGCATCAAGTGCCGAAGCAGCCAACTTACGACGAATAGGAGGAGTGTGGTAATCCGGCTCGGCGCTGAGTTCTGGCTCGCTTTCAGTGTGACTCTCAGGAGGCTGATAGAGGTTTAATTCCGGATCGTCCATGGCACCTCATCGAATGCATGTCGCTAGCCGAATTGTCTAGCTTCTGAGCACACAGCCGGGCTTCATCGCTGTGGAACTAGCAATGGCGGGCGTTTCTTCGCAGACCACCGACTTGACTTTTCTCTCAGGCACCGCTCCCTCTGATTCATGTCGAAGACCGCCATTATCTCAGATCCACACGCCAATCTTGAAGGGTTGAAGGCGGTGCTTGCTGAGGTGGCGGAAGCGGAGATTGACTCGCTCGTCTGTGGTGGTGACATCGTCGGCTATGGCGCTCAACCACGAGAGTGTTTGGAACTTCTAAGAGAGATTGGTGGACAGGCGGTTCTCGGAAATCACGATCACTATGCGAAGATTATCAACGAGAAGGGAAAAGGGGAATTGCCTGATGGATGGGAACATAATCCCGTTTGGGCTGGAGTGGCTCGTGCCGTCGACGAACTCAATGACGAGCAGATGGCATGGCTCGGCGACCGGCCGTGGGTGCTTCACCTCGAAGGCGGGGCATTGTTAGCCCATGCAAGTCTTCACGAACCCGATAACTGGCGCTATCTAAGTAGCGAAAAAAGCGCTCTGCCCACGCTCGAAATTTTGAGGGAACAGGGAATTGGGGTCGGATTTTTTGGCCATACCCATCGAATCAACGTGTTTTCCCATCCATCGGGGGAGCAAGCTAAGCGGATCGACGAAAACCACTACCGGATCCCCGACGGTGCGAATTGTGCGATCACTGTCGGTTCGGTTGGACAGCCCAGGGAACAAGAAGACTGGCGGGCAACTTGGGCGATTTGGGATTCCGAAGAACACACCGTCGAATTCCGCAGGACGAGCTACGATTGTCAATCCGCAGCCAAATCGATCCTCGATGCTGGATTGCCCGCTCTGTCTGCCTTGAGACTGTTACCCCCGCAACAGCGTTCTCAGACAGCAGAAAATTTAGGCATCGATCGCCGATAGTTCACTGAGGATTCCATGCCTATCGGACTTTGGGCTAACTGTTTCCATCTTGAATGGCTTGGTGAGCGGCAGAAACTTTCTGATATTTTTCTGCCCAATGACGGATGCCTTTTTGCTGCTCCTCAGCCAACGATCTTTTGATTTCGGCGGGACAGCCAGCCACCAGCGATCCAGGCGGAACCTTCGTTCCCGGTAAAACCACGGCTCCAGCTGCGATGATCGAGCGAGCTCCGATCTCTGCTCCGTCCATCACAATTGCCCCCATTCCGATCAGGACTTCGTCTCCGATGACACAGGCATGAACAATGGCTCGATGCCCGCAAGTGACGTCATTCCCTATAACTGCGGGCTTTTCGCTCGAAACATGGACGATGACCCCGTCTTGAACATTGGTGCGTTCCCCGACCACGATCGCATTGATGTCACCGCGTAAAACGCAGGTCGGAAAGACACTGGAACCAGCTCCAATCGATACATTTCCCATGATCTCCGCAGACTCCGCAACGTAGACACTTTGATGAATTTTAGGTTCCTTTTGTAGGTGTTGAAGCTCCTCCATGGCTAAATGGCTGCTAGAATCCGCGATACGGCAAGTGAGAAGTCGGGTGTCAAAATATGTTGACGCTTGATACCTAAGGGGTAATTACGAGAAATGGCTACGGCGTAACGTTCGCATAGCCGAACACACAAGACTATGAACAAGGCAGAACTCATTGAAGCGATCGCAGACAAACTCGGTGCATCCAAAGCGGAAGCGACCGACGCTCTTCAAGCGGTCACAGACTCCGTTGTTGCAGGTGTAAAGGCGGATGAGACCGTCCAGATCATCGGCTTCGGCACATTCAAGATCTCTAAGCGTGCAGCCCGTGAGGGTCGCAACCCGCAAACGGGTGAGAAGATGCAAATTAAGGCATCGAAGTCCATCAAGTTCACCCCTTCTTCTGTCATCAAGAAGAGCCTTTAGGCTGGGGCTAACTCTCAAAACCGCTGCTGGCGTTTGCCGGCAGCGGTTTTTTTGTATCAACTGTTCGACGATGACATCCGATCTAAGGTTGCGTCCGTAGACACAAGGATCGCTGAAGGCCAACAGAATGACGAGTATTCGATCCGAGCAGTAATCGAATGCTGAATTGACCAAATTACTCTCGGCCTCTTTGACGACGATTTGAGCGCCCGCTGCATCCCGCCACGATGAACTCTTATTCCTCCAATCATTCATGAAAGCGTGCCACGCCCCTCGTAGGATTGCGTTTAGGATTTGCTCCACCTCGGCTTTCCTCTGGATCGGTTGCTTACCGGTCGTTTCCGCACCCCGAAAACAGCCGGATAGGACGGCTGAGAAACCGGCGTTCGAGGACTATTGTGAACGGCTCGAGCAAGAAATTCAGGGGCGGAAACACGGCTTCCTCGCCGGCAATATCAGCTACTACGTCGGAGGCTACTATGCCAGTTGGCGGCCAACCGAGGATGAGACGATTGGACTGACCCATCCCTTCCATCACGATCTGAGAAGTCGCGGAGTCGGTCTGGTTGAAAGTCAGCTCAAAGGCGGGGAACACACTGGAATCGGCAATGACTTTGAGGGCTGGGAATTCTACAAAGACACTCGGGTGCTCTACGGCAGCGTTGTCATCAATGGAAAAACTCACCAACATCCCAAGCCCCAAAGCATGCTCTGGCGCCCAGATAAAGTCGTCTGCACCTACCAGGTCGATGGGGTCACCCTGAAGGAAGAAAAATTCATCGCCGCCAACGACTCTGCCGTCTCGATAATCAAGGCCTCCCAACCCGTAACCCTGAACTTTTCGGGGAACAGTTTCTATCATCGGAACAGTGTCTCTTCGACCGCCTCAATTCACCATAGCAGTCGAGTCAACGCCTTGGTGATCACCGAGGGCGGAACCGTGCGGAGCCGACCGGATGAACACGGCGGTGAACGTGTTGGGCCGTGTGTGTATCAAGGGATGTCCACCGTTCTAGGAGCGTCTCGAAAACTCTCAGACGTTGCCTTGAAAGCCGATGACAAGGACGTGCAGCATTATTCATTTTCGGTGCCGTGCGACTCTGAGGGAACGGCCGTCGTCTGGGCGATGCACGATGATTCGGAAACCGCAATCGCAGCGGCACAGGCAGCGCTCACTGATCCTCAAGTACTTCTCAAGGCAAAGACCGCAGAGATGAACCGGCAGTTGAACGACGAGATCCCCTACTTCAGGTGTCCCGACAAAAAGTTTGTCGATATCTACTACTACCTCTGGTCGCTCTATCTCATGTACAATATCGATGTTGGAAAAGGCTGGGAAAAAGAGCTGCACACCCAAAGTGCGGTAAACAATTTCCTCGGCATCCACCGCTACGACGCCGCCTTCCAGATCAAGGTCAGCGCCTGGACTGCCAACAAACCGAAGTATGCTTATGGCAACGTCTTGACTTGGAAACACCTCACTAAAAACGGGCGCTTCCGTGAACTTGCCGATGGCCTCCGGATGATTTCTGACAACAAGGGAATCTCTTGGCACAGCGGAGCCTACGGTGGGGAGACGTCCGAGCACGTCCTAGGAGCCTGGCAGATCTACCAACACACCGGCGACCTCGAGTTTCTCAGAGACTGCTACGAAGACCATTTCGCGACCTTGTTTTGGAAGAAGATATCGGTCTTCGCGATGAACGAGTTCGAGGTCGCTGAAACGCTCGAAGAGATGGCCAGACTTCTAGGAAAGGAAGACGATGTCACGCATTGGCAACAGGCGGTTCGCACAGACCCCGAGCACATCCGCGAGATGTTCGACCAACGTTGGCAAGTCCACGGTATCCCCAACTATTTCGAAGGCCCAGAGAATGGCATGATCATGACCACTGGGTTCTGGGCGATGCGCTCGCCCCATTTCCCGAACGAATATGCCCGCCCGATGGTTGAGGAATGGGCTCTCGATCGCGACAAGGGATTCTACGGTGAGTTCTTTCCGCTAGCCATGTCCAAGCAAGCGATGCGCGCCTTCGCCACTGATGTCGACCATTCGTTCGGCTACACTCCGGACACGGCATATTTTCTTCTCGATGGCATTTTCACCCAAGGGCTGACTGCCGAGGCGAGTGCCCTGACATTGAATCACCTTGAGAACTACAACTACCACGAAGAGTGGGGAATTCCGGTCGCGCCCGAAGCCTACGAGCGCGACTTGAAACCGTTCGGAGACCAGTATTCCAACTTCAATGCTGGAAAGATTTTGCTTTTCCTCGAAGGACTAGGCGGACTCAACGTTTCAATTCCCGATCAGAAAGTCACCGTTCGTCCGGCTCTCCCAGAGGCATGGGAGTGGATGGAAATCCGTCTTCCGATCGCCAGCCAATGGACAACGTTCCGCTATTCCCACGACGACGTTGAAGTCCGCGGTTGTCCTCTCTCGGTCGAGCGCTAAGAGGAGCCTGCCTTAAACCTCTCCTGCGACGCTGTTTAGATCAGACTCGTCGTACTGGAGCTTGTAGAGACGCTCGTAGAGAGCTGAGGTCTGGAGCAGATCTTCGTGCGTTCCCTTGTCGCGAACGATGCCACCATCCATGACAATGATTTCGTCGGCTTCAAGGATCGTGGAGAGGCGGTGAGCGATCGCGATCACTGTTTTACCGTCCGCCAAAGTCTCCATGGCGTCCTGAATGATCTTCTCCGATTCGGTGTCGAGTGAAGAGTAGGCTTCGTCGAGAAGTAGCACCGGGGCGTCGCGCAGAATCGCTCGAGCAATCGAAATTCGCTGGCGTTGACCACCGGAAAGCTGGTGGCCTTTGTCACCGACCACGGTCTCGTAGCCTTTGTCCTGTTCTTCGATGAACTCGTGGGCATGAGCCTTTTTCGCCGCCAGAATGATCTCCTCTTCGGTCGCGTGAAGGCGGCCATAGCGGATGTTGGATTCGATGGTGTCGTGGAACAGGAACACGTCCTGATTCACAATCCCAATATGGTCGCGCAGAGACGACTGGCGAACATCTCTCAAGTCGTAGCTGTCGAAGGTAATCCGCCCTTCGTCGGGATCGTAGAAGCGCATTAACAGCGAGAACAGGGTCGACTTGCCGGCACCACTTGGACCAACCAGCGCATAGAACTTGCCGGGCTCGAGCTTGAGATCGATGTGCTGGAGAGCGGGAAGGCCTTTCTTGTAAGCGAACGTGACGTTCTCAAAGGTGATGGCGCCTTGAGCATTCTTTAGATCAATCGCGTCCTCCTTGTCAGCGATATCGAAATCCTTATCCAAGATCTCGAAAATTTTGGTCGAAGCGATCAAGCATTTCTGGAGCTGAATCTGGAGTCGGCTCAACGCCTTGGCGTGCGGGTAGAGAGCGATGAGCATGACGTAGCTGAGCAGGAACTGCTGGGCGCTCATTCCGGTCACCTTTGCGTAGACCAGACCGGCGGCGATACCAAACGAAGCCACGGTCTCGACCAACGGGCCGACGATCTCCATGGCCTTCCGCCACCGCATGATGAACGCCATCATCTTCTCAGAGGCGTTGTTGAACTTGGCGACCTCGAACTCCTCGCGGCCATGGGCTTTGACATCGCGGATGCCAGCGAAGCTTTCCTGCATCGTCACCATCAGCATGCCAGCTTCCTGTTCCTCCTTGCCGCCAGCCTTGCGGACTTTGTTCGACACAGCGATCACGGGAACCAGACAAAGCGGGAACACAAACAGCGCCGAGATCGCAAACTTCCAATCCATCATGAACAGGGCCGCGACCAAGACGATGATCGAGATCGGGTGCTTGACCATGTCGCTGGCCAACTGGGTTCCCGCCTGTTGTGCCATACGGGTCTGGTTGAACACGGTCTGAATCAGCTCACCGGTCTTCTGCTTGCTGTAAAAAGTCAGAGAGTGATTTAGCAGCTTAGTAAATAGTTGGTCTCGCAGGTCATAGAGAACCCGGTTACCGACCCACATCATGTAGTAGAGATTCAGGTAGTTGAGCAGCCCGCGCCCGAGAATGACGACGGGAATGATCAGCGACATCAGAATCGCAAACATCAGCCCGTCGGATTCGCTGACCTCGGGCTTCTGAAACTGGAAAAGCGGCTCTTCCTTAAACGGGATATTGATAACGATCTCTGTCGAATCAGAGGGAAGAAGGGTATCGAAGACGACCTTCATTCCGAAGATGATGACCGCATTGAACAAGCCAAACAGAATTCCGAAGACGATTCCGGCGATGAATCGGGACTTGTAAGGTCGCACGTAGGTCAGCAGCCGGATGAACGGCCTCTTCGCATGCACGGTGAACTCGCGCGTCGACATCTTCGAGACGTCCTTCCGCGTAAGCTTTTTGATCTTCTGATCCTCTGAAATACCCATCACCTAAGGACTCCCTATAGACGAAGAGAGCAGCGAATCAATAGCGCCAATCACTGAGATTGTTTCAATTTCCACCATTTCCCTGCCTTCAACATTCGGAGAAAAGCGTGTAGCGACTCCCGGCTGACCGGAAACCAAGATGCGACAATCCGTATGTCTAGGACGCCAACGAAAGGGTTGGGTGGGGCCGAAGAGTGCCACCAACGGCCGTTGTAGGGCGGATGCGAGATGCATCGCTGCCGTGTCGACGCCGACGAAAATCTCGGCCTCACCAATGACACCCGCGCTTTCCAAAAGACTAAGCCTGCCGACCAAATCAACGGTTCGCTCCCGCGCCTCCGGTTTGAGCGATGTCAGAATCGCATCAATATGAGCTCGCTCATCCTCCCCCACCCCACCTGTGAGAACCACCGCCATATGAGACTGAACCAAGTGCTCGATCACCGTCGCCCAGCGATCGGGCACCCAGTATTTTTCGGCACGTGCCGTCCCCGCGTGAACGATGGCAAAGCGACGGTTCGCGGCTCCGGGGAGACGTCCCTCAGGTCCGGGTTCGGTGAGACTTGAGAACTCTTCTCGAAGCTTCGCCGTCACCGCTCCGCGAACATCCGTTGGTATAGTAATCGCGAGCGGTTCTTCGACACCGACGGTGTCGATATCGATTCCTGACAGCAACGACGAAAAATAATCAATCGTATGCGAGTCGCGAAGTTCAGCGTCGCTGTGGTAGCTGTAGACCTTACTCCTAAACGGAATCTCACTGTGCTTCCGGTAGCCCAATCGCAACGGTGCTCCCGACAAGACCGAAAGGAACTGGCCTCGGTCGGTGCCACTGAAATCCAGAGATAAATCGTAACACGGGCCACCGATGTGACGCCACATTTGCCAGTCCACCCAGCGCGGATCGATGCCGACGACCCGATCGACACACGGAAAACATGGCCCGAGTTGTGCGGCCAACGGCGAGACGGCAAAGGTGATTCGCGCCTCTGGATAGGCACGACGGAGAATCCGCAGCGCGGGAAGCGTGAGCACAGCATCACCGATCTGCTTCACTTGGATGGCGAGAATCCGGTCCATTTGTTCTTTATGAGATCATGCCGACGCAATCAATCTTCCCTCCGTGACTTGCGATGAGGAAGGAAACGACTAGAGAGAAAGGGTGGCCCGTCAAACGATCCAATACGTTCGAGAGGGTGCACTCAAGATCCTCCGGCATCGATTGGCGGCCATGTTCGTGACGGTCGTTGTCTGTTTGGTGGTCAAAGAATGCTACCCATTTTCGCATTTCCCGATGTATTCGGGAATCGCTCCCGTGCAGCATTACTTCTATTTGGAAGATCCCGCCACCAATGAACCAGTCATGACTCGCCCGATGTTCGGAATCAGCGCGTCGGCGATGAAAAAGACCTATCATAGTCATCTCCATAACATTCGCGAGGTAGAGGATAAGAGCACCAAAGATCTTACTCCAGAGGACTATTCCGAAGCCGGAAGTAAGCTCATTGACCAGCTGATCGAAAAGGGCAAAACCCGTGACGACTGGCGCGAAGCCGAAATCAAAAGACTCCGACTGATGCGAGTCGATATCGAACGCACCGATACCAAGGGCATCGTAACCACCCCAAGTACCGTGGTAGAAAAGGAGGTCGAAAACCAGTGAGTCGCCGCTTTGTTCCTCGTTGGCTGCGCGACTTCTTCGGGCGCGGATTTCAGCCCTTTCAATTCGGCATGGTCGAAGCATTCTTGTTTCGCCTCCTGACCGCGGTGACGATTTTCCTGCTATCGACGGTGGAGCAACCGAACAAAGAATCTCTGCCACTACCTGGCGAGTTTCACCTGCCCGACCAGCCGAACCCGAATGGCATCGCTCATCTGGTCGACATCACTTGGATCAGCGATCCTGCGATCTATCCGAAGATCTACTACTCGATGATCGCCTTGGCGGTGGTCTACGTGATTGGCATCGGCTTGCCGGTGGTCTTGCCCCTGCTCGCGGCGCTCCACATCCTGATCTTTACCTTAGCCAACTCCCAAGGCGCTATTGGGCATGACAACCAGATCCTATCACTGGTGCTGCTCGCCCAGGCAGTCGCGGTCTGTCTACCCCACCTCTTTGCCCGCCGAGGCTGGAACCTTCCCCAATGCCCCAATACGTCGCGGAGCAGCATTCGGGATTTCATGTTCAATACCACCCTGCAGGTGATCGCCGCCTGCTATGTCGTCACGGGATTGGCTAAGCTGTTTGAATCGAAGGGCTTGTGGATTTGGCAGACTCCCGATCTGATTGTCGAGATCGTCAAAACTAACCACCAGCGCGGCTACACGAAGGCCTTGGAAGCCGGAGCCAGTATCGATCAAGCCGATACCATCGCCTTCATGACCGACCACCCGTGGCTGACTCGGCTGTTCTTGGGCGGCGGTTTCTTCTTTGAACTCTTCGCCTTCATGGCTCTCTACAATCGACTGTGGGCTCTGGTTTTCGGGCTTGGGCTGTTCGCCATGCACCGCTGCATCCTCTGGTTGATGAAGCTCGGATTCCCCGAAAACGAGCGGCTGCTAATCATCTATCTGATCAATATCCCGTTCTGGATCATTCTCATTACCGGCTTCCGCAAAAGAGACCGAACAGCGGCCTCTTGAATACGAAAAAGCCCGATCTGGAGTCCAGATCGGGCTAGAAGTTTTAGGTAGTCAATCTACCAGCCAGGTCGACTAGCGACGGCGGCGAGCAAGGAAACCAAGTCCAGCGATGCAACCGAGGATCGCTGAAGAAGGCTCAGGACCAACTGCAGTACCGATTGGAGTGAGAGTTTCTTTGATTGGAGTGAGAGTTCCTTCGACTGGTGTGACGGTGGTCACCTCACGGATTGGAGTCGCGGTAGTCTCCGACTTGACGGCTACAGCCTCCTTCTCGGCAGTCAACGGAGTCGCCGTAACGGAGAGCGCTTCTTTCTCAGTCGAGAAGGTCATAGTCTCCTGTGCAATAGCAGAAACAGAAACGAGAGCGGCGGCAGCAGTAAGGAATGTAATTTTGTTGTTCATCAGTATATCAGTTTAGTGAGTTATTATCAGTATCGCTTGGCGATGTGATTATTATAGTCGGTTTCGGGCTATCTGCAATTAGTCTTTATCAATGTTTTGATAATTATATTACTACTGATCACTATTGATATGTCATTGGGTTATTTTGGCAAAATTGGATCGCATTGTTGATAATTCCCGGAACTTTCTTTAATTTCTGTCAGATCTCCGCCCGTTCCTGCTGGCGGTCGGTCGCAAGCCGTGACCGCGCAGCTCGACTCTTCAACTCGTTTGCGACGAGGGCCGCAATGTCGTGCGGCGCTGGCGCGTTCTGCACGCCGGCGGGTGATGACCTGCTGAGACCATGAGGACGTCGACATGCTGCCGGTCGCGACGTTCCACTAGCGATCCAGAGAGCTCGGCCAGAGATTTACAGTCGGTTTGCCCTTCGGGCGGGCTGCCAATCGCCATGAGAGGGATGACAAAACTGGGCTCGATGCGATGTAGTAAGGGAAGAATCCGTCGAATATCTTCCCAGCGATGCAGCAGGTTCGATGAGCGAGTCTAGGCAATCGCTCCGAAACGCAACGAAAGAGGCCCAACCGCTTGCGCAGTTGGGCCTAATTTCTCTCTCCTACGATCAGAGGAGACTAATTTTCCATGATGAGCCTACGCTGCCTTCTGTTTGGCAAGCATCTGATCGTAAATCCAGGCGTAGGTCTTCTCCATACCGTCGCGGAGACGGACTTCAGGAGCCCAGCCGAAGCTTTCTTTAATAAGGGTGTTGTCGCTATTGCGCCCGTTGACTCCTTTTGGAGCGTCGAGGTTGTAAGTCCGCTCAAGCTTAATGCCGGCGATATCTTCGACAATGTCGACCAGTTGGTTGATCGTGACGAGTTCGTCGCTGCCCAAGTTGAGAGGCTCAGTGCAGTCACCCTCGAGGAACATCTGGGTTCCTTTGAGGCAGTCTTCGATATACATGAAGGAGCGCGTCTGCTCTCCATCACCCCAAATCTCCATGGTGTGATCACCACTGAGCTTGGCTTCGATGACTTTGCGGCACATGGCAGCAGGAGCTTTTTCACGCCCACCGTCCCAAGTACCGTAGGGGCCGTAGACATTGTGGTATCGGGCCATGCGAGTGACCATGTCATAATCCTCACGGAAGTGACGGCACATGCGCTCTGAGAACAGTTTTTCCCATCCGTAGCCGTCTTCAGGAAGAGCGGGATACGCGTCGGCTTCCTTCAGCGCCACGACATTGGCGTCAGTTTGCTTGTCGCCATTGTAGACGCAGGCAGAAGAAGAATAGAAGTATCGCTCAACGCCGGCATCTTTCGCTGCGAGAAGCATGTGAGTGCTAGTCAGAACCGAAAGCATGCAAAGAGCTTTGTTGTTTTCGATGAAGCCCATTCCGCCCATGTCGGCGGCGAGCATGTAGACGTGTTGCATGCCGTCCACGGCTTTGACGCAATTGTCGAGCTTTTCGAGATCGAGAACGATGTTCTCAACATCCGGGTGGACTTGATACCACTGATCTTGAGGTTTGATGTCAACGCACCGGATCTTGTCGTAGCCGAGTGCTTTCATACGAGCGACGAGGTGGCCGCCGATAAAGCCGCCGCCACCGGCGACGAGTACTGAGTTTCTTTCCATGATGGTTTGGTTCGCTAGGTGTTATTGGGTGTTGTTTCCCTGCCAGATTGACAGTTAGGCAGAGAGTCGGTAACGCACGAGGCCGGTGAGTTGGCCAGCAGCACGCATGAGAAAAAGTGGGTTATTCCGGAGGTAGCGCTTCCAAAGCCGCTTCGGTTCTTTGAGAAGTCGGAAGAACCATTCGAGACCACAAGCCTGCATCCAAGACGGAGCCTGGGGAACAAGGCCGGCGTGAAAATCGAAGGCCGCGCCAACACCGAACATGAGAGTCGTGTCAAGCCGTTCGATGTATTCCGACATGAACGTCTCCTGTTTGGGAGTCGATAGCCCGACCCAGATGATATCCGGTTTGGTCTCCTTTACCATCGCGCTGAGTTCAGCGTCCTCCTCCTCGTTAAGAGGGCGGAAGGGCGGCGTATAAGTCCCGACGATTTGAAGGCCTGGAAAACGTTCGACTAAGCTGTCGCGAAGTTGTTCGGCAACTCCGTCGTTTCCTCCATAAAAGAAGTGGCGGTGTCCTTTATCGACGCCTTCCTGACAGATTTTGAGCATCAGGTCAGGGCCGTAAACGCGGCGGATGTCATCATTTCCAGCAAGACGCCCCATCCATACCATGGGCATGCCGTCTGGAGTCACGAGGAATGACTTGTTTAAAATTTCGCGGAAGCCGGGGCGCTCTTGAGCTTCGGTGACTCCGTGGACTCCCGTCACGCAGACGTAGCCTTTCTCTCGCGCTTCGATCGCGTCGTGGATACTCTCGCTCGCTGAGTCGAGATTAATCCCGCTGATCTTTACGCCTTGGACGTTGATGTTGTGGACTGAGGCCATCAGGGTAACTTGGGCAGGTTCTAGGCCGAATTAGTAATTCGCTTAATCCAGCATAGCAATACTTTCTATAAATTCCAGAAGAAAATAGTTTATTGGTGTAAATTGTAAATCAACCCCATGCAACCAGCCCTATTCATCATCTTCCTCATCGGCTATGTCGTCACCTGCCTCCTTGGCACGGGAACGGGTGGCGGAGCAGCCTCCGTCGAGGAAACCAACATGCTCTACCAGTGGCCTGGCTATCTGTTGATTGGCGCTGTCGGACTTCTTTCCGCAATCAAATGGAAGTTTCGTCTTAACCATGCGCCCTGTGATCTGTGCCTTCTGCTCGGCACCTTACTTGTGGGCTACATCTCCCTTCGCGGCTTTCTCGGATCTCCGATCTACAAGGCACGCATGGACACAGCTCTGGCACTGACTGCTCTAGTCACCTTCGGCCTCATGGCCTCGATGTTTTCTCGACCTGGCTATCGGATGGCATGGTTCTGGACGATGGCAGCCATGGTGTTCGCCAACTTTATTGTCGTGCTCATTCATATCCGCGGAGACTACGCCTTCTTTCCAATGACGAAGGTCGCGGGCCTGTTCCTCGGAGGTGAAGGTGGCTACGCAAGAAACTACCTCGATCGGGCTGGTGGGTTCTTTAACGATCCGAATCATCTCAGTTCCTTCAACCTATGCTTCATCTTCGTCGCCGCGGGACTGGCTGTGTTCGGTCGAGTTAGTTGGCTTGGGCGGATCGGCTTGGCATTTCTGGCAGTCATGGCAGCGGTTTCTCTCGTAGCCACTGGCAGCCGCGGGGGTTTCATTGCCGTGGGGGTAGGTGGAATCATCTTTGTCGGGCTGGTGCTCTGGCTGTCCCGAACCGTCTATCGATTCATTTTTTGGCGCATCGTTGGCGTCCTCACCTTGGGAATCGTTACGCTTAGCGGAATCGCCTTTGTGATGGCTCGACGATTCATCGAGGCACGGTTCAACTGGGAAGGTGCTCAAGAAGGAATGAATCTCGCGGTTTTCGATGACCGTAAGTTCTATTGGTGGGCAGCTTTAGACCAGTTCCGCTCGTCCATGCTCGTTGGCACCGGAGCCAGAACCTACGATAGCTATTGGCGAGAGTTCGCACCGCTGAGTGCGCCAGTACACCTCGGAGACGCTCGGTTCGCCCACAACGAATTTCTTCAGATGTTAGGCGACTACGGCATCGTCGGTCTCGGGCTCCTCCTGTTTTTGATCGTTCTATGCGTCGCTCACTCTGCGTTTTTTCTACGCTGGTTCTCTAAACATCGGTTCCCAAGATTCAATGAATCGACCAACAACAATGTTGGCTTCACGGTGGGAGCAATCGCTTCGGTTGCCGCACTGGCAGTCGCGTCGCTCACCGAGTTCCCGATGCACATCCCGGCTGTCGCCATACCTACGGCATGCCTGCTGGCTCTTCTAGCCAATCCGGGATTCGAGAACTTTAACTACAAAGCGATCCGGTTTCCACGATTACGCCCGGTGGTGAAAATCGGGATCACCTTGGCCGGATGTTTGTTGATCTATTGGGGAGTTCGATATTTCCCAGCTGAACGAAATTATGAGCTAGCTCGATTTGCCGATGGCGATGACAGTCTCGGGCTCGAGCGAATTGGATACCTAAACAAGGCCAAAGAACGCGATCCATACAATCCTGTCCCTTTCTACCACGCTGGCCAAGCCCGGCTAGCACAGATCCGGCAAGATTTGCCGCCTACCTATCTGGCATCACTCGCTAGCAAGGCTGAAGAAGATCTCGTCCACGCTGTCGAACTTAATCCCAGGGATGTCTATCCGCGCATGATGCTGACAGACTGCTTCGATCTTCTCAAAAAATTCGAGGAAGCTGATGCTATGGCCGAGGGCTCTTTGGCTCTGGCTCCCTACCACCGCAATGTTCTTCTCAATTACGCCATCCATCATATGCGTCTGAGGAGATTCGAAAAGGCGAAACGCTACTTCATCTACACTCAAAATGTCGGCAGGTTCGGTCAGGTCGACACTCAAGCCCCAATGGCCTTCCTTAAAAGCCACATGGAAAAGGAACGATTGATGCTCGGCCCTCAGACGGATTCCGATCGTCCGCCGGCCATCATTGAGAAAGCGGGACCAAGACGTGCCGTGCCAGTGGAGCCCGCAAATACAGGGATTCCTGGACAATCAAGCGAAGCCCTAGTGCCAGCGAATCCTCCACCTGCTGAGAGCGCCGAACCCAGCAATCGCCCTTTCGTACCAGCGACCCCTCCGGGGCTGACCGACCTCGTTCCTGCGACGCCACCAGAATAGATGCAGATCGGCTCGAAAAGCGCGTGAGTTTTTCAGCGGTTGGGATACGATCCGTGGAAATGAAGATCCTGACCGGACGTGCCCACCCGGAACTCGCGCAAAGCATCTGCGAAGTTCTCGATGTCGACCTCTGTGCTTGCACTGTTGATTCGTTCCCCGACGGCGAAACCTTCATTCGGATTAATGAGAATATCCGGAGTCGAGATGTCTTCATTATCCAGCCGACCTGCCCGCCCACGAACCAGCACTTGATGGAATTGCTGATCATGGTTGATGCCGCTAAACGCGCCAGTGCTAAACGCATCACCGCAGTGATTCCTTTTTTCGGTTACGCTCGGCAAGACCGAAAAGATCAGCCCCGCGTTCCGATCACCGCTAAGCTCGTCGCCAACCTCCTGACCGCCGCTGGAGTGAACCGTGTCCTGACCATGGATCTTCACGCGGCTCAGATTCAAGGCTTCTTCGATATCCCGGTCGACCATCTCTATGCTGCCCCAGTCTTAATCAATTATTTGAAGGACAAGGGGGTCGATGACCTAGTCGTCGTTTCCCCAGACGTTGGCGGAATCAAAATGTGCCAAGCCTACGCCAGCGCTCTCAACACGGATATTGCGATCGTCGCAAAAAACCGGATCAGTGCGACCAAGGTCGAAGCGCTCAATGTCGTCGGTGAGGTAGAAGGCAAAAATGTCCTCCTCGTTGATGACCTCACCGAGACCGCCGGCACGCTGACAGCCGCTGCCAAACTGCTCAAGGAGAAGGGAGCCAAGGACGTCTATGCGGGGGTTTCCCACGCCGTCCTTTCCGAAATGGGGCGCGACCGATTGGACAAATCTGAGATCATTGAACTCGTCACAACCAACTCAACACCGATCGCTCCGTCCGACAAATTGACCGTTTTACCCGTCGCCGATCTTTTGGGCGAAGCCATCCGCAGAATCCACTGGGGAGAATCGGTGACATCTCTTTTTGACATTTAGGCAGCGGGACGCTACTATCCGCGCCCGTTTTCTGGGCGCATTTTTTCAAAATTTCTTAACCACGATCCAACGATGGCCACTACGCATCCTCTCAAAGCAGAGACTCGTCAACGCAGCGGAAGCTCCGCAATCAACCGCATGCGCCGCGAAGGCTTCATCCCTGCCGTCATCTACGGCCGTGGCTATGAGAATGCGAACCTCAAGATCAACACTCGCCAGATCAGTGATCTGCTTCGTCAGTCTGCATCAGACAACGTGCTTGTTGATCTCGACATCGATGACAGCGCCAAGAGTCAACTGGCACTCATTCAGTCCGTTCAACACGACTACCTTGCTGGTAGCATTGTTCACGTCGACTTCCACGCTATTAAAGAGGACGAGAAGATTCACGCTTCGGTGCCACTTCAACTCACCGGCACCTGCATCGGAGTCAAGAACGGTGGTCACCTCGATCACCAACTTCACTCCATCAGCGTTCACTGCCTGCCGAAAGATCTTCCCGATGTTCTTGAGATCGATGTCAGCGAACTCGACGTCGATGATTCAGCTCACGTCAGCGACATGACCGTTCCAGATGGCGTCGAACTTGCGCTCGATGGTGGCGTTGTTATTGCCATGGTTCAGGAGACTCGGGTTGCGAAAGCCGAAGCTGCTGAGGGCGCAGAAGAAGGCGAAGAAGGCACCGAAGAAGGCGAAGAGAAAAGCGAAGGCGGCGAGGGTTAAACCTTGTGGCGTTCAACGTCTTCAGCAAACTCTTCGGAGGAGGGCCTTCCCGCAATGGCGGAGGGCCCGATCAGGATCCTTCCGCAGTCCGACTCATCGTTGGGCTCGGCAACCCCGGAGCTCAGTATGCCCAGACCCGACACAATGTCGGGTTCATGGTGCTCAACCGCATTGCCCGCGACCGAAGCATCAAATTCTCTCGCGCCAAAATTTGGCACGCAGAGGTCGCCAAAGATCAGGGAGCGGTTTTCATCAAGCCGGTAACCTTCATGAACGAAAGCGGCCGAGCTGTTGAGCGCGTCCGAAAGTATCACAAACTGAATCCCGAGCAGGTGCTCGTCATCTATGACGATGTCGCCCTTCCACTCGGAAAAATTCGCCTTCGTGCCAAGGGATCCGCCGGAGGACACAACGGAATCAAAGATATCATTCGCCTTTTAGGCACGGATTCTTTTCCTCGAATCAAGATCGGAATCGCCCCGCCAGTCGAAACCAGGCACGATCTCAGCGATTTTGTTCTTGGCAAATTTTCGGGCGAAGAACGATCAGAACTTGAAAAAGTTATCCCTAGCGCTATAGACGCTGTCACTCACGTTCTCGATCACGGTATCGAGGACGCGATGAACCACTTTAACTAGCATGAGCAGGAAATACGAATCTGTGATCGTCCTCGACACGAGGGGCAAAGAGGAAGCCATTGATGAAATGGTTTCGAAAATCGGAAAAGACATCGAAGGAGAGGGCGCTAAGCTCGATCAGATCGATCACATGGGTTCCCGCAAATTCCCTTCAGCACCAAAAGGAGTTTCCACTGGCTACTATGTGAATATCCGATTTGGTGGCGAGCCCGATGTCATCGAAAAGGTGAAGACCAAGCTCAATCTCAACGAGTTGATTTACATGCAGCACTACCAGCGCATTAGCTAGTCATCGCTAAAGACCAATTTTTTAGAGGGCCACCTAGCCGGTGGCCCTTTTTCGTGAACAATCATCCAGCCGAGGTTTCCGGTAGCCAAATCCGGTGGCATTGGCTACCCTTTCCGAATGTCTTCCTATAACCGAGTCCTGTTGATGGGTAACCTTACCCGTGACCCTGACGTGCGCTACACACCGAAGGGCAATGCCGTGTCCGATATCGGACTCGCAGTGAACCGCAATTACACTGTCCCAGAAACCGGCGAGCGACGCGAAGAGGTCACATTCGTCGATGTCACGCTATGGGGAAGACAGGCAGAACTTGCCGGCCAATATCTTCACAAAGGACGAAGCGTCTTTATCGAAGGGCGGCTTCAACTGGACACATGGGAAGACAAGAACACTGGCGATAAGCGAAACAAGCTCCGCGTGGTCTGCGAAAACATGCGTTTCATCGGTGGCAGAAACGATGCCCCAGGAGGTCAGCAAGGACAGCCCGCAGGCCCACCTGCACAGCAACAGTCCGCGCCTCAGCAACAGGCACCTCAACAGCAACAGGCACCTCAACAAGCCGCTCCCCCAGCCAGTCAACCACCTGCGCCCCAAGGTCCGCCTACACAAGGCCCGCCTGTGACTCAATCACCCCCGCCAGCAGCAACGAATCCTCCAGTCTCTACAGACCTCGACGAAGAAGACGACATCCCGTTTTAAGACGAGTTGGTTCGGCTAAGCTGCGGCTTCCTGCTTGTCGACTGCCCCAGTGATCACTTCGGTCACTGCGGGGAGGGTCGTGACGAGCACCGTTGCACCTTCTCCAGAGACAACGATAGGCCGACCCGAAGCAGTCATCGCCGCGGGAACAATTCGAAAATCTCCTGGCCCTAGCCGCTCACCGCCGAAGAAAATCTTCCCCTCGGTAACGACAAGGACACAAAACTGTCCCTCCTCTAAACACATCCGACCCGACCCAGGTTTGAGCACCCACCGGTCAATGTCGAAATGTTCGCAGCGGACTAGAGTCTCGCCGTCAGCCTGATCAAGTTCGGGCTCGTGGTCATTAAAATCGATGCTGGCCAGAGACTCCCTGATATGGAGATCACGGGGCTGACCATTCAGTCCAACCCGGTTCCAGTCGAACACGCGGTAGGTGGTATCGCTGTTTTGCTGGATCTCGTAGATGACAAAACCACCGCCGATCGCGTGAAGGCGACCACTTTCGATAAAGAGAAAGTCTCCCTTTTTAGGCTCAAGCGTATGAACAAGATCAGCTGTATTGCCATCGGCAATCGCCGCCTCAAATTCTTCTTGGCAGACACCATCCCTCAACCCGACATAGAGCTTAGCACCGGGTTCGGCGTGAGCGATGTACCACATTTCGGTCTTTGGCTCACCACCGAATTCCGCAGCGACTTCCGTCGGGGGATGGACTTGAATCGAGAGATCCTTCTGACAATCGAGGATCTTAACTAACAGCGGGAATCGAGTTCCTCCGATGCGAACACCGGCTTCGCCGAACACCTCTCGGCGGTGATTCGACCAGAGTTCTCTGAGCGTTTCGCCAAGCTCGCCATCGGGCGTCATCACCCGGCACATAGCCTCATCACGATCGGAGACTTCCCAAGACTCACCAAACGGCGTGTCGTCCTCGGGTAACGTACGATCAAATAGTGATTCAAGTGACCTCCCTCCCCAGACTCGCTTCTGGTAGATTGGTGTCAGTTGGATGGGCAGGTTCCAGTGAGACATAGCGTGAAAATCTTCGCTCAGAATCCAGTTGGATTCAAATAGAAATATAATTACCGTAATTTTTAATAATACTTACTTAGTCACCTTCCAACTGTGGGGCTACTCTGCGCAGGGATTCTACATCGTCAACGTCCTCTCGAATTGCCAGTTGAGCAACCGACAGCCCGGCTTTCTCCGCAGATCCGATGCTCACCTGCAGCGTGTTCTCCGTACTCCACGGAATTTTCTCAAACAAGGCACGATTGGCTTCGCCAGAATCTCGCCTCAACCCGAGCAGAAAATAGCCACCATCGTGTGTCGGACCAAACACGACTTCGTGACTTGCCAGCGCTTCCTCGGCCTGACAAACAACTTCGCCTGTGATACCGGGGCAGTCGGTTCCGATCAGAAATACCGTTTTGGCTCCCTGACAAAAAGCCTCATCGGTAGCTGCCCAGAGACGATCACCGAGATCTCCTGATACCTGCGGAATCCACAGAGCGTCTTCATCAAACCGAGCGAGATCGGCTTGAAGCCAAGTCGCGATTCTGTCCCGAGCGCCCGAATCCGGGGGGTCGAAGCAGATACCGACCAGATGGTTTGCTGGCAGGTCGGCCAAAACCGCTGACACCAGCAACCGATAGGTCGCAGCGGCCCGCATCTCAGGCTCGCTCAACCCTTCATCAGCAAAACCACGCGCGAGCCTCGTTTTGACACGCCCCGGGACTGGCTCCTTAAGGAAAACCAGCACGATCGAATTTTTTAAGACCTTCACCATTATCTAGAAAACATGGATAAAAAACTATGATAGACTATTAAGAACTCTATAATACCTACACGCGTACCTTTTGATTGAGGTCCGGGTGGCTGCTCGTGACGTCCACCTAGTCCAGTTCAGCGATACCATGGCCCAACGGAAACGACCAACCCGGAAACGTAATCAGGAAAAGAAACCTGCACTCGCTCAGGCGAGTGAGGTGATCGCCATTGTCCTCTTGGGGCTCGGCTTCCTTCATTTCCTCGCACTTGCCTCTTTCGACGCCTATGACCTCCCGACGTGGGTTAAGCTCCATAAAGTGTCGACCCCGAATGATCCGGTACTGAACTTCATCGGACCGGTTGGTGCGATTCTCGCTGGCTACAGCTTCTTTTTCTTGGGCGTCGCCGCCTACTTGATTCCGACCGGACTCATCTGGTTCGGTGTTTCCAAGCTGACCTCACAGCTGCGAATCAGTCGCCATGCGATCTTAGGGTTTGCCATCTTCGTAGTCACCGGTGCCTGCCTCTGTCAGGTGCAGACAGTGTTCTTTCAGGATTGGAATCGAGACTTCGTCATGTCGCGACCAGGGGGAGGCGTGGGGCTCGTTCTCGGCGAGAAGCTCCTCAAAGGATTCATCGGCGGGATCGGGGCTTTCTTGCTACTGACCATGGCTTATCTGACCGGCATCATCATGATGACTGGGATGCACCCTGCCACGGTACTTGCGGCGTTTCGGGAGGAACTGCCACTTGGAATGGGACGCCTGCGCGGTTGGTTGGATGAGCGACGTGGCATCACCAGCACTGAGTCTACGACTAAAAAGAAGGCTGCTAAGAAGAAGGCTAAAAAGGCAACCACGGAAGATGCCGACGATGGCGTCGCAGAACCAGTCACGGCGGTGGCTGAGGAAGCCGACGCCGATCCAGAACTCCCACTTGAGGACGTTCCAGAACCAAAAATCATTGATGCCTCAGCTCCACGCTTGGACTCAGAGCGCCCGAAAAAGAAGACTCTCGCTGAACTTCGCGAAGAACTTCAGGCCAAAAAGAAGAAGCGTCCGGTCACCAACAATCCTGAGCGAACTCTCGCTGAGGCATTCTCTGACTACGATCTGCCGCCAATGGACATTCTTCAGTTCGCCAAAGGGCTGGATGAAGAAACTTCGGCCAAGGACAAAAAAGTCCTTTGGGAAACCCAGACCACGATCGTTAAAACCCTCCAGACTTTCGGGGTCAAAGTTAGCCCCGGTGATATCACCAAAGGGCCGACCATCACCCGATATGAGGTTTACCCAAGCGAGGGGCTCCGCGTTAACCGGATCACCGCCCTAGAAGACGACATCGCCCGCGCCACTCGCGCCGAAAGCATCAACATCCTCGCCCCGATTCCCGGTCGCGAAACTGTCGGTATCGAGATCTCTAACCAATCGAAAGTCACCGTGACGCTTCGGGAATTGCTGGAGGACGATGCCTTTGCGAAAACCGATGCCAAGATCCCACTCGCGCTTGGTAAGGATGTTTATGGCAACACCATCGTCGGCGACTTGGCGGCGATGCCACACCTTCTAGTTTCTGGAGCCACCGGTGCCGGTAAATCGGTTTGCATTAACAGCATCATTGCGAGCCTGCTCTACCGCTTCTCGCCAGAGGAACTTCGCTTCATCATGGTCGACCCGAAAGTCGTCGAGATGCAGGCCTATTCCGCCCTCCCCCACCTCGCCATTCCTTTGGTTACCGAGCCAAAGAAAGTGCTTCTCGCTCTGCGCTGGGTGGTGAAGGAAATGGAAAACCGCTACCAGCTCTTCAAGCGCACTGGTTGCAAAGATCACGGCTCTTTCAATGCCCAGCGGGAAAAAGATCTCGCCGCTCAGGCCGAGGAAAAAGCCGCAGATCAAGCAGCTGAGAAGTCCAGCCTCGAACCCGAAACACCAACGGGGGCAGGAGATGAAAACGATCTCGGTTTCGAATTCGATGACGGCTTGGACAATGCTAGCAGTGACGATCCAGCTCGGACGCCGAGTAGTCTCGGAGCGACACCCGGTCCTGTCGAACTAGACGAAGCAGCACTTTCAGCGCATCCCGTCCGGGTTAATTCAGACGGTGCCGAAGACTACGCGCCACCTCCGGCCAGAAACCCGATCGACGAAGAGCCGATTCCAGATAGCCTGCCGTACATCGTGGTTATTATTGACGAGCTCGCCGACCTCATGGACACGGCCCCGGCTGATGTCGAGACAGCCATCGTCCGAATCGCTCAAATGGCGCGAGCCGCTGGAATCCATCTGATTCTTGCCACCCAGACTCCGCGAGCTGAAGTTATCACCGGCCGGATTCGCGCCAACGTGCCAACGAAGATTGCGTTCCGTGTATCTTCCGCCCTCGAAAGTCGGGTTATTCTCGATGATAAAGGCGCTGAACGTTTGGTTGGAAAAGGTGACATGCTCTACCGCCCTCCAGGAACTCAAACCCTGACGCGAGCGCAGGGAGCTCTGGTCACCGAAGACGAAATCGCGGATCTTGTCGCCTATGCCACTGAACAAGGCGCACCGATCTTCGAATCCGAAATCACTGGAGCTATCGAAGGCGACGGCTTCGAAGATGAAGGCGACGAAGTATCTGAAGAGGATGAGGAAACGCTCGAGAAGTGCCTTGAGGTCATTCATCAAGAAGGCAAAGCCTCAGCCTCTATGCTTCAACGCCGCCTTCGACTCGGATACAACCGGGCATCGAGGATGATGGACATCATGGAAGCGCGTGGAATCATCGGCCCTGGGGACGGCGCGAAACCAAGGGAAATTTTGGTCGATCTTGAGAACTCTCTGGACTAAGTTTCCAAGTTCGCTCCCCCCAAACGTGAACGCATTCGCATGGAAAGTATCGGAGGCAGGCTAGCAGGCGCGCGGGAAAAACGCGGTCTGAGTATCGAAGATGTGGAATTCGAAACCCACATTCGGGCGAACGTGCTCAGAGATCTGGAAGTCGACGAGTATGCCAACTTTGCCAATCTGACCTATGCTCGCTCCTTTCTGGCTCTCTACAGCGACTATTTGAACGTCGACACATCGGCATTCCAAGCTGAGTTCGCGAAACCCGAACTTGGTAGCGTCGAAGACTACGCCTACCTCCAAGAACCAACTGAAGTCCTTCGCGGAGGGCAAGGAGTTGGCGCTGGCGGGTCATCGACTAAATCTGGTGGCGGCAATGCCACGGGATCTGCGATGAATGGGGCTCGCAAAGAAAAGAACCCCGGCAATAAAGGACGCAACGAGTCGGCACGAAAAGATCCGTCACGCCGTCGGGTCGAGCAGGCACCAATGGCCCGCCCTCACCCAATTCTCCTCGTTCTCGCCACAATCGGTATTCTCGCTGCCATCGGCTATATCTGGAAAAGGGGTAAGGAAGGGTCGCTCGCGAACCAGCCAACCCCACGAGTCCAAGCCGAAGCAGATTCTCCCTCTCCAGAGGTTGTCGTTCCAGATCCTGGAGCCACGCCGATCGAAAATCCGAGTGTTGGAGACTCCGCTGGCGTTGGTACTGGTGGTGCAGAACTCGGCACGCCCGAAGGAACTCAACCAGCAAATGAGGCCGGAGCTAACCCAGCTGCGGCATCGAGTGATCCTAGGATAGACACGACGCCCCCCGCCGTACCCAATACAACCAACGTCAGGGCACCAGATGCTGTGATGCTTCCAGAGGGGGCAATACTTCCGAAGCCCGTCGAAAGTCCTCCTAGTTCAGGCAATAGCGATACTCTGCCTACCATGACTCCCGAGGAAGTTCTAGCGCCTCGGCCTCCCGTCCGCACCACCCCACCCAGTAACAGAGGTGCGGCGATCACCAACGCAAACGGTGAAGCTGTTGGCGCAGGCGATGCGGAGCCGATTCCAAGGGCTCTTCCGTTCGAAGGCTAGCCAGTGTCCCGAACGATCAATCCGCTGAAAAATCGGGCCTAATTTGCCCAGCGCGTCCGTTTGGTCTTTTTCTTCTTAGCTTCTCCGCGCTGCTTTTCAGAGTTAATGAACGATTTTTCGCGGCGCCTCATCACCGGTAGAAGTCTGTCTTCAATGAACTGGTAGGCGATCGCTAAATCGCGGCCAGCAGCTTCATAGGCTCGACCAATCTCGGCCTCGACAGAGGTTGGATTGCCGATATCGCTGAGCATATTATTCGAAGTAAATCGAGCGAACTTCTCGCCATCTAGATTGGAGTCTTCGCGCAAAATCAATTCACGAACATAGAGTCCCAGAACCGCATCACCAATCCACGCTTCTTCTTGCTCGCGGCGCACCGCCTCGTCCTTCTTTTTACTTGCCGCCATTTGATTGGCGGACTGTCCGATGGATCTTCCTGAACTCCAAGTGCAATCCGCGTTGAACAAATTCGGAAAAGGCGGGTCTACAGAGCAACAGGCAGATGAACAATCACCCAGTGAGATACCAGACAACAACGAAGCTTCGCTTCATCGCGGTGGCGGGAGCTCTAGCCTTGGCGGTAGGTGCCGCAATGGCGGGAGATCTGATTCAGCCACCGATTCGAATCAACTCAGGTGGCCCTGCGATCGAAGGCTGGATGAGCGATAAAGGCTTCGCCGATGGTGGTGAAGCGTTTTCTTTTAACGGCCAGCACAATACCGCCGACTTACACCAACCAGCCCCCGCTGTGGTCTACAACACGGTTCGTCATCGCGACCACCGCTACCACTTTGCTCTAGGTCCCGGCACCTACCGGATTCGGCTGCACTTCACTGACGAATTTCCGAGTACCGCTAGGACAATGGATTTTGTCGCCAACGGTACCAAAATCATTGACGACTTTGCACCTTATCTCGCCGCCGGAAGCCGAACTCACCACGCGCACATTTTAGAGGCTGTCGTTGAAGTGACCGATGAGAAAGGACTGACGATCAACTGCAGTGAAGATCTCGGCAAAGACGTTTTCGAATGCGGCATCGAAATACTTGCAGCGAATGCCACAGACAAGCCGACAACTTCTCCGGTGAACAAACCATCCCATCTAGGAGCACCGTTTTGTGGAATCGATGTTCCTGCGATCCGCGAATTCGCGGGCACCGATGTACGTCTTGTCTGGATCCAAGCCAAGCGAGCAAAACACTACACAACCGAAGCCAATGACGTTCGCCTCGTTCTCTTGGATACCGCGGTTCATCGTGAACCTCACCATCTCCTCGGCGGCCAGCTCGGTTCTTGGTCAAAACCCATTTTCGCACCAGATGGCAAGAGCATCGTCTACTCCGATCGTCGCTCGAAACATGCATTCTGGCTATCTCTCGATCCTTCGGAGGGGACTCCTGTCGATCTAGGAAAGGGCTTGGCTTCCGATATTTGGACAGACCCAGAAACCAGTATTGTTTGGGTCTATTTGCGATCCGGAGACGGAACTCAAAGCCAGCCCATCGTCCGTCGACAACTTCAAAATCCATCGGTCGAAGAACCCGTGTGGTCTGGCTCAAAAACTGGTCACAAGGGCGTTCCTTGGTTTCAACTTTCAGCCGACGGGAACCGGGCGGCAGGAGCGTTTCCGTGGCCCAAGTGCGGGGTCATCAATCTGGATCGAGGTGCTCAGGCAACTGAGTGGACGCGCTATAGCAATGGCTGCTGGTCGGCAATGATCCCGGACAACAGTTACCGCTCTTGGCATTTCAACGGCAGCCATACCGATCTTAGCTTTTATGATGGCAGCCCATCCAAAAAACGGGTGATCAAAATGGGCCCCCTTCCCGGTCGTGTCGGAAGCCAAAAAATCTATCACCCACAACAGAGTAACCATGTCTCATTTCTAACAGCGACCGGTCCGGAAAATGACGATCAATGCGACCTGTTCCTGGGACGTTTTGATTCTGAATTTCAACGAATCGAAGGCTGGGTTCAAATCACCAACGACCGCCATGCTGATATCTTTGGCGATGCATGGATCGACCCATCAGGAAAAAGCCCAGCAATTATGGCAGCCCGTTTTGCTACACCAACATCGGGAGAAGATGTCGCCGCGACTTCGAAATCCAATGCGCCAACTGTGTCCCCAAACCAAGTTTTCGCTTGGGATCGTATCGATGCTCGGAATGAAGCAATGGGGGCTGACGGCAAACTTGTCGGTTGTTCTGGAAAGCTTCATTCAGCCGCCGTTCCGGATGTCTTCAATGGCTTAGACCTAACGTCCGGTTGGTTCACCGCAGACGCTGAGTCAGCCGCTCGTGTCGCCACTGCTTGTCGTGCGACCGGCGAATTCTCGATCGAGGCCATTGTCACCTCTAGCGGAGGCGAACAGACGGGACCGGCTCGGATTGTCAGTTCATCCAGCGGTGCCTCGGAACGCAATTTCACACTTGGCGAAGACAAAGGAAACTTAGTCATCAGAATTCGCACGACGGCAACCGACCCGAACGGTGCCGAGCGTCAGATCACGATCGGCCCGATCCGCCCGTGGCAGCCCACTCACGTGATGGTGTCCTTTCGGCCGGGCGAATTGGTTGCTTGGATGAATGGTGCCGAAACCCACCGCAGTGCTGGGCCCGGAGGGAATCTATCGGTTTGGAATGAAGCTTTTCCCCTGATATTAGGCGATGAAGTTGGTGGGAAGCGCAATTGGTCTGGCCGCTTGAAAGACGTCAGAATCGCCAATAAGGCAATCGATCAGGGTGCCGCCATGGCACGAATCGAAGCAGCAAATCATCGCCTTGCTGAGCTGAAGCCAACTCCGGCAGCAGGTATTCGAGCACGGCTCATCGAGCGCACCCCGACTCCGAAAATCGAAGAAATTCAGCCCTACCGCAGAGGTCTGGTCGAAGACGTCTACGAGATCACTGACCCTCGTGGCAGCAGCCTTTCGGGAACCATCGTGGTCATCAGCTGGGCCATTCTCGATGAGTCCCCAGTCTCTCGAAACGCAACGATCGGACAGACCGCAGATCTCCTTCTCGTCCCGTGGGACACCGTTCCTGGCCTTGCCTCAGAGAACCGGTCGTCATCCCACAGCGAATTCGGAGCTGACGCGTTCTACGATCTCCGTACGCCTTCACGCCCAGAGTAGGCTAAAAGATTTACAAAATCAGCATGCAGTCGCCATAGCTGTAGAAGCGGTAGCGTTCCTCAACTGCCTTTCGGTAGGCCTCGAGAACCAACTCGCGACCGGCCATCGCAGATACCAACATAATCAGGGTCGACTCCGGCAGGTGGAAGTTGGTCAGCAGAGCATCGACGCATCGGAGCTTCTGTCCCGGATACAGAAAAATGTCGGTGTCTCCAGCCCCGGCAGAGATTTGCCCATCGGATGATTGGCGGGCCAAATGTTCAAGGACACGGGTCACGGTCGTCCCAACCGCGACCAAACGGCCTTCAGGGTCTGCCTTCACCGCTCGAATTCGTTCGGCCGCAGCATCAGTGATGGCAAAGGATTCGGAGTGCATTTCGTGATCCTCTAAGTGCTCGGCTTTGACAGGACGAAATGTACCGATGCCAACATGGAGTGTCAGGGTCGTGTGAGGGATGGTCTCCAGAAGTTCAGGCGTAAAATGGAGGCCAGCCGTCGGTGCAGCGATCGCCCCTTCCTCCTTGGCAAATACGGTCTGGTAACGCTCCCGGTCTTCGGCCTCATCTTCGCGATCCATGTAATGCGGCAAGGCGAGGTGGCCGTGCTGATCGAGATCCACAGCAGAATCCCACGCGATGATGCGGTCACCATTGTCTAAGACTTCAACAATTCGCCCAGTAATTCCTCCAACGACTACCTCTCGGCCACTACGCAACTTTCGGCCCGGACGCACCAGACAGCGCCAACGATTGTCGCCCAAATCCTCCAGCCTGAGAAGTTCCTTGCGGCCGTCATCGGAAAAGACTCTGGCCGGAACCACACGGGTGTCATTTAAGACGACCAGATCGCTCGGACGAAGTAGTCCCGGAAAGTCGGTAAACTGACGGTGAGAAATCTCTCCTGTCGCACGGTCAACAACCATCATCCGCGCACCACTTCTCTGCTCAGGAGGGTGGGCTGCGATCAGGTCATCGGGGAGATCGTAGTGGAAATCGGAAGTCTTCAAGGTGCGCTCAGGGAAGTCGATCGAGGAGCCGTTGCAACTCCCGGAGATCCATGCCCGGAGGTTGCTGCTCAATCAAGATTTCGATGTCTTCTCGACAACCTTTTTCGTCCCCTTCTCGATAGCGAAGCAACGACCGACTGAACCGTTCTCGATAGGCTTCATTATCAATCAAAAGCACGGTATCAAGATAAGGCATGGCTGTCGCCGGATCATCTGACTCGAGGGCCAACCCAGTGAGGTTCGCCAACATCCGTTGAATGATCGCCTTCGCATCGGCAGCCGCGAAGTCGGCATCGGTTAGAAGGCCACCTCCGTTCTGGATGACCATCTTTTGCGCCTCCTGAATCGTCATCCGCACTCCGCCTCCGTATACGTCAATCAGGGCGGGCAAGTCGTCGTCTTCTGATCCGCGATGACCTACGACAAAGTAAGTCGGCAACGGCACGCCAAAAACGTCATCAACTCCCGCCCGCCGCGCTAAGTCGATGTATAGAATCGAGAGCGTGATCGGAATCCCCTCCCGGTCATCGAGAACCTGATTGAGGTAGCTGTTGGCCGGGTTGTAGTAGTCGAATCGGCTGCCATGGAAGCCCTGCTTCTCGAATAGAAAAACGCTCAGCGAGTCGAGAATTTCAGGTGCGGTCAGTTCCTTGGGAAGCTGCTCCGTGAACTCGCGCCCGAGACCGGAAATCACTTCGAGATAGCTGTCGATGTCGAGCCTTGGCTGGTCGAGCTTCGCCACCAGAAGGGCCGCCTTGAGAACACTGACATCTTTCCCGCGATCGAGCTCAGCCTTGATCGCTACTCCAACTCGGAGCTGATGTGCTTTTGCTTGGAGGCTACGAAGTTCTGCGGCGGCGCTCTCCATCGCCCGAATCTGTTCAGACAGAATAGCCGCACCGCCGTCCGGCTCAGCCGCTAGATCTTCGACCACGGTGGCGAGATCCGGAGCGCGTTCGGGATCGGCAGCGGACAGACGCTGGACTTGCTCCCGCACTCGGCTGGCGAGCTCGTCATTGATCGGCTGCTGAAGATTTCGGCCGACTCGGAATCCACGGAAATCTGCCTGAGTTTGACGGAACTTAGCAAGCCCGACCTGCCCACCTCGCAGTCCAGTATCGGGCGAATCGAAAACCAGTTCTTCGTTCACATAGCAGCGCAGCCGCTCAGCTTCGACATGCACCCGCAGCCGGTTCCAATCTTTTTTCCGATAGGCTGCGTGCTCAGCGTCTTGAAGAATCGTCCAAGTGTAAACCACGGGACCGTCGAAGCGGGTCAGTCGAAGCTTACCCCCAGTCGGGTAGAACCCATAGTGGACATCGCTGCCATCACTACAAAACACCAATCCCGCGGCGCCTGCCTCATCATCCAAGCGCACCTCGACTTCAACTTCATAGGTTTCGCCCTCAGGTTCGGCCTTGGCGATGCACAGTGACCGACCACCAAAACCAGTGCCAGCTTCTCGCACCTGAATCGTTCCCCCACGCTGACTCCAATCGGCACCCATTACGGTTTCCCAGCGCTTGGGATCCAGAGCGCCAATCGTTATCCAGTCGTTCATCGGCACCGGATTTGGGCTGTCGAGCAGCAGTTGGAGATCCTCAGCCTTGGCAGCAAAACCTAAGTTCTCGGTGATCACCGATTTCATCGTCATGATTCCATGAACCTTGCCTAGGCGATCGACAACTGGGCCGCCACTGTTTCCCTGCTCGACCGGAATCGCGATCTGCATCATTTCCCGTCCCTCAATCTCACGCCACGCCGACACCACGCCAGTCACGACACTAAATGCGAAACCCTGCGGATTCCCGTAAGCTACTACCTCCGCGCCTTGTTCCAAGTCCTCTCGTTTCCCTAGCTCGAACGGCACAAGATCGTGGTCGTCTTCTGGGTCGATTCGGACAATCGCGAGGTCGAGTTTTCGGTCGCTGGCGTGGATGTGGGTCGCCTCATACTCGTGACCATCATCAAACCGAATCGTTACCGTCTTCCCCTGACCAATAACATGAAGATTCGTGGCGATGAGACCGTCTGCCGAGATGACGAAGCCGCTGCCGACTCCGCGTCCCCGACCTTGCTCGATACCGGATTCGACGGTGACCACTGATCCGCTGACGCGACGAGTCAATTCCTCCACACCGCCAAGTTTCCCTGATACGGCTTCTGGCTCGATTTTAGCTGAGGCTCTGTCCTCGGCAAATACACTGATGATTGAGGATGCGACGATGACTACCAGCGCGATCCACTGTGAGAAGACCACCCTGCTCATAACCACGAACCTAGCGATCAATCACCAACATTCCACCAGCAGCTAGTAGAAGCTACAACTCGCTTCCACGCCCGAGCGACCATCGGAGGACACGGCGAAATTTTCCTCGCAACCTCGCCGAGACTACTTAAGCTATCCTTATTAATCAATCCGGCGTCGTATGAGTAGACTAACAGAGCGACTGAGGAAGACCTTTAGCGGAGCATTTTTTCTTCGTTCACTTCCCTATGTGATCGCACTATTTCTGATCACGATATGTTTAGGTAACCTGTCGAACTACATCTATTTCGACACCCTAGCCGACCTCCAAGAATCGACTTTCGGGCCGGAGCAGCCGGATGGCTTTGTCAATCGCCCCCCGGTTCCACAATTGATTTGGGAGGGATTCTACAAAGTCGTTCCCGAAGCGATTCGTCTTCCGACCTACACCATTCTTCAAAATGGGTTTGTCTTGATCGAACTATTTCTGATTTGGCAGTTTTTTCGAACTCGGGAACAACCAGTCTTGGCTCTCGTCGCCCCAATCCTTTGGGCATTACATGGGCGAAATTACATTTTAGCCCACACCACCCAATCCGAACCTCTGTTCATTTTCTTGACCATGATCTGGCTGGCCATCGCCGCACGCTGGTTCGCGAAACGAGATTGGGGATCGGCCATTGCACTAGGATTGATTCTTGGGCTGCTTCCGGCGACGAAATCGATTGGGCTTATCGCGGTCGTGTTGGTCGGTATGGCATACATCCTCAGTCCGGGCCACGGCGGCATCCGGATGACAACCCAACTTTGCCTGGCCTATGTCATGGCTTTCGGAATCGGGGTCGGCTTTATGGCTATCAACGAAAAGCGGATTGGCAGCTTTTCCATCGTCGATGAAAAAGGACTCCACCTGCTTTCACGAATCGTCTCGCATGGTGAGCAACTACCCGAAAAACCGGCTAGCAACCAAATCACCGAGGCGGCTAAGGCCAGCAATACCGATCTTTACCAGCGCGATTCTCTGTGGGCAATCCGCTCTTACAATATCGATCAACTAGGCATGACCCCGTTTGAAAGCGACGCTCTGATGGCCAAAGCCGCGAAGGAAGCAACGCTCGAAAACCCTGGGCAAATCCTTTGGGGGAATATAGTAAACCTGTTCGACTGCACCCGCCGAGACGATGCCGTTTGGTCAATTCCAGTTGGGATGGACGAGGACTACTACGATGAACACGGTCTCTACTGGAGTAAGCTGAGTCAGAAAGAGTATGACCTCTACAGCCAGTTCCCAACCGTAGAACGAACCCCGCGTTACGGTGAAATGGGCTACAGAATCATTCACCACGCCGCCAACGAATTCCCCGGAGCAATGTGGCGCGGTTGGTGGATTCCGCCCGCATTACTCGTTCTCGGAATCGCCTGTCTTTTCAGTCGCGACCCGGGCTTCATTTTGTGCACTGGCTTTGCGGCGGGCAATTTAGCGGTTTCCGTTGCCACAGAAGCTAGCCAAGTTCGTTTCTGGGATGCCAGCGTTCTGCCCTTTATCTTAGCAGTGTGCATTGCGCTTCGATATCTTTACGATTGGCTGCGAAAAATTGGCTAGTGCTCTAAATTGTCGCTCTGCGACTTCGGGGTGGCGTTGAGCGCGTCCGCCTTTGGTAGAGTGGCTGACAGTGGTAGCTCTCCGTGGCGGGTGCGATCGACGCCGCGCCGAACTGAAGGAAAATTCGAGTACTAAAAATAGAGACTCCTCCAGCAAGCTTGATTTCAGAACCGGATGGTGGTGAAATCTTGAATGGTCGCGCCTGAGAAAATGAACTGCTATGTGGTCTCTGACCTCCATCTGTTCTCGCGCCGTAGTCTCGCCAACGACCATGAAGCCGCGATCTACGAAGCTGCTGCGCAGGCAGACATCTTAGTGTTGGCTGGCGATATCTTCGACTTTAAGTGGAGCCATTTCGGGTCTTTCGCCGAGAGCACCACTGAAGCTTCTGCTTGGCTGCGTCGACTGATTGACGCCAGCCCCTATTGCCAGATCCACTATCTGCTCGGCAATCACGATCACCACCCCCTATTTGTCGAAGAACTTGGGGCCCTGAGCGCGGAACACGAAAACCTGTCTTGGCACCCCTATCACCTTCGTCTTGGCAGCGCCGTATTCCTTCACGGGGACGCAGCGAACCCTCGAATGAACCAAGCCCGACTTGAGGCGTTTCGAAGCCGTTTTGCCCACCACCGCCAAGCCGGTGCACAGCGAAATCGCATGTACGATTTCACCGTCTCAGCAGGCCTTCACATTCTCGGAGCACGACTGGCCTTTCCAAGACGGCGCACCCTGAGGAGAATCACTCGTTACCTCGACGAGATCGGCGAAGGCTGGGCTGACGGAGTGCGCAATGTCTACTTCGGACACACCCACCGGCGTCTGGCCGACGAGGAATTTCGCGACCTGAAATTCCACAACGGTGGGGCGCCTATGAAGGGAATGGATTTCGAAGTGGTCAGCGCCCAATTGGGGTAGAATTAGCGACCACCTCTGAAGCTAATTTCACGGAGCGCCACCTCCGGATTTCGACTACTCACTGGCACTGAGAGTCGGAGGATGAAACTGCAACTTGAGGGAGTACCTGCGCCAACCTTTGGCCATATCTTTAGCAAGTTCATCCGTCGTCCGACCACGAAGCAAAAACGTCTTCGCTGCTTCGTCTTTACCCATCCCCGCTCGTACGGCGTGCATGTAGGCGAGCATCGGACTGCCGTCGCCATCCCCATCTAGGTGCATAAAGAAATACATCAGCATCGCCGAACTCGCGTAGTTTTTGATGCCGACATTATTCTTCCCAGCCAGCATTTTATTCCACTGAGCGTTAGTAATGACCAGCAGATCTGCCGGATGTACTGCGGTGTAGTCTTCATCCCAGACCCCTTTCCGCTCTTTGAGATACTCCCTGAGGCTACGGGCGTGGCTGGAGAAATGAAGTCTTCCCGGCCCATAGCCGGCCCCAGAAATAAAGTCTGCCAACCCTTCAGCCCACCACTGACCGAGCGGCCAATGCCAGGTCAGTTGGTGTACAATCTCATGGATTAGCGTTTGGTTCTCGTCTCGGCTTTCGATACTGAACCGCGATCCAACGCGCTTTACCCCCAGACTGTCGAGCGGCACTAAAACCTCTTTCGTTCTGCCAATAAACACTCCCGCAGATCCAGGAAGACCACCCGCCTTCATATATTGCGCTGAAGACTCAAAGAGCCGAACTACGTGTTTCTTCCCTTTGCTCTCTTCCCGAAGAAGAGGATAAGGAGCCTGGTCGATGGCCGCATGAACGACTTCGAACAGGCGCGAAAATTCCGTAATCACGTTCTTTCCGAGCTTCGCGTTGGAATAGAACCGGAAGTTTTTCGTCTCATAAACCCATGCACCTTCCTTCGATTCAGGCAGCTCTTCGACGTCCTGTGTGACATCGACCGACACTGATTTCGGCCAAGCCTCGGGCTTGGGCATGTTGTTGACGTCCGGCATCTTAAACTCCGGTTCTTCCGCCGGAGTTGCTGCGAGCCCTGAAGGAGCCTTTGCTTGCTCAGACTTGATAAACTTCTGGTCGTCGTCGCTGAGCTTAGCGATCGGATAAGGAAGTTCGCGGCCATTTGATAGCTTCAAGACTACGTTGTCACCATTAACTCGGACCATCTCTGCCTCGACTTTTCGACCTGTCGAATCGACCCAGCCACGCGCATCGGTTGGGGTGACGTCCGCGAAGAAAAATAGAGAGAGCGAACCGAGTAGCAGAGGGAAAGAGGAAGTTTTCATGGGAGGCAATGACATGTTAGGAATCGGGCTTACTGGCTTCTACAGAATAGATCAACCAGAGATTTCTTAGATAGACAAACCAACCCGTCGACTGTCCAAGAATTCCAACCGCATCGGCCCTCCACAGAAAATAGATAATATTCATCGAGGCTCCGGCTAGACTAAGCCACCAAAACGAAACCGGGACGACGGATCGTTTTTCGCGCTCACTAGTTAACCACTGAATCACCATTCGCCCTGTGAACAGAGCCTGACCGAGGAGACCGATCGACACCCAAAACAGTCCCTTCCAAGACGTGAGGTTAAGTATCCGGCGGATCGCTGCCGGTGGACGCGCTGATTCTTCGCCTTGGCTCCCTTCGACCGCGGCTATGAACTCTTCCGCCGAGTAACGAAGATCGGTTCCGTCCTTTCCCTCGAACACCACTTCGGAACCATCAATGTCGAGCCAGGCAAGACGATCTGACAACTTGAACGGGTCGTCGGTTTGGCCATCCGGCCCGAAGATCACTAACCAAGCGATCAACGGAATCGACAAGACCGCGATCAGGATCAGGAAAAAGGTCAGTTTTCGACGAGTCATCTAGAAGGTCAGTCGAGCTGGATCACTGGGCGGTGGTTGACGACAACCCAAACTGATTCCGACTCGCAGCCCAGATTGCTTCGTGAGCTTCCTCGGAATCCAGCGAATGGCCACTATCAACTTCGACCAAGGAAACGTGATTGTGTTCATTCACAAAACTGCGCGAATAGTCGACGGGAACGGTTTCGTCGTCGACTCCATGAACAATAGTCGCCGGCTGGGTGAAGGCGGGTTCTGGCTGGTGTTTGAGAGCGTCTTCGTAGAACTCGTAGTGAATGTCTTCTTCACGACCTGCAGCGTGGTGATAGACGGTCAGCCAGCCAGTGGTCTGCCAGTTCTTAAGTCCCAATTCTCCGAGCCCCTGAACCCAACGCCTAGGAAATCCAAAGGCCGGCGCCAGCAGCACCATCGATTCAACTTCAGGATGGGTCAGCGCGTAGTTGCTAGCGACCAGACCTCCCATGCTCGACCCAACAATGCGGCACGGATCGCCTCCGAGAAAGTCCTCTAACACCCGAACTTGGCCACTCAGAGTGATCTTCGAAAATTCGCCCGGCACGAGATCTGGGGCCTCTAACTCGACTCCGATCTGAGCCAACAAACTTCGCAACCAAGCGATCTTTTTTGAAGTTTCCGGACTCGATCCAAACCCGTGCAGGTAGACATAACGCATGGGCAGAAGGTACCGATGCCTATCCGAAATCAAGCATCACCTTGCCCGCACCGGGATGAACCGCAGAATCAAGCACCGCCTTGTAGGCCTCAGCAATCTGATCGAAAGGTAGTTGGACTCGGATCGGCAGAGTAAGTCGTTGTTCGGCCATGTCAGCAGCGAGGTCGGTCAAGACATCGCGCATCGCGGCATCCCCGTTCTGCCGATCCCAACGCGTCAGCCAAAAACCCTCTACCCGCAAATCCTTAAAGAGCAGAAGCCCATTGGGAACCTTCAGCGCCCGGCGGCCCATCGCGCCGTAGGTGAGCAGGGTGCCGCCTTCGCCGAGCAGATTCATCATGCGCAGCGCCGAGTCTCCTCCAACCCCATTTAGAGCCAGCGAGGCACGTCGGTTTCCTAAATCGGATTTTGCCTGCTCCAGTCCTTCGTCGGAATCGATGTAGACCTTTGCTCCCTGATCAAACTCTAGGCAGGTCTCTCTAGCCGATTCACTGCGGACGAACGTGACGAGGTCAATCCCGAGCCCTCCCGCGATCTGGATCGCAGAAAGCCCGACCATGGAGTTCCCAAGATTCTGAACAACCAATTTGCCATCTTCTGCTGCCGAGGCTCTGTCCAACATCAGGCGTGCGGTGGGTGGATTCACCTTGAGCATCGCAGCCTGTCGCAGGTCAATTCCCTCCGGAACGACTAGCAAATCCGTCGCCAAGACGACCCGGTATTGCTGCCAACAGCCGGGGCTTCCGAGCAGAACAACTCGGTCACCGACAGCGATGCCTTCGACGCCAGCACCTACTTCTAAGACTTCACCACTACCCTCCATTCCGGCAGGAGAAGGGAACGACTCTGGCCGAACGCCGTAGGTTCCCTGAACATAATTTGTGTCCGCTGGATTGATCGGACAAAAACGGATCCGAACCAACACCTCGCCATCACTGGGGGAAGGGACGTTATAGTCCTCGATCTCTAGTTGGTCTTGCGGCTCGCCAAAGGCTGAGAAAACAATGCGCTTGCCAATCATAAATCTGGGTCCGGGTTGAGATCAGTAATCTCAAGCATCTCCTCGAAAATATCTCCCATTCGATCGAGCTGAATCTGCCTGACTAGGCTGCGAGCATGGTCTCGTTCGTCCTTATCGACTTCGAGGATAAACCGCGCCTTATCGAGATCAGCAGTGATCAGACTATCCAGCGAAGCCTTGTCACGAACAACGACGATGATTTTGTCATTGAGGAATCCAGTGTCATAGGTCGCCGACTTGATTCCCTCAAACGGGATCTGGTATTCGCTCACTTTCGCCCGAAACGAAAACCGAGGCTTGTATTCAAGCCGCAGAAACTCCGCCGCGAGCCACAGCGTTCCAGTCTGTTTCTTCGCATCCGACCCGCGGGGTGGAACGAGGGTGACTGGAACCCGAGTCGCCATGATCGAGGAAGAAGCCTAAACGTTCTTTTCGATTGGGGTACCAACCATGTTGCCCCACTCCGTCCACGATCCGTCGTAGTTGCGAACATTTTCGTAGCCGAGAAGATACTTAAGGACAAACCAAGTATGGCTCGATCGCTCGCCGATTCGGCAGTAGGCGACGACATCATCCGAGCTCGAAAGTCCGAGTTCTCCTTCGTAGATCGCTCGCAATTCTTCGGCCGACTTGAATGTCGCATCCTCATTGGCAGCCCGTGCCCAAGGGCAAGATTTGGCGCCGGGGATGTGGCCACCGCGAAGAACTCCTTCCTGAGGATACTCAGGCATGTGAGTCACACTGCCCTCAAATTCACCGGGCGAACGCACATCAACCATCGGCTTGCCCGCATTCGCGTGCTCCAAAGTTTGGGCGTAAAAACAACGGATTTCGGCATCCAGACGCTGAGACGGAACAGGGTAGTCCGAAGCCCTATGACTCGGAACCTCCCGAGTCATTTCACGACCGTCGGCCTCCCACTTGGCGCGACCACCATCGAGAACTTTCGCATTGGTATGGCCGAACAACTGGAACACCCAAAACGCATAGCAGGCCCACCAATTCGATTTATCGCCGTAGAACACCACCGTCGTGTCGGGTGTGATGCCGTGACGGCTGCAAAGCTCGGCAAAACCTTCCGTGTCGACGTAGTCGCGGATCGTCTGATCGTTTAGATCACGGCGCCAGTCGATATGAACGGCCCCTGCGATGTGCCCGGTATCGTAGAGCAAAACGTCCTCATTGGATTCGATGACCCGAATATTCGAGTTGTCGAGATTCTGCTCCAGCCAGTCGGCATCAACGAGAGTATCGGGATTAGCGTATCCGGAAAATTTGTCAGACATGATTCTAGCTGACTATGGCCTCGGATACTGCCGCATCAAGGCCCTTCGGCGCTTCTTCTTGGTCGTCCGATCCGGTCTCCGAATCAGAGCTACCAAGCCGCACCCATTTGTGGCCGGGATTGTTCCTTGAATGGCATCCACAAAATCCCCACCGCCTTGACGGAACAGTTCTTTTTGTAGGGGCTGATTCTGACGAGTTCGAGCTTCTCGTTCGCTGGATCGAGAAGTTCTTCAAGTTCACGGATTTCGTCCTCCGCTTCGCGCTCAAGATCGCGAAGGTCTTCCAAGAGTCGGTCGACCTTATCTTCGGCCCGCGAAACGTCGCGACTTTCTTTCCAGGCGCGGCTCGCTCCGGTCATCGAACTGGAACGTGAACGACGGCCACCGAGTAGTGCCCCGAGAATCGATCCACCGACTCGCATGGCTGCGTCGAGTTTGGCGCTGCTGGCTTGGGCTTTCTGATCGGAAACATAGTCTTTCGCCCGTTGGATACTGTCTTCGATTTTTTCGATCTTCTTCTGGTACTTTTCGCGAAGCTCATCGACTTTTTCATCACGGATTTCGCGCGCAGAGTGAACCAAACGTCCGCGGAAGTCGGCCTCGGATTCTCCCATGTTTGAGTGCTCTTCAGTCATCGGAGAACGATACAGACTGACGAAATCATTCTGATAGGCCCAGTCGATGATCTCCTTCTTCAGAGACGTGTAGGTTGTCGACTTCATCGCCGAGTTGGGTAGCTGTGCGAAACTGGCTCCGGGAAGGGGATCGCGATCGAGGTCGCGAAGAGTGATTCCTTCTGGCAGTTCGTTTTCGGTGCGCAAATCGATCTCGCCTTGATCAAGATCGATTGGGTTTAGACGGGTCAGCACACGATTGCCATCCAGGCCTTTTTTGGCGTCGAAGTAGCGGACTTCGGCAGCCTTCAAAACACATGGACGATAAATCACGTTGTCCCCGTCGGCGGATCCTTGCGGACGAATGAAAAACTCATCCGCTTCCTTCGGGAGATTGGGACGAGGTGCCGGGGCAGGCTTCGGAGCGGGAGCGGCGGCAAGCGACTGAGCCGGTGCACCTGACACCGGAGCCGCAGCTGTTGACTTCGTAGCCATCGCCGACTTCTCAGCTCGGACTGGATCCATCAACTGTTTGATCTGTCGCCGAGCGAGCGGGCCGCGGAGATAGGACATGACCCAGCGGACATGGAAAGTAAACGGGCCATCGTTGTGGACGTTATTAAGTAAGAAGACCCGGGAACCAAGTCCGGCCAAAAGCTCTTCCATCGCGCCCCGATCAAAGCGCGCATCGCCTTCGGCAGCGGCTCCTTCCAATCCATCGAGAACCCGCATCTTATCGCGCTCGGTTTGCAGTCGTCCGAGGAACCACGTGCCGATATTCGACAGCGCCTTGTAGTCCAAGTCGACCGGGTTCTGAGTCGCCAACAATGCTCCGAGTCCGAAGGCTCGACCCTGCTTGAGAATCGTCATCATCGGCTTCTTCGACGGCGGCATCGCTGTCGGTGGCAGGTAGCCGTAAATTTCATCCATGTAGAGCAGGGCTCTCAGGGAATTGGTTCCGGACTGCGAGCGCATCCACCCGAGCATTTGGTTGAGTAGCAGCGAGACGAAGAACATCCGCTCGGAATCATCCAAGTGCGCGATCGAGAAAATCGAAATCCGCGGCTTGCCTTCAGGCGTGTGCAGCATGCGCTTGATATCGAGCGCCTCGCCCTCCAGCCAAGTTTGGAAACCTGGTGAAGCCAGTAAGTTATTCAGCTTCATCGCCAGCGCGAATCTCGACTTCTCTGGAACGACTGAATTAAGATCCATGATGCCGATCTTATCGAACGGCGGCTGCTGGATGCTCCGGATCAGAACCTCCAGCGTGACGTTCTGTTCAGCGCGCCAATGGTGACTGAAAATATTCGACAGAAGAATATGCTCCGGGTCTTGAATCGGATCAGCGTCGACACCGATGAGCGAGAGGATGGAGGAAACCGTCGATTCGATGCGATCAGCAAACAGCTCTCCATCATCGATGATTTCGAATTCAGGAGCATCGAGAGAGCTCAAAATCGAAACCGGCATCCCGGCATTCGATCCAGGAGTGAACACGGTCAAGTCGACCTTGTCTCGGAACTGCTTAATCCGCTCCTTCGACTGACCCCACTCACCTAGCCCCTTTTCCCAAAGCGCAGCCTGGTTGGCGGCGTGCTCGTCTGGGGAAATCCCCTTCTTCGAGGCATCATCCTCGTTGATCCAAGGCCGAAAGTCTGATGGCGCGAGATCAGGGAACGTCAGCAACAGGTTGGCGATATCGCCTTTCGGATCGATGACGATGGCTGGGATATTGTCCATCGCAGCCTCTTCCAGTAAACCGACGCACAGGCCTGTCTTACCGGATCCGGTCATGCCCAAGACGACGCCGTGAGTGACCAGATCTTTTGAGTCATAGAGGACGAGATCGTCAGTGAGTTCGCTCTTTTTGAGATCGTATTCACGCCCTAGATAGAAGGCGCCCATTTTCTCGTAGTCTTCAGTGCGAATATCCATGTGTCAGAAATTGTTGGGAGGTGTCAGCGGAATCCAACCGCGCTTCTACGACTTACAGGAAATCGTCGTCTGGGCAAGGCATGCAATCTTTTAGTAGGGCGGTCTACCAAAAAACCATTCGCGCCGTGATCGTTTCCGACGCTGGTATCCGCTTCCTTCGACTCAGAGAGGTGTATCAGACCTAATCGGGCGTGTTGATTGACTGATCTTCCGTAGCACCTAGTTCCTTGAGATACTGAAAAGAATAGAGGCCTGTGTTATGCCCATCACTGAACTGGAACTGAATGGCATAGCCCCCCATCACCGTCCATCCCGTGACCCCAATCCCAGAAAAATCGGTCTTGCCATCACCAGCGTAGATCACTCGACCGGTAAGATCGGTCTCTCCCATATTCTCAGCACTTGGAGACCGCGAACGGAGGAAATCCATCCGAATAAAATCCTCAGTTCCGTCAGGCCAACGAACGGCCAACTCTTCGCCAATGACTGCCAGATGCTCCGGTGGTGGGATGGTTTGTTCCATAATTGTTGTGCTCTGAACCTAGGACAAATCTCGAACTCTTCTCCAGAAAAGTAGATCTCTAGAACAGTTGACCAGAGATCCGCCAGCACAGCCGATCGTCTGCAAATATCCTTGCCCAAGAAGCCAAGAAAACGCATGCTCCCCTTAACTACTAACCTTTTCAAAACAACCTCCAACTGCTCCTCCAATCTCATGAACGCAATCAACTCAATCTGGGCCATCCTGCTGACAACTGGCCTCATCACTCCTAACCTCCACGCTCAAGTTGTGGTTAGCGGTTCTGGTAACGACGCAACGGGAGTCGGCTCGGTTATCGTCGGGGGTAATCAAAACACCGCGAGTGCCCTGATCTCGGGAGTGATCTCAGGGGCCAAAAACACCTGTTCAGCTCAGGGCGCACTGATCATCGGAGGATTCCAAAACACCAATGCTGGCTTCGACTCGATTCTACTTTCTGGCGCTGACGGCGAAATCGCCATCGGCGCTCTCCGCTCGGTCATCGTCACTGGTTCGAGCAATGCCATCTCTGGCGATGCATCAAATGCGTTCATCGGTGCCGGTGAAAGCAACCAAATCGGCGGTACCCGGAGCGGCATCTTCGTGGGTAGCAGCAATAGCATCCCCTTCAGTTCCGCAGCCTCCACCGACTCCGCGATCCTCTGCGGAAGAAACAACCTACTGAGTGGCCAAGATTCCGCAGTCTTCGCGGGAATCGACAACATCATCCAAATCGATGCAGACTTCAGCGCCGTCGGTGGACAGAACGCGTCGTCCAATCATGATGGATGCTTTGTGTGGAACTCATCAGCTAGCTCATTCGGATCGACCGCCGACGGACAGTTTCTGATCAATGTCGACGACGGGGTTGGCATTGGAGTCAACAATCCTAGCAATGCACTGCACGTCGAAAACGACCAAACAGGTGACAACAATACCGTCAGTGGGCACACCGCTAGAATTCAGCACTCTCAAGCAAATTTCAGCTCCGTTCTTGCGCTTCAGGTTGGCGATCCTAACCCAACAACGAACGACAACTACATCACCTTTTTCGACTCTACAGGAACCGCCAACGGCAATGTTTCGGGCAATGGATCGAACGGAGCTGTATTCAATACGTCCGGTGCTGACTACGCCGAATATCTTGTCAAAGATGACAAAAATTGGGATCCTAAAGTCTCTGAAATTGTCGCGATCCGCGGTGGCAAAGTCGTCCAACCCGGTGAGCCAGCAGATCGCTATATGGTGATCACAGGCAACGCGGCGGTCAGTGGCAACGCGCCAATCGGCCAAGGAGAAACAGACCGCAGCCACGAATTGGTCTCGTTCATCGGGCAGGTTCCAGTTCAGGTCAGCGGCCCTGTAGCCATTGGAGACTACATCTTAGCAACGCCCGACGGAATTGGGATTGCGCGCAGCGCTGATCAGATCGCTCCTCACGAACTAGCGCTGGTCGTGGGACGGGCCTGGGAAGCTGACTCCAGCTCCGAGGTGAAGCAGGTAAACACTGCTGTCGGGCTCGATCAGACAGAAATCGTAGCTCCGACCCTTCAGCGCCTCACCGAAGAGAATCGGTCTCTGCGTGATCGGTTGGAGGCCCTAGAACGCCGCCTTGCCGAGGCTAATCTGTAGCGCCTAGAGAATGTTTATTGGCCGCGGCGGTGAAAATCCGTCGCGGCTTTTTCGTTTCCGAAACGCCTGCCACCCGCTACAAATAGACAATGAAGACGACGCCCATTCTATTCAGCCTTCTTACCCTACTATCCCCCACCTTCTGCCCAGCAGGAAGCGTGATCAGCGGATCCGGCAACACCGCGAGCGGTTCCTCCGCTGTCATTGTCGGAGGTAATCAGAATACCGCATCGGCAGTGATCGCCGGGGTTATTTCCGGAGCCCTAAACACGTCTTCGGCCCAGGGAGCAATTATCATTGGTGGATTCCAAAACACCAATGCCGGGTTCGATTCGGTCATCAACTCGGGTGGAGCCAACCGAATCCTATCCGGGGCCTTTCGATCCGTGATTCTGTCGGGAGGCACCAATGAGCTTTCTGCGAATGCCTCAAACTCGTTCATCGGAGCTGGAAACGCCAATATCAACGACGGCGAGCGAAGTGGCATCGTGGTCGGAGAGAACAACAGCATTTCCAGCACCACCGCTTCAACCGGAGGGCGTAACAGCGCGATTCTCTGCGGCGACAGCAATGCCATCTTCGGAGAAGACTGCGCCATCATCGCAGGAATCGAAAACGTCATCGGTACGAATGCTGACTATTCTGTAGCAGCCGGTCGAAAGGCCCGAGCCATTCATGACGGCTGCTTCGTCTGGAGCGATGCCAACTCCAACTTCACGACCACAGCCGACGGACAATTCCTGATCAATGTCAGCGACGGCTTGGGAATCGGAACCGACAACCCGTCAGCAGGCGTTCACATTTTCGAAGACAAATTTGGAGTCAATTCGTCGGTGACTGGTCACGCAGCGATCATCGAACATTCCCAAGCCACGGCTTCCGTCCTGGCTCTCCAAGTCGGTGATACACTTCCCAACGCCACCGACAATTTCGTCACTTTCTTCAACGGCGCGGGCACCCCCCAAGGAAACATCGAAGGAAATGGATCCGGAGGGGTCGTGTTCAATACCAGCGGATCCGACTTCGCCGAATACCTCCCCAAACAAGCCGATACCGATTATGCCCCAGGAGAGATCGTCCCGGTCGCAGGAGGGCAAATCCTGTCTCCGAAAGCAGCTCATCTCGCGACGAACTTCATGGTCGTGACCGAACAAGCCGCAGTGGCTGGAAACACCCCAACTGACGATGAGGCCAAGCTGGCCAAGCACGAACTGGTATCTTTCATTGGCCAAGTTCCAGTTCAAGTCGACGGACCGGTTCATTCTGGTGATTTCATCATAGCCGATCTGTCGGGGACTGGAGTTGGGATCGCGCGACGTCCGGCACAGCTCACCCTGGAAGAATCCAAACGAATCGTTGGGCGGGCCTGGGAAGGCTGCCCCGATTCGGGACAAACTAAGGTTAACGTCGCCATCGGAGTCGACCAAATCAGCTCGCTCATTCCGCTCATGGAAAGGCTGACGCGTGAGAACCGCGAACTTCGCGAACAAATGATCCAAAACACCACCGCACTTCAGCGCCGACTCGATGCGCTGGAAGGCAAACTTGAAACAGCGAATCCGTAGCGAGCGGATCAGCCTACTGAGGCATGGCATTAGACGGCGCGGCTGCCACCTGCTATCAGCAACTGTTCGATTGAACAAATCTCTTTTCTGCTTTAGATCAGGATACTCGTGCCTAGATCGCTCCCAACGCTCAAGACATTCTACTACCTCAGCCACTTTGAAGAGATGCTGGGCTTCTTGGAAGATAACTGCGACTCCCTCCTAGGTGATTCGGAGAGAGATTTCATTCTTGATTTCCGCTCGCTCTCAATGGAATCGCGCGCCCTCGTGGTTCGGCTGGCGAATCGGAGCGGGACGGCGTTTCGCAGATCAAGGCTGAGCTACCCGGAGATACCAGAACTTGGTGATACGGTGCGAGATTTGTGTGAACATGGGTTCGCAAGGCGGCCGACCGACGCCGACAAGGAGGTGTTGTTCCGCGCTCTGAACCGCCCCGAGATCGTTGACTTACTAAAGCCTCGGAAGCGGCTTTCGATGATGCCCAAAAGTGCGTTGCTGGAACTGCTCTTAGACGACCGGCAGCCGACGCCACTCCCAGACGGTCTCTGCGAGGAGTTCGTCGTTCAAGAGCGGGTGACGACCTTGGACTTTTTGTTTTTCCTCTACTTTGGAAAGCACCGGCGAAACCTAAAGTCGCTCGCGCTTAGAGATCTCGGCATCGTTACAACTCGGAGCGGACAATCCTCCTTCAAGTTACGCTTCCCGACGCGCGAGGCTGCGACAGGATCGTTCTTTTACGCAACGCTCTCGGAGAGAATAAGCGACGCGGAGGGAACTGATTTACGCTCCTTGGCCGCCGAAGTCGCGGACTGGCCCTGCGTCGAGGATTCGATGGTGGCAGGTGCCCGCGACCGTGAGGTATGCCGACTGGGTGCAAGGCTTGAAAAAGCTGATCTCTCGGAAGACGCACTACAAGTTTACCGCCACTGCACCGTCCATCCAGCGCGAGAGAGAATCTGCCGACTACTCTACTCTAGTGGCGATACCGAGGGAGCGAAGAGCCTGTTGAACGAGCTGGTGTTCTCTCCATCGAGCGATGAAGAACTGCTTTTCGCGGAGGATTTCAGAGCAAGGAAGTTCGGAGGCCACCGGGTCGGACGCCTCACCGAAATGCTGCGCGCCGCTCCGACGATACAAATCGACGAAGCATTCCGCGACGGTGCGGAAAACGCCGCAGTCATCCACTACACGAATCGTGGCGAGTTCGCCTATCGCACGGAGAACAGTCTTTGGACGGCACTGTTCGGTCTGATGTTCTGGGACTTGTTGCAGGGCGAGTATGGTGAGACAACGCACAATGAATTCGAGCTCCGCCCGACACAGCTAACCGATAGCACCTTCTTCAGTGTTCACGAAAGCGCCATAGACCAACGCCTCGCATTGCTCGGCACGGACGCTGCACTCCCTTATATGCTGACCGTGATCGAAACCCATTCCGGCCAACCGAACGGCGTGTTCCGCTGGCGAGCGGACATTGAAGAAACTATCACCCAGCTCCTGACCCGCGGTTCTCCAGAAGCAATCGCGACCATCCTCAGACGTATCGCCATTGATCCGCAAAACAACTCCCACGGATTTCCCGATCTGATGGTAGTGGCTGGCGGTCGACTCCGCTTTGTCGAGGTGAAGGCCGAAGGCGACCAGATCCGGAGACATCAACTCGTGCAACTTCAGGCGATGGAAGCGGCGGGGTTCGATGTGGAGATCGTGCGGATTAGATGGTTCGCGGATCCCGATCAGGAATATGTGGTAGTCGATATCGAGACGACCGGAGGGCGTTCACCGTTCCACCGCATCACCGAGATCGGCGCAGTGAAAGTACATCGAGGACAGGTGGTCGATAGGTATTCCACACTCGTAAACCCCGAGCGAAGCATCCCCAGCAAGATCACCCGCCTTACCGGTATCTCGGATTCAATGGTGGCCTTAGCTCCGAAGTTCGCAGAGGTCGCTGATAAATTTCGCGACTTTGTCGGTGACGCCGTCTTCGTCGCCCACAGCGCAAAGTTCGACTACGGCTTCATCCGGCAGGAATTCGGCCGTATGGAGCAGGATTTCCGTAGGCCAACGCTTTGCACCGTTGTCGCCATGCGCAAATTTTTCCCCGGACTGCCTTCCTATGGGCTGGGGTCACTCACAAAGCATTTCGATATTCCATTGGATTCCCACCATCGCGCGCTCTGCGACGCCGAGGCCACCGCCGCACTGCTAAAACTGATCAACGCGAAGAGAACCTGAGTAAGAACAAAATGTCAGCGCTAGTCAAGAATCCTGTAATTTGATCAACCGTAGATTCTTGACCAGCTCCCTACGGAGGGATTGGGAATGAGCTTTCTTTGTTTTATAGTTTTGCTGGCCGATTGCACGGCAACTTGTTAGATTCGTCCATTCATGAAGAGCATTCTTATCTATCTTTTGGTTCTCGTTGTCGGAATTTGTATTGGGCGGCTTTCGATGGAGCTTGGGTCAGATGAGAAGGTTCAATCTGTAGCAGTACAGCCCACTGGTAGTAGCAGTTCCACGATGGGCGGAGCGGGTATCGGGCTCGGCATGCAGGGAGGAGATAGTGCTGATGCTCCGGATCTTTCTCAAATCGACCTCACGCCAAATTCAGAAGCTCCACCATCGGTCGCAGATCTTCTTGCCAAACTGGGGGACAGCGACCGGAAGGGAGCGGAATTTTCCCGGATTCTGCGCGAAGCCGCTACCACCTGGGCAGAAGTCGACCCAGCAGGTGCCATTGACTGGCTATTTGCTCTCGAATCTCGGGGGTTGTCACAAGCGAGGTTGGCTCTTGGAGACATTTCTAAAGTCTGGGTGGCCACCAACCCAGAGGAAGCTTTTAAATATTTAGAAAAAGGCCCCTCAGGAACGCCTGGCCAAAAATCTTATGCACTTTCATCAGTGTTCGTTGATTGGTCGAAAACCGATGCCTCAACGGCTTGGGAACGCTATTCGTCGAGCCAGTTTATGGAGAATGACTACGAAGTGCGGACTGAGATTATCCAATCGTGGACGACTCAGGATCCATCAGCCGCCAGCCAACAAATCAGTGAACTCGTCAACTCCGGAACCGACGATGCCCACCTCGGTCCGATGGCACTCAGGGGTCTGTTTCGCAGGCAAGGATCTGATGATGAAATAGGCCCTACAGCGGACTCGATTGCTCAGGCAAAAGCTTGGGTCGATAGCTTACCCGCAGGAAGCCGAACTCACACAGCTGCGACATCTAGCCTACTCTCTTCGTGGGTAAGCACCGACCCTTTGGGTGCCAGCCAGTGGCTCGCAGCTCAACCTCCATCGGCAGCCCGAGACGCAGGAGTCGGATCGATGATCAATCTAGTCGCCCACCAAGATCCCGAAGCTGCGGCGATTTGGAGCCTTGAGCTGCCAGCTCGGGAACGCGGAAGATCGCTCCAAAGAGTTCTCGGCCGTTGGTATCGTGCCGACCCAGTTGGCACAGAGAAATTTTTCGCAGGGAAGCTCAGCCCAGCGGATCGGCAATCCCTAGGGGAGACGATGGAACGCGCTCGCCAACGGGCTAATGACAGAGACGAAGGCTGAGAGAATTTCCTACCAGACTTCTCGACCTCAATGATCGGCCTATGGGATCGACCGATCAGAGATGCTTCGAGTACCTGTGCTAGCCTTGGCATCCTCGGTGGCGTTCGTAGGTGCGGAGGTGTAAGCCATACCACCACGGATCGAAACCCGACCGTCTTGGGCAATCAGCATCCGAGGTCGGTTGGTGCCACGCGATTCGTAAATTTTCTGGTTCTTAATCTGACCGCTAGTGCCGATCACAACGTGTCGATACATGTTGGGCGCTGTTAGGTAGAGCACGTTCAGGTTGTTCACATCATCAATGGTTACCTGAGGATCACGGTGAAGAATGATGGTCTCTAAAGAAAATGTACCGTAGTTGAGATGACCACCTTCATCGCGAACTCGGACATAGAGTTCGGTGCGATCAACGTCCTGAAAGGTAAGCAGTTCGAGTTTCCGATACTCTCCAGCACCCGGCTCGCCTGGCGGAACACCGACAACTTTTTGCCAAAATGGGCGTCCGTCGGTGACGGTGATCCGAACTCTTTCCGAAGAGAAAAACTGTCTCCGATCCGAGAAAAACACGTTCGCTGTAACTCCGTAAGACCCGAAATCTTCGAGCGAAAGATGTCGCGTTAGCAGAACCTTTTTCTTCAGGGTATCGCCAGCACGAATGATTGTCGGCTTCGCCATATAAGCTGGCTTCCCAGTTGAAGTAACAGGACGATTCTTAGGGTCAGTAACCCGGAAAACCAGCCATGAAGTCTCACCCGGGCCATTGAGAATGATGTCCCTGCCGGCACGGTTGACGATCGAAATATCAGCGACCACCGCCTCACCGGCTAAGAAGGTGTTCTTGGTCAGCGTCATCCCAACCTGAATCTGCGCTGATGCCATTGGGCATAGAGCGGCGATCGAGAGGATTACCAATAATAGACGGAATCCTAGTGAACAAAGACGAGTCTGCATAAAGGGAGAGTAGCGGAAACTTTGTCCGGAGGAAACCACTTTCCTACGAGCGTCCGAAAAGGTCATTCTGAAGCCTTCAGAGTGCCTGTTTGTTGCCTCAAATCGTAGCAGCGCAAACAGGCGCCGCCTCCGCTGAGGTGGTCTTTTTCGTTCTGCATCACATACAGGAGCCCACCTGAGACAGCCGGCAATGTCCAAGTCTGTGGTGCAAGAAAGAGCTGATGCCGAATCGGGATTTCGATACCTTCTCGGTCGAGATTCATCCACAGCAGAGTTCCCATTTCACCGAGGCACAAGGTCGCCCCATCGACTTGGAGAAGACTAGCCCGCTGAATTGCCATATTGAAGGGACGGCCATTAAAGTCCCCCTTCCATTCGACCGGATCCCGCCAAAGCTCGGTTCCAGACTCGATATCTACGGCAACTAGGGCTGCATTCTGCTGATGCCTGCCATCGATCAGAAACAGAGTCTTGGCATCTTGATCGGTGACGGGATTCATCCAATGGACGCCGTAATTTTCTGATCGCCACAGTTCCGAAAGTGACCCGTCTTCTGCAATCTGCAGCATCGCTCCTCCATCGCCATAGCACTGAGTGATGAATACCCTATTTCCTGGCAATGCCACCGGTGTAGCTGCATTGACCGATTCGACAACTTCCGAACGCCAATCGAACCGACCAAGAATCTTTCCTGTGCCAACCTCTAAGCTAAGTAGCCCACCATGAGGTGGGTCACTTTGTCCGCCAGCCATCACCAGAATCTGCTCTCCTGAGTGTGACAGAATCGGCGAAGCGTAACTCGCCCCCCATTCGTCTTCGGCTCCCCACAGGGTCTCGCCGGTCGTCTTATCGAAGCCAACTACACAAGGCCCACCCTCAGCCCCTATCATGACCACCAATTGGTCACCAACCACGAGTGGACTCGATCCTGCCCCGAAAAAACTCTCTCGAATCGGCGCGAAATCCGCCGTCAGATCACGATGCCAACGAACTTTTCCCGTCGCGAGATCAAGGCATCGCAGTTGGCTGGTGACACCGAAAACATAGACGAAATCTCCATCGATCACCGGGCTACTACGCGGGCCGTTTTGATAGCCATATCGATCACGATACTCGACCGGGTAGGTGGTCTCCCAGACAAGGCTACCATCAATCGGAGAGCGACATTCGACCCGCTCTTCTCCATCCATCCGGTGGAAGAGCAGCAACCGACCAGCGCCCACAATCGGCGATGCGTAGCCTTCGCCCTTAGCCAAAGTCCAAAGCAGACGCGGACCAGCGTCGCCCCACTCCCGAAGCAACGGTGTCTCAGTCGAGGAGGCATTGTCGGCCGGGCCTAGAAACCTTGGCCAATCTGCCACCGTCGCCTGATCACTGATCGGACTCGGTTTAGCGTGCAATTTCAACCGAGACTCCGCGTCTTGAGCAGAGACCCCAGTGAAACTCCCGACCAAGACGATGGCCGCGACCATGAAGCGGAGATCGCCAAACCGAGCTAGCGCAGACAAAGCCAGCACTAGTCCCGAATGATCTTAATCGTGCCTGAAGGTGCGTCGGCACCACCGAGGGCTCTGCGCTCCATCTCGGCGTGCTCCTCATCAGTACAGGCGGAATCGGTTGGCGCATCGGCTTCTTTAGAATTCTCTTTCAGATAGCCATTCTCAACCATCCATGCCTCGACTTCGTCGCCAGACACATCGGGGAGCATATTGCCATCGACGATGACGCAGGGCGAAAGCGGCTGGCCACTTTTCTGCTCCATCTCCCAGCGGAACGCTTCGTTCTTGATGATGTCTTTCTCTTCAAACTCGAGGTCGTATTTGCGCATAATTGCGCGGACGCCCTCACTCCAACCGCAGAAAGTCTTCAGGTAACAAGTGATCTCAGGATTCTCTTTTGACATGGGCTAATCTAACACACCAACAGCAGATTCAAGGCACGGGTTACACTCGATTCGCACCCACCGACGGGACGTGGTATCTTATCAGACAAAACTTCTCCAGATCTCCAATATTCTATGACTCCCCACCTCCCTATCCTTGTTCTCCGCTCCCTTGCGCTCGCAGTTTTTGCCGGGCTATTGACCAGTTGTGGCCATGTCTGGCAAGAGCGCGAAGATTTTGTCCGTGATCCCTACGACGCTCAGCCAATTCCGACCATCAACGGTGCGACGGTTTTTCCACAACTTGAACCCACTGGTGGCGAAGTCGGATTGGCCCTCAATGCGATGGTTTACTTCGCTGGATCAGAAACCGCAACTGGACCTTATCAAATCCGCATCGTTGGCCATGGAAAGCCTGGAGTCCATGCAACGATGACCGTTCGCGAACTCCGGCTTCACGCTCCCTATGGTGCGGTCGAACAGATCCCCTACTCTATGCTCGGGAACCCGGTGCCATTTGAAAAAACCACGGATGCCTCGATGTCTCAGGCAATCTATCTCTGCCCCCTAGCTTGGGACGCTGGCGATTTCCAAGTCGCAGGGCCTGGGGTGAATGTTGAAGTCGAAGCAGAAGTTGTCGGAGTTGACGGTCGAAGCCAAACACGCTCATTCCGAACACTTCTAAAACCGCAAGTCCGGAAACAGCGTAACTACGGCTCCGTTGCCGGGGAACTCTGGCGGGCGGCGGGACGAAAAGATGAGATCATTTCCGCCCCTTAGTCCCGTATAGTTGGCACAATGAATCGCCTTCTCTCATTTCTTCTCGGGCTCGCCTTTTTCGCACAAGGCTCAATCGCTTCTGATTTTGTTCACCCAGGTGTCGCCCACAGCGCACCCAGTATGGCGTTCGCCAAGCAGAAAATCGAAGCCGGTGAGCAACCCTGGGCGAATGCATGGAAAGGAATTCAGCGTTCCCAGTATGCGAGTCTCAACTGGCGACCGAAACCCTACTCCAAGGTCGAGCGCGGCCCATCAAACAGGCCGGACGTCGGCTCCTCGGAGTTCAGCGACGATGCCCGAGCAGCATACTACCATGCGCTCTGCTGGAACCTGAATGGCAACCCCGATCACGCCAAGAAATCCGCCCAGATTCTGGATGCCTGGTCAGCCAAACTGAAGTCGATTGGCAACCACGACGCCCGGCTGTTAATCGGCATGAGCGGCTACCATTTTTGTATCGCCGCAGAATTGGTGAAGCACACTTGGGACGGCTGGCCCGAGCAAAAGCAGAACCAATTCGCTACCATGCTGCGTGAGATCTGGTATCCGGTGATTGTCGACTTCTATCCTTCGGCCAATGGCAACTGGGACGCCTCAATGCTCCAAGCGATGATGGCGATGGGTGTGTTCCTGGATGATCGCGCCATGTTCGACCGCGCTAAGGATTACTTCCTAAAAGGGAAAGGCAACGGAGCGATCGGCATGTACTTCATGGAGTCTGGCCAATGCCAAGAAACCGGCCGTGATCAGGCGCACACTCAGATGGGCCTAGAATTTCTAGCCAATACCTGCGAAACAGCCTGGATCCAAGGTGTCGATCTTTACAGCGCCCTCGATAACCGTCTTCTCAAAGGCTTTGAATACACCGCCAAATACAATTTAGGCTATGACGTTCCCTATGTGCCCTACAAGAGTTTCGAAGGGCGCTATCATTATAGGAATCTTTCCGATGATTCGCGGGGTCGGTTGCGCCCAATGTACGAGCGGATCTACAATCACTACCACAACCGCAAAGGCCTGAAGGCACCATTCACCAAACAAGCTGCCCTAAAGCTACGGGCACGGTCAAATGAAGATGGACGTCGAAGCCGTAGTTGGCGCTCAAATTCCCATCTCGACACTTCGATGTATGCCGACCAGCCAGCAGAGTTCGACACGCGGGCGGAGTGAGGAAGTCGTATTCTGGACTTCCGGGCAGCTGACCATGCCTGTTGCCAAGCGTGCGACGAATAGGGAGAGTGGAGTTTTCGGGCTACCTGGATATCAGCGGAATACAATTCCACTCTCCATTATTGGGCGTTTCGCTTAACGCTCACTTCGGCAGGCCGGGACGTCGTGACCCTGCCTTTTGCCGAGCTTACACCCTGGACAGCCTGAAACGGTGTTTTCCTCGGCAGGAACTACCACCAGCGCTCGAGGAACTTATCGAGGCCAGTTTTGTCTTCTTCTGGCGTCGGGTTCTTCAGCTTATACTTTTTCTCTTTGTCGATGATTCGCTCATCGGCGGTTTGAGGAATTCGGCGTCCTGCGTCGATGATCCGGATCGAGTTGACTTCGATTCGAGCGATCGGGTTATCGTTCGCGTCGACCTCTGCCTTGGCAATTTCTTTGACGACATCGAGTCCTTTAATGACTTCACCGAAGACGGTGTACTGGTCATTGAGACCGGTGTTCTTGGCTAAGCTAATGTAGAACTGGCTGCCGTGGGATGCCTTCGAAGGATTGACACCATCATTGAGACGAGCCATCGCGATAACACCGCGCTTGTGGTCTTTTTTGATCTCGGCCGGCACGGTGTAGCCCGGTCCACCAGTTCCCCACTCAGAGCGAAGCTCAGGGTTACGACTCAGAGGATCACCCGTCTGAACAAGGAATCCTGGAATCGCGCGGTGGATTGCGAGGCCGTTGTAGTAGCCCTCTTCAACTTTGCGCTTAAAGTTAGCAATCGTTAGCGGCGCATCTTTGTCGTAGAGCTTAAAAGCAATCGTTCTTAGATTGTCGTCGACGGTAACCCGCATGATAGCGACGGCAAATTCACGAGACTCGGAATCCGCATCTTTCTTCAGACCAATATCGAAGACCGAAGGCGGAGCCCCATCATCATCGTCTTTTTCCTCCTGTGCTTGAAGGCTAAGCATCGAAAGGCCCAAAACAAGGGCGGCGGCGGTAGAACGGAAGAGACTGCGCAATTTCATGGCGATTGGTCTTTAGAAGTCTGGAAGGTGGCTACCCGAAAGGCTAGCGAAGTTCATCAAGAAGGCCGGGGTCGTATTGAGGCTGGCGCGGGGGAGCAACTGGTGCCTGCGGAACGCTGGGTGATGGGGTAGTCGCAGGAATCGACTCTGGAGTGGGCTTGACTGGAGGATCGATCATCGGGGCATTTTCAATCATCGAAGGATCGATTCCTTCGCTACGGAGGAACGAGTCAATGTCATCGGACTCGGAGTCCTCAGAGGGAACGAAACCCTGAGAGCGCTCATAGGCCTCAAGTTCGTCGACATCAGGTTTCACCAGCGTGTCGTCATCGCGACGGATGCGAATATCATCACGGAGTTGGGTGCAGGAGGAAACGGCACTGACCACTCCGAGGAGCAGTAAGGCTTTCGCGATCGATAGGGCGATGCGGGGCGACATTGTTAGTCTGATTTGGTTGATCAAAAAGTTAGTGTGCTGGGGAATGAATTCGAAGACTAGTCCTCGAAAAACCAGCGGTGGACTCAGCAGTCTGGAGAAGCTTTTCACCAGCACTGAGATACCGCACCTTTACATAGGCTAGCGCGACAAGGTGGTCAAGCCGTGGGTCGATGGCAGCTGAGGTGATTTGCCCGACTGATTTCCCAGTCATTTCTTCCGGATCAAACAGCTCTGCACCGACCAGATCTGCCACATCACCACTGATGGCGCCGACTTCTCCGTGCAGCGTGCAGAGCAGGCGGTTGGTTCTGCCAGCTCGTCGAATCCTCGAGATGACCTCTTGGCCGATATAGCATCCTTTTTCGTAAGAGATCGCCCGCTCTTCGATCCGGGCTTCGGGAGGCAACAATCCTGCTATCAATTCCGCGCCCCAACGAGGAACCTCGCAGAGGACTCCGAGCGCCTGAGCTGTAGCCAAATCGATACTGGGTAGCGAGTCAGCGATGGGTGTCCCGGGGTCGAGATCGATGCCCCCAATCCCAAACCGCATCGCCTTGACCCCCTGCTCAGAAGCAGTTCCGGTCGGATCAATTCGGTGTAGCCGAGGGCGGGGATTCAGTGTCTGAAACTCGACATCATCGGCAATCGCGTAGCGCTCTAACCGAGATGGCAAGATGTCAGCAACCGAGCTATGAGCATCGACAAGAAAACCGTTACCGTCTAGTGTTCGCGAGATCCACGCATCGGATTCGAGTTGCCCTTTGGCATTGGTCACGCAGGCGTAGATCGCCTTTTCTGGAGTGGCAAGGCTGACGTCATTGGTGACCTGGCCGTTGAGATAGCGTTCCGCATCTGCTCCGGTGACCTGAACCGCGAATCGGTCATCGAGCTCGACTATTGCGCCAATGGTTTCAATCTGTTCGAGAAGACTACGGTCGATGGTGGTCATCAAAAATCGTGAGTTGTGCCCTAAAGGTCGACGTCGTGATCGTTCGAAGGGCCAGGGTATGCGGCGGCGAGTACTGAATAGTCCAGATCGCCTTTGCCATCAGCTTCGGCAAGGCGCATGGCATCGGCAGCACTGGTCAGCGTCGGACAGTCGATTCCTTGACGCTCGGCCATTGTTAGAGCGATCTCGGCATCCTTCAACATGTTAGCGACACTGAAATGCGGGTCGTATTGGCCCTCTAAAATCGACGGGAGCTTGAGTTGGGTCAGTCCCGATTGGCAGGCATTGACTGCAAGAGCATCCACGAGCCGATCACCGCGGAGGCCGGCGCTTCTGAGGACCGCGAGGGCTTCCGACAACGCTTGGACTGTGGCTGCCGATATCATATTGGTGGCGACCTTGGCGATCGAAGCGTTGCCCAATCGACCAAGGAATGTCGTGCTTCGACCCGAGACTCCAAGGAGGCTCTTCGCCCGCTGAATGTCTTTAGGGTCACCAGCTACATAATAAGACAACTCCCCGGCGGCAGCTGCTTCCCGACTACCGGTAAAAGGGGCGTCGACCAAACCCGCACCGGTCTTTTCAAGCAAGCGGGACGCCTTGATCATCTCTTCTGGATCGATCGTGGCATGAACCAATACCAGATGTTTCGGCGTCAGCTTAGGCAGCATGGCATCGAGAACCTCGAGAACGGCCGGACCGTCTTTGACAAAGATTTGAATCGTCTCGGTCAGCGAAGCCATCTCGGCTACTGAGGCAACAAAGTTTGGCTCTGCTTGAGGAGTGCGATTCCAGACGTAGACATGATACTTGGCGTCTCGCAGGTTTTGGGCGACTCGGCTACCGATAATCCCGAGGCCGATGACGCCGACTGATTTACCCTTGTCTCCGAACATGAGCGCAAGCTATCCGACGCCCGTCGTGTAGCAAGGGCGAGACTCGGGTTACGGCAGATTTGCCTCGGTAGGAGCCGGAACAACTTTTTCTGGCTCTGACTTCGGTGGCTCAAACCGGATCGCCTCTTGGTAGTAGTGGATATTGGCCCTCTTCCGCAGGGAGCGTACCATCGACTTAATGGCGGGGTCTCGACGCGAACCTTCAATCGCGAGCTCGATCTCGTCCCGAACTTCGTGGAGCGCCGGAATTCGCGCATCAGCACGATCGTCGACCCTGACAATGTGCCACCCGATCGAGGTCTGAAAAGGCTGACCGATCTGACCAGTCGGGATCTGAGAAACTGGCCCAAAGAAATCTTCCGGGACTCGTTTGGCGGTAAACCAATCGAGATCGCCTCCTGCGTTCTTCGTCCGCGCATCGTTCGAGTATTTCGCGGCAAGGTCGTCGAACGTGGCCGTGCCGACGGATAGCTGAGCGTGCAACGAGAGCATCTGCTCCTCTTGGCCGTCGACTTTCGGGTCAACGGTGCTCAGGAAAATATGGGAGGCTCGGATTGCGTCCCCAACACGCAGAGAATCCGCATTCTCCTCGAACCAATCGCGGATCTCTTCTTCGGTCGGCTGGATTGCTTCAGCGATCTTCGATTCGATCCACAGCACCATGTGAACGTGCCGAGCGAATTGGTCATGGAGATCTTCAGCGCTCATCTTCTGGAGCTTGAGCCGACTCTGGAACTCGGCGTCGGAAGTGAACTGAGACCGAAATTCCTCCAACCGCCGATCGACCAGACCTTCCGGTAATTCGATCGGGCTGAATTTCGAATACTGCTCGATCACCATCTCATCGATCGTGCGTTCAAGAGCGATGATTCGAGCGTTTAGTCGCGTTCCCGGCGAGGCGTCGCGATATTTTTGCCCGCCAGCGAACAGATGGTCGGTAGCCGCCCGGTCGAGTTCCTCTCGGGTAATCACGATGGTATTAACGGTCGCTACGACACTTTCGGCCTCTCCTGGAGGCGACGGAGCGTCCGGACTAGCATCGGTTGTCGCCCTCGATTTCGCGACGCGATAGAGCGGGCCCTGACACCAACGCAAGTCGGCGACGAGGTAGAGCACGAAGGCTGCATAAATAAATGGTCGCCACGGAAAACGGGCTCTGGATGGGATGGGCGATTCCTCCATAAGGGTCGGCTTGGCACGATCTGTGACGGGTCGTCCTTGCCGCCCCGTCCATTGCGTCTAGTCTACCTGCCGAATCTGGGTGCGCCAGTCCCGTCCCATCTTTACTCTGCGCAAAGCCCGAAACCTATTCTGATGCTTCCGTTTCTAGTCAGGCGACTTTTCGGAGTGATCCTCGTCCTCTTCTGCGTGGTGACGATCACGTTCTTTCTCGCGCGCATGCAGAAGGGTGGTGCGTTCGACAAAGAAGAGGAGCCGCCACCCCACGTGAAGGAGGCACTGCTCAAGCAGTATGATCTGGATGGCACTGTCTGGAGCCAATACACACGCTACATGCGTGATCTGCTAAAGGGCGATCTGCGAGTTTCATTCCGGTATCGAAATTGGACGGTCGAAGAAGTGATCGCCCAACAACTTCCCGTCTCTCTACAGCTCGGCGGAGTAGCTTTCGTGCTGGCTACCGTCGGCGGGGTCTTTTTGGGAGGGGTTGCTGCGATGCGTAAGGACACATGGACGGATCGCGGGGCTATGCTCGCCGCGCTGCTGGCGATTTCGCTACCGAGTTTCATCACCGGACCACTTCTCATTGGGGTGTTCGCGCTGTGGCTGGGCTGGCTGCCTGTCGGCGGATGGGGAGGTTTCTCGACAATCATTTTGCCAGCTGTCTGCCTCGCCGCTCCATACGCCGCCTACATCGCACGACTGATGCGAACCAGCATGCTGGAGGTTCTCGGCGCGGACTTCATCAGGACAGCCCGAGCTAAAGGACTATCGCCATCTGGAGTCGGAGGTCGTCACGCCTTGCGGGTCGCCTTGCTGCCAGTCATTACTTTCTTGGGGCCGCTTGCCGCTCACCTTCTGACCGGATCCATTATCGTCGAATCGGTATTCAGTATCCCAGGCGCGGGCAGCATTTTCGTCAACTCGATTCAGAACCGAGACGTCTTCCTTCTGATCGGAGTCGTGGTGATCTATTGCTCCCTCCTCGTCCTCTTCAATCTGATCATCGACATCCTCTACACCTTCATCGATCCGAGGATCAAAATCACGGGAGGTGCTCATGGGAAAGCCTAGCGACAACAGCGACGCACGCGCTGTGATGGCTCGCCGGACGACATGGCAAAAGCTGCGGTCGAATCCGATGGCGATGGCTTCACTGATCATTCTGGCGGTGATGGGCTTCGCTGCCCTCGTCCTTCCAGCGGTGTTCCCGGATGAGGCTACCAAGTCGTCACCGGACACGTATCTGCCTCCGATGTCCAAATCAACGACGCTGGAGAATTGGACGTTCCTCTGTGGAACCGACATCAACGGTGTCGACTTGCTCTATCGGGTGCTCACTGGAGCTCGGGTTTCTCTTATCGTTGGATTGGCCGGAGCCGTAGTTGCCCTGTTTGTCGGCACGACTTACGGCGTCATCGCTGGCTTTCTCGGGGGACGGGTCGAGGCGCTGATGATGCGGATTGTTGATGTTCTGTACTCAATCCCACGCGTCCTGTTCATCATGATTTCCGTCGCTGCTTTCGACTCCCGCCTTAAAGCTGGAATTGACGGAGCGAGGCGCTGGGCTGAAGACGCAGAGATGGGTGGATTCGGTGAATTCTTGGAAGCTACCATTCCCTATTCTCGAATCCTGATCCTGATTATCGCTCTCGGTCTCATCGAATGGCTGACAATGGCGCGAATCGTCCGCGGACAGGTTCTCGTGCTCAGAGAACAGCAATTTGTCACTGCTTCGCGCGCGCTCGGACAAGTTCCCTCTGCGATCATTGCCAAGCATATTCTGCCCAATCTGGCTGGCATCATTTTGACCTACCTGACCCTCACCATCCCAGCAGTGATCTTGGACGAATCGTTCCTCAGCTTCCTCGGGCTTGGCATCGACGACCCAGCTTCGAGTTGGGGTTCTCTACTCCGAGACGGTGCTCAAGTGATCAATCCGATCGATTCGCAATGGTGGTTACTCGCCTTCCCTGCGATTGCCATGAGCTTGGCTCTCTTAGCCTTCAACTTCCTTGGCGACGGCCTCCGGGACGCCCTCGATACACGGTCAGTGTAGCATTAGACGACCTAATAGTAAATCCTGTCAACGAGGACTTCTCATTAAAGTTTCAGCCACAAATTTGACATGGTTTTGGCTGATGCTAGCGTTAGCCCACGTTAGTTAGATATTTTAAGGGGACGTAAAATGGGTGAAACGACGAATCTCTCGAAGTTAATCGAGGAACAGGAAAAAGAAGCGACAGCACGTGTGCGCGCTCGGGTCAGTGATACCCCACTATTGTCTTTGGTGAACGTCAGCCAACAAGGCGTCATCTTTCGCTCTCGGGAAAACTTCGATGTTGGCTGCCAAATTCGTTTAGGTCTTCATGTGCGCTTTCGCGACGCAAGAGACGGCGGCAGCCCACTACCATCTGCAAAGCCGCATAGCCATTTTGTCGACACTTTAGGTTTCGTCGTCAGTAGCCAGATCCACACGATCGACGGACGGACATTTTTTCAAGTGACGCTTCTGTTTGATGGTCTTTCCGCCGAAGATCACGAAATTCTCGGCAGCGTTCCACAAGACGCGATACGGGCTCGAGCCCACGCAGGTGGCACCACCGACTATGAGTCCTTTCTCATGGGGGAGAAGACGCGAAGTGTTGTTGGTTTGAACTAACAATTTCCGCTGGGCGAGATTTTGGGATCCGGAAGGTAACTTCCGACCATCATCCGACCCATCATTGATCGAACCATCATCTGCCTGAGTGGCGAAACCTTCATCGCGAAGGCGCTACTTCCTCCCGAGAAGGAACCGAAAATCGATCCCGGCCCTGATGCCTAATCAATTGCCCGGCTCGGACTCCCCGAACACAAGGCCGTGCGAATCTCCATTCGACTTCACGTTCTAGGATCGTGGGATAGAACAGGAGCATGGGGAGGTTGAGAGGCTGCTCGGAGGAGACACTCGGGATCGACGAGCCGAGAAGCTGCTCGCTACGATCGAAGCAGGGAAAACTGATCCAGAGTGTCTGACGAAAGATGTCGCCGTTGGCAATGTCTACGATTTCGCCGTGCGCAGAAAAGGAATTCATGCCCTTCGGGAGTTGGCCATGATGATCCGACTGGATTCGTCATTTCTGGAGGGATCCGATGATCCCATGGTTGAGGCGGCACGGGAAGCGGCAAAAGAATCCGTCCCACTCGATCGAATCCAATTCAGACTTTCGGGCTTTCTCTCTCAGCTCCGAACTGAATCTGGGGACGCCTTGGCAAAAAAATTAATGCCGCCTGAGTAAAAAAATCCCTTACGGACAGGCCTAACCGCCAACTCATCAATTTTTTTCCCAACCCTTCCGCAACCTCTCACTTGTCTCTCGTCAGAGGTGTGTCGCGCAAGAGCCGGCACAACACCAACACGAGAGAGATGAACAAAAAACACATTGAAAAGCGCGCTCAGGCACTCGCCTTTGCGCTTGGTATGGGAGCCTTGGTTCCTACTTGGGCAACGGGACAAACCGTTGAAGAGGTCAACGCAGCAGGCGCAGCCCGACGCGTTATTGTCAAAGTTGCTGACGGCACACCGGTTGAATCCATTCCCCGAATCCTAGCTCGCAACGGCCTCGTCGCCGCGAACGTGAAGAGCTTAGGAGGCAATGGCCAATACGTCGTCACCCTGGCGAGCGTCCAGAATCAAAACGCCATCACCACAAACGTCGGGACTCTCGGAACCGACACGAGCATTCAGATGGCCGAGCCTGACAGCATTTATACGATCAACCGGACTCCGAACGACTCACGCTTCACCAATCTCTGGGGAATGCGGAAAATTTCTGCTCCAACTGCTTGGGACCGACGTGTCTCCGCAATCAATGTGGTGGTTGCCGTGATCGACACAGGTATTCGCACCACCCACGTAGACCTTCGCTCCAACCTCTGGACGAATCCTCGTGAAGTCGCCGGAAACGGCCGGGACGATGATGGTAATGGCATTGTCGACGATGTCCACGGTGCCAATTTCGTGCCCAGCAGAACAACCGGAAATCCACATGACGATAACGGCCACGGCACCCACTGCTCTGGCACCATCGCCGGTCATGGAAACAATGGCACTGGCGTCGCCGGTGTCGCCTGGAGAGCGAAAATCATGGGACTGAAATCCCTCAATCACGAAGGTAGAGGCTTTGGCTCAGACCTAATAGCTGCGGTCAACTATGCGGCAGCGAATGGAGCCGATGTGATCAACGCTTCGTTCGGTGGTGGCGGCTACTCGTCTTCAATGAAAGCGGCAATCGATGCCGCTGGACGTCGCGGAGTGGTGTTTGTAGCAGCTGCAGGAAATGACTCAGAGAACAACGACACCGATCCGGCCTATCCTGCATCGTACACGAGCTCGAACATCGTTTCTGTCGGAGCCAGCACATCCAGCGATGGAAGGGCACCCTTCTCGAACTACGGAGCACGATCGGTCGACTTGTTTGCCCCAGGCGTCGGTATCGAAAGCACGGGCCACCGGTTCAATACGTCCTATGTTTCCATGAGCGGTACCTCGATGGCAGCACCCCACGTTACCGGTGCGATGGCTCTGCTTAAAGCACAGTTCCCATCAGAAAGCGTTGCCGCTCGGATCTCCCGAGTGTTGACGACAACCGACCGCGTCACTGCCCTCCAGGGTCGTGCCCGCTACGGTCGCCTGAATGTGGGCCGCGCGATCGGATCGACTGCGCCGACTCCACCCTCAACAGACGTGGGCGATACACGTGCGACAGCCAAGTGGGTGCGGATACCATCGACGACAGCCGAACCGCTCAACCGCGCAAGAGACCTCGACTTCTTCCGGTTCTCACTGACACAACCAGCTGCCATCGTCGCTCAGACCACAGGTTCGACCGATACCTACGGACACCTGCTAGACGCTCAGGGACGGCAATTGGCCTACAACGATGACGGAGGCAGTGGCCGGAACTTCCGCATCGCCCGGACGTTGGCTGCCGGAACCTACTTCGTGAAGGTTCGTGGCTACAGCTCGACAACTACAGGTGCCTACAGTCTGGCCCTCACCGCCGCGTCAACTGGAACTCCTGAGGTGTCTCTCCACGGTCTGTCTGGTCGGACGATCCTAACCGCTGATCGCACGCCATCGGCAACTGATGGAACGCTCTTTGGAACAATCCAAGTCGGTAGAGAACTGATCCGGACATTCACCATTCGGAACACCGGCCGCGCCAACTTGACCGTGCGCAACCCGCGACTCATCCAAGGCCAAGCAGCCCAGTTCCGCATCATATCTCGTCCAGCCACTGTTGTTCGCCCAGGAAGCTCAACATCAATAAGGATCGGATACCGCCCACGAGCCAATGGAAGGCATCAGACCATCTTCGCCTTCACGACGAATGACAGCAATGAGCGAGTCCACTGGAACTACATCCGCGGAATTGGCAGAAGCGCTCCTTCTTCCGATATCCCAGGTGTGCCTAGAAACAACAGCCCATACATGCGAATCAACACCAATCGGACTATCACTATCGACCGGGCTCGAGACCGGGATGTCGTCAGAGTCTACGTCCCACGGACTGGAAGATTGGATACATTCACTACCTACACTGGTTCACGGCTCGACAGCTACCTCCACCTCTGGCAGTTGCAGCGCGGACAGATCCGCCAGATCCGGGTCAACGATGACAGTGGCAGCGGCTTCAACGCCAGAATCGCCACCCGAGTCCCACGTGGATGGTATTGGGTAGGAGTTCGGGCCTACAGCAGCTCACGAACCGGAACCACTAACCTGGCAATCCGCTTCCGATAGTCGAGAAACCGATCATCAATACCATAACAAGTCAGCGGTCGGACGTGAAAACGTCCGGCCGCTTTTTCGTGCCTACTCGGGTTCTGGTCGCAGAGAACGGGTCGACGTATTGGAGCAGTTCCGACAATCAATATTGCACCACTGCACACTTCTAAAGAGGGGACTGGGCAATTTGCCCGATCTCCGGATCGGATATTGAAGACCCACGGAAGGTTTACGGCAAAGAATCCCCGTCACTACAACGATTTTCACTCAATTTGACTTCCGTTTTTGATTTGGTCTCCACATTGCTCCTACTGGAAGCCTATGAGTCAAAACAACAACGAGTCATGCATCGCCATTTGTAACAGTCTACTCGCCGGAGAGATCTCGGCGGTAGAAACCTACGGCCAAGCAATCGAAAAATTCGCAGGGGAGATCACCTGCGACACCCTCAATCACTCCCGAGACCGCCATGCGGAGAACGTCGCGAAACTAAGAGAAAACGTTGTGCAGATGGGTGGTGAGCCAGCGACCGATTCCGGTCTGTGGGGGGAGTTCGCCAAGACCATCGAGGGAGCTGCCAAACTTCTCGGTAAAACCGCCGCCCTCGGAGCACTCCAAGCGGGAGAGAAGCATGGCCACAACGAGTATGAGTCGGCCCTAGAGAGTGATGATGTGATGCCTGAGTGCAAATTGATGATCCGCAATGAGCTACTTCCTAAGATCGAAAGGAACCAAGAGTTGTTAGCAAAACTTCAGGACATCCAATAGAGCGTCTCAACCATTATCCAGTCGCCGGCCATGCGATTGGGGTGACTGCAACCAACGCATTGCAGTGAGCCCTGCCGGCAGCTACTTCCCTCAGGCGAGCCGTTCGCTGGCAGTAGCGGCCTAATGAGGCGAGATGCTCAAGTTCCAAAGCTCCGCGGCCATATCGCGGCATCGTTTTGTTCAATCCAACCTCGCATGCCGTCAGCAAACTCTGCATGAATCCAGCCTTTCCGAATTTCGAGCAGACGAAACTCGGTGGCGGGGTGAAGCAGACTCGAAAAAGCGGGGTCGTAGATCAGCCCATCGCCTCGGCGAGCGGTTACAGATTCGGCAATGATGATGCCGAAACCTGCAAAGCGGCGTTGATCAATTCGATGGCAAATGCACGAAGCGACGAGCGCCAAAGCAACGCAACCCATCAGCGGGCCAATCCATTTTTGGCGCGATGAATTACCCATCCGCAGAAGCCGGTAAAGACACCAACATGCAACAGTCCAAGCGACTATAACAAGCCAAGCGGCAAGCCAAATCGGCCAACCCGCGAACCAACCGCCGATGCGACTGAACATCCCGGGCATCGGCGGTTCGATCCGATCAATCCGCTCCGAACGAACATGGGCGATACTTTTTGCAACTTCGTCGGATGCTTCAGGGAGAAGCTCGGCCCGCCGGTAAGCGTAGAGCGCTTGACCCAAATCACCCGACAGATAAGCGGCATTGCCCAGGTTGGTCAGAAGCTCCGGATTCTCGAAACCGCGATCATTCGCCAGGAGCTCAAAGCGTTGAGCCGAACGTCGATAGAGTTCACGAGCGGCGGCCGGATCGGTCAAAGCAGCGTCTTTGGCTTGGCGAAAGAACGCCTCGGCTTGATCGAGAATTTCACCATCACTTGGAGCTTCGTTGGCCTCGGAATGAGAGGCCAGCGAGAACGCGACGGCAGCGAGAACTGGTAGAATGGTCGTCTTGTTCATCGGAGATCTCGGGAGGGCGAGCAAGATTCAATGCGTCGAACAGCATCGTCTAGTTCATTCTTAGTCGCCCTATCGACACCGCTGTTTCCGTAGTCGATCGCGAGTCTACGCGATCCAGCGTCGGCCAGTGCTGCGAGTGAATCAGCGACCTCGGGCTCCATTTGCTCGGCAACACCGACCAATTCCGCCAGAGTATGAGTCCCTCGGCGACACCGATATCGGTCGGCTAAGTAATCACAAGTCGCCGTCTCGGTATCAACTCCAGAACTGATCGCGCTCGTGTATCGACGGTGCGCCAGACGCGCTCGATGGCCATCCGGGTCGGCCGCGATACGTGCTCGAACACGATCCCACCAGAGCGCAATCCCGGCCACTACGACAGGCAGCGCGAGCAGCACCCACCACCAAGCCCTGCGAAACAGCGGCGCGACAGGGGCAACCGATTTCAACTGCTGGACGCCTTCGGTGTTGGCACCGATTCCAGTCTCATTCAAGCCAACCTCGTTCTTTAGAGCCGAACCATCACCGAAGTCGGCGTCAAAGGAGGTGGCTGCATCAGCCTTGGTGACGGTGATCGCGATCGGGCCAGCGGTCGCCTCGCCATAACTCTTTGTTGCGGGGTCAAAATACGGGATCCGAATCAGAGGAATTTCAGGCGTGTTTGGTCGTATTGGCCGAAGTGATCGGACAGCTATCACCTCGTGCCCAACTAACTTGGCAGCTGCTTGTTCATCGGGAACGTGGAAGTGAACAGGGACACTCGACACAGCGGCAAGCTTCGGGATACGGATGGTCTGAGGGAACGGATGACCATCGGCAAACAGGGTCAAAGTTAACGGCTGGCCCGCTTTGAGAACCGTCGGCTCTGCGATAGCATCCAGTTGGAATTTACCGATGATTCCCGACTCATCAAATCCGTTCGGCTTGCCTTCAACAGGAAGGGGTAAGACCTGAAGTGAAGTTGGCTTCCCCGCACAGTAGACCTTTTCGAATTCACCGCGCAGATCATTGTCGAAGAAGTCGTTGTTAAAATAACTTGGATAGCGCGAACCCTTAAATCGACGATCCCGAGGTGCCACAAAGGCACAGACTACCGTAGGCGCTGGAAGATCGATACGACCTGGATACGCCGGAACAACAACTCGCTGAAAGGTGATCCGATCAGGACGCTCCGCTCCATCGCCAGCGGCCACCTCGGCGATCACACGTTCGGATCCGAGAGGAATACCAATAGCTTTCGGGCTCGATGGATCAATCTTGGACAGCGTAGCGAACTGCTTTAGCCTGCCGTCGGAGAGGGCCGGGATCCGCAAATCCAGTGCCCGGATTCCATTGAGGGAAAGCTTGCTCTCCCAAGTAAATGTCACGGTGATCGGCTGGCCAACGTAGCAAGTTTCTTCAGAAAACGAGACCGTGAGCTTCATCTGATCGGTCTCGGTTGGCGTTCCTATTTCCACCGTCTGGGCATCGGTCTCGAGGACAGCTCCACCAGCCGAAATACTAAAACTCGGAATGATCGCCGACCCGGGCCGCAGTGGGATGGCTTCGTAGGTTACGGTGTAGCGTTTCCGGCCATCAGCGGCTTCCGAAGCAACGCCCCCTACCTTCTGAATGGTCAAGCTCGGACTGTCGGGGACAATTGGATCGGGCACTGCCCCGGAGTCATCAACCACAACGTAGAAGGTAAATGACTCGCCAAGAAACAGCGGCTGATCGCCAAGCACGAGCCTGACTTCTGACGCCGCATGAATCGGACTGGAAATCAAGACGACGCTGAGGACGAAAAAGAATCTGAGAGAATTCATCACCAGTCTTTGTCCACGGGTTGGTATTGTTTACCTCGGGATTTCTCACGCGACTCGCGGTGCTCTCGCTCCTCCATGAGAAGTTCTTGGGGATCAATCATCGGAGGCGGGATGTCTTGGTTCTGGAGATCGACGGCGCTTTGGCTGCTCTGATAATCGGATGGTGTTCCGTCACCTTCTTGATCGGTTTCGTCCCCATCTTCCCCCCAATCATCCTCATCAGATTCGCTCGATTCCCCCTCGTCCGAGGTCTCGCCTTCTTGCTCTTCGTCGCTGGGGTCTTGCTGGTCGTTGTTAGTTTGATCTCGAGCCATCGCAGCCTCTTCGGCCCGAAGCCTTGCCAGTTCCAAATTCCAAGCCGCATCTTTCAGGCTGGGGTCGATATCCAGCGCTGCACGAAAGGCGCGGGCCGCAGTCCGGTATTCGACAACCGGATCGGGGGCGACTAGATACGCTTCGTCATCACCCTCTTCGAGATCGGGACTACCAAGAAACTCCGGTTCGGAAGTCGCGAGGTCAAAATGGCAACGCCCGAGATTATAGATTGCCTTAGCGGCGAAGCTTGGGTTGAGCGAACCGCCGAGTTGGGCAGCGCGATGAAAGGCATCCGCAGCGCTCCGAAGATCCCCATCGGCATGTAAGGCGACGCCTTGATTATAGATCGCACGTGGTTCGCCAGAAGGTGCATCGCTGACTTCTTCGGCTTGAACCTGAGGGCTAGGGAATCCAACGAAAAGAACACCAACGACAACCGAGGTCGCCTTGGCCAAGTCAGTGGAAGTGTTCCCGGAACGTCCATCTCGATTCCTGCGTAGACCATCCTTCAGTGCGCCACTCAGGGAATGACCGAGTAAACAAATCAGAGCCGCTGCCAGAAATCCGGGAAATTCATCCCGCCATCGCATCATGGTTTCGCCAGCCATATCGGGATTGTGTTGTTGAAGATGACGAACCAAATCATGGTAGACCTCGCCGAGCGCGAGGCTTCGGGTGCCCGCATGTAGATAAACCCCGCCCTTTGCCGCATCAGCCATTCCTCGAAGAGCGGCCGGCTCAAGGCGACTCCACACTTCTTTTCCCTGATGCAGGGTAAAACTTGAACCCCCACTTTGGGATGCTCCCTCCGTCTGGCCTTTGGAAGAAGGGCGTGCCGGAACTCTCGCTCCTGTGATGTCGTCGCCGACCCCAATCGCGATCAGAAATACACCGTATTCATCGAGCTCAGCGGCAGCGTCACCAGGCTGACTCTCCTGATCCCCGCCATCACTAATCAATACAATGTCCTGCAATCCAGCTCGATCGGGATCCAGCAACTTATCGACTGTCTTCCGAATCGCATCACCGATTCGAGTGCCTCCATGATCGACGTTTTCGGGTGACGCCTCTTCGACCATCCTCCAGAAATAACCGTAGTCAGTCGTCAGGGGACAGACTGTGCTCGGAGAACCGGCGAAAGTGACCAAGCCGACCCGATTGCCTTCAAAGCTCTCGACACAATCGAGGATCGCCCGCTTGGCAGAAGTCAGCCGATCAGGCGTTAGGTCAGCCGCCAACATCGATCGCGAAACATCGAGAAGGAACAGCACATCGCGACCACCACGAGTGACTTCTGTCGGCTCCTTCTTCCACGCAGGCCGAGCAATCGCCAATCCTAAACAAACAATCGCTCCTAGAAGCAAGCACAGCCGAAAAACGCGAAGCAATTTCGAAGTGAGACTCTCAGCGTCTGAAGAACCAGTGAAATCCCGTAGCGTCTTTCGCCTTCCGCGTCGACCGACAGCCAGTGCCCAAATCGCAACAACGATCGCGATCAATAGCAGTGGCAAAAGAGCTGGTGAAAGAATAGTCAAGATTTGTCAATTATTCAACGCTCGGAAGAGACGACACGGTTCAACGGAGTGGGGATTCAAATAATACAAATAGAAAAAGCCATTGTAATAGGCGGCTCAAAGATTCGGCGACAGCTTCGGTGATGGCAACATTTGAAATTGTTGAGGACGAGGAATTGAAGCTGATCAAAGCTACCATTAAGAATGAGACCATCCGAGCTGAAGCGGGGGCACTCCACTACATGATCGGAGAGAGAAATGGAGCTAGCGGCCGGATTTTCCAGTGGTGAAGGTCTTTTCCAAACGAAAGTTGAGGGCACCGGCACGGTCATTCTCAAAGCCCAAGGCAAGATCCAAGCGATCAATCTGAACGACCAAAAACTCGTTGTCGATGGCTCATTCGCCGTCGCCCGACAAGCCCACATGTCCATGAACATCGGTCCGCGATCGATGGCAGATCGCCTAATTAATCAGACCTTCCCTAGTAGAATTTTTCTCTACTTTCGGACTGGCGGTGAAGCCAACTGATCGACCACAGACTTCTCGATTAGGAACACTTCGGGAACTGAGTCGACAGTTCCATAGTAGAGTTCCGCTGAACCACCGGATGCTTGCTCGCCAGTTTTGGCGAAAGACAGGCGTAGATTAATAATTTCACCATTGGGCCCTCCACCCGCATCTGGCTTCTGTAGTGTCACATCAATCACCAATTCTGGCTCCTTGAGAGCAGCAAATCCAACGCCACCCTCTGCCAGCCAGTCAACGGCCTGCAGGGAACCTAACTGGGCAACCAGAGCCTCTGCCTGCGAGGGATCGACGAGGTCTGAAACATCAGTTCCCCCACGTTTCAGAGACCAAGCCCCTGTCTGAAAATCATATCGAAGATCCGTAGGGGCAGCCATTCCCGGACTGATTCTCAATGCACGGAGCGAAAAGATACTAAATCGCATCACCCCCGAATCTTTCCATTTCACTGCTTGAGAAGGAATTTCGTTGAGAATCTCTGAATCGACTCGGTAAACAAACGGGTCACCTTCCCAATGCGCAAACACACGACCCCGATCTCCACCTAAAAGAAGTCGCTCTCCAGGGCCGCCAGGGCCTGAGAGAAACGAAACAACAAGCGCAGGATTATCGAGTCCAAACTCAGTCAGGGATGAGGCCGAATCCGAAGCAAAGTCGAGAATCTCCTGCTCATTGATAGCCGTAAACAAACGTTTAAGGCGCGCTGGACTTGCGAGTTCGAATCTCTCTTGGCGGCGCAACACCCAACCCTGCTGCGACCGAACAAGATCAACGGGAAGTCCAGAAGGAGTCTCAATCAACACCGCCCCGATGCCTTCCTCATTGAGCCTGGCAAGACGGCGGTTGCGCAGGTCATTGGTGTTATAGCGCAGGGCCGTCATCAGACGAGAATCCACTTCCATCGGAATCGGGCGGTTCGAGACTCGAGCATACACTTTACGATCGTTCGAATACCGAGGCCGGTCTGGCAGAACATAGTCTTCGCTCTCTACCGGTTCGGCATCGGCTTCTTCAACAGATACTACCTTCACCGATGGCGATGCGCCCGCGACATCAGCCACCACTGCTACAGTAGGGGTCGCGGTGGCAGGAGTCGAGTCGGTGTCGTTCAGAACTTCCCAGAAACTCAATGTAACTGCATTTTCGTCGGTCGCGGTTTCCCCCAGAACTAATGTCACTACATCTGATGGATCAGGTTCGGCTGGTTGAATCTTGTCAGGGCCGATAAACGCTTCGGCTTCAACGCTCCCGATCAGAGCCAGTAAGCCCTCGATTGCATCATCATCTGCGTCGGTCTGGAGCGGACGAACAATTTTCCAAAAATCGTCCAGCGTTTCTCGTTCAAACGTTAACTCGCCTTGCTTGCCACGATAGACAATATGGCGAGTGAGATCGGGACTGCCTCCCCATAGAAGGCGATCCCTCACTTGGTCAGGCTCGAATTGAAGGAGATCCCGAACAATGCTCGCAACGAGATACACTGGCTGGGCTTTCGAGGCAGCACGTCCAGCTAGTGAAGTGCCGTTCTCGACTGAACGGAGATGAACCGTATCATTCATTGCTCCCGATGTACCGACCTGAACCGTATAACGATCACCCTTTCGGTCAGTAAGCGACAAGACGGTCGCAGACTCATCGAGCCCAAACTCTTTCAAATCAAAATCAGAACTCTCAACTTCCTCCGAGGAAATCTCTTCGAGGATATGAAGGGAGCAGGCCGCCTCGATCAATCCGGCAACCCAATCAGTATCGGCGCGATCTTCGACAGTCCCAGTCACTTTCCAACGAGTTTTTGCTACTCCCTTTGTTTCACTTTCAGCCAATTCTTCAACCGGCGTCAGCCCGAGCGGGTGGCTCTCCGAATCACTGTTCTCTTCTGACAAATCGGCATTCTGATCGACAGCGCGAACAAACTCCAAATTGACCAAAGAGTTCTTCACGGACACCGCGACAATATCACGAGGATTCGCCAAGATCACATACGGCGGACGGGACTCAGTCTCGGTCGTTGTCAGGAGTGTTCTCTCCTTCAAATAGACAAAGGCAAATGCGCCAGCAGCAACCAGAAGAAGCAGGATCGTGGTTCCGGTTCGCATATCGTGGGCAGTTTAAAACGGGGCTCTTTAGATGACTGACTATGCTCGGCGCAGACTCCAGACAAAGAAGCCGAAGGCCATCACTGTTCCAGGTAACGTGATCGCAACGATCCAGAAAATCCGCTGATGCTGTTCTGGGGTCAGACTGATCTGGTGCCGCTGTTTAATCTTCGGCGCGATACCGATGAGCTCTTCGCGATCAAGAATCCAATTCAATGCCATCCCAACAAAATCGTAGTTCGAGGAAATCTGAATGTCTGGATCGATCAGTGTTGCGTTTCCAACAACCACCATCCGGGAAGAATCAATCCGCAAACGCTCATCTGCCAAAGCACCGAGCTCCGCGCTAGCGGCGACGTAAATTGGCGGCGAGTGATCCTCAGGCCCGAGTGTCGGTAGACGTTCACGGAATTTAGTTTCACCCCAATAGCGGTTGGCGGCTTCAAGCAACGGCTTCACTTCAATCGTCCGCTTCTGCAGTTCTTCGCTACCCTCATCAACTTGCAGTGACTGAGTCTCGCCAGCGAACGTCGTGACCACTCCCCACACCTGCTTAGTCATGCTGTGGACAGGGACAAATTGGCTCTGAACACTAAACTCCTTTTTCGAACCAGTTCCCGTTGAGGAAGCATACATCACCCGATCGATCCTCGGACGAATCCCATTCTCAGCCAAGAAAGAATTGAGCCGAGGAGTTGTCCCGTCTGGATTTAATAAACACAGCACTCCGCCGCGACGACGTTCCCAGTAATCGCGCACCATCTGAACCTCACGATCGGTTAGGTCGTAGAGCGCGTTCACTAGGATGATTCCATCCGCATCATCTGGAATGGTTTCGGCGTTTTCGATCTGGAGCGGCACGATCCGAGCATTCTGCCGGCGAGCGAAAGCTTCTAACTTGTCGAGAGCTGTTCCCTGATCAGATCGGCGAAGCTTGCCTTTCCCTGCAAGAATATACAGAGTCCTCCGACTTCCTTCACTGACCGAAATCATTGCCGAAGTGATCGCATCCTCACCGTAGAATTCGATCTTGGTTGGCTGAGTAGGCCCCGCGGCAAGTCGGCGCTGATTGTTTTTTGGCGCGTAAATCATCTCTGAAGCTCCGACCATCCGAGATCGCTCTCCAGAGATTACAATGACACCATTCTCTCCGATCTCTAAACCGTGATCGCGAGTAATCTCCCTGAGCTTATCGGAATCGCGGGCAGGGTCGATTTGAAGAATTTCGATCTTCTTTGGAGCCCTCCGCTGGTATTCGGCCACTAAAGCAGAAACGTCTTGGCCAAGCGCGGATCCCCGCGAAAACGCCACCACTAACTGCATCGGCTCATCCAGACTTTCTACGAAGTTTGTTGTGGTCGATGACAAGGTATAGTCATTGCCTCGAGTTAAGTCCCAGCGCTTGTAGTGACGGATCCCGAGGTAGTTGACAAAACCTAGAATGATCACTGCAAGAACACATTGAAGTAGAACATTGACGCCGATGCCAAAGCGGCGCACGGGCTTGGCAATCGCTACATCGCGGCCGGGCTTCGAGCGTGCGTCCTTAGGGATAAACTCCTGCATTCGTTCTTCGTTTCGGGTATTCGAATCGATTCTTTAGTCAGCCTGCTAAGCCTTCCAACGTCGGTATTCGAGAGCCTGGTGGGTTAAGAAAAGAAAGAACCCAGCCAGTGACACATAATAGACAACTGGACGGGTATCGACGAGACCCGAGGTGAATCGCTGGAAGTGTTCGTAAGGCGCGATGTAAGAGAGAAACTCATGAATTTCCGGCGCGATATTGTTGCCCAAATGCAGCGTAAATAGACCCAAGAGAAAATGCATCAAACACATCGTGAACGCCATGACTCCGGCAACAATTTGATTAGAGGTGAGAGCCGAAGCGAAACAACCAACGGCCAAATAAAACAAACCAGTCAGCCCAAGAATCATCAGCGACCCGGTCAGCTCTCCGCGTGGAATCACCGTGCCTTCTCCGGTGATTTCGACGAACAAGAAAAAGTAAAGAACACTCGGCAGCCAGATTACTGAATAAAACACCACAGCGGCCAGATATTTGGAAATCAACACCTGCCAACTCCGCACAGGAGCCGTAAGCAGAGTTTCCATGGTTCCCATTTTGCGCTCTTCCGAAAACAACCGCATTGTAACCAGTGGAAAGATCGGGAAGAAGGACAGCCAGAACCAGAACGAAGTGTAAGTCCAGAGCACAAGGCTACCCTCGCTAGCACTTCGCTCCAAAACAGTCAAAGCGGCCTTGAACGAGAAACCGGTCAAGATCATGACGAGCGCGATCACGACATACGCGATCGGCGACAAGAAGAAGGCGCGAAGCTCTTTTCCGAGCAGAATGAACAATATCCTCATGTGGCTTAAAGTCGTTTAGCAGCAACCCTATGCGGCAGCATTGTCGGTGTGAGTGAGTTCGACGAAAGCATCCTCAAGCGACGCACGATGCAGCACGAACTCGCGCAGAGGCCATCCTGCTGCTGCGATTGCAGCATGGACTTGAGACCGGATATCTTCTTTCGAGTCGGCGATGATTTGGAGGGCTATCCAGCCATCGGGATCGGGTTCGGCGCTACCGTCGGGATCAGCTAACCGCACTTTCCGAACACCGTTCACCTTGCCCAATTCGGTGCGAACCTCAGCAGCGGTCGCTTTGACCTCAATCCGAAGAGCTCCAGCTGTCCGGAGCTTTGCTATGAGATCTTGCGGAGTGCCTTGAGCCCGAATCTTACCCTCATTGAGAATAATGACCCGCTCGCAAATCGCTTCAACCTCGGACAAAATATGGGTTGATAGCAAGATTGTCCGCTCCTCACCGAGATCGCGGATCATACTGCGAACTTGGCGGATCTGATTTGGATCCAACCCGTTTGTCGGCTCATCGAGAATTAATAGCGGCGGATCGTGAATCAGTGCCGCTGCCATCCCGACCCGCTGGCGGTAGCCTTTCGAGAGGCTAGAAATCATCTTCTTGCGAACGTCGGTGACCCGGCATTGCTCCATCGCCAAGCCAGCTTGACTGCGTAAACTCTTTCCGCCGAGACCATGAAGCCGCCCAACAAAATGGATGTACTCTTTTACCCGCATCTCATTGTAGAGGGGAACGTCCTCAGGCATGTAGCCAATCTTCGACCGCGCCTTGATCGACTGGTGGAAAACATCGTGACCGCCAACGAGAGCAGTTCCGCTGGTCGGTGGCATATAGCCGGTCAACATTCGGAGCGTTGATGTCTTGCCTGCGCCGTTTGGCCCCAGAAATCCTACGATTTCGCCAGTTCCCACCTCAAAACTGATCTCATCGACTGCAGCACGCCCCACATATTTTTTGGTGAGCTTGTCGGCGCGGATCATTCTAGTAGTTGGGCTGGGAAAGACGGCGAGAGACCGCCGGGATGGATCTGAGTGGAGCCGACCTTTTTACCGCCGATCCACGTCGTTGACAAGCTTCACGCGACAGAATGCATCGATTCGCGCATTTGTGCGCCTAGAACCGCTTGCTAGCCTTCCCCTACTGTTTCTAGAGATTGGATCGAATTTCGATTCGCGATACGCGACAGATGGAGCAAGGTAGAACGTCTCGCTGTTTCCCAGATGAACTCAAACCTGCCCTCCCGCGCGAACTCAGCCCTTTTAGAGGAAAAATACGCCAATTGGAAAGCCGATCCCAACTCGGTTGAAGCCAATTGGATTTCATTCTTTGAAGGATTTGAACTCGGCATGGCCCAGCCCCCGGCCAGCCCTCCACAAATCGGTAAAGCCGCGAAGTCCGGAGCTCTTGCCGAAGCCGAGCCATCCTCTCCCGATACGACGGTAGCCGCCGCTGCAATCGGAGCCACTGCCGGTGCCGCCGCTGTAGCTGCTTCTTCAAATGATAGTGGAAGTGCCAATGTCATTCCCGCAACCAATGAAGAGTTAGCCTTCCGAACGAAAGTGGTCGAAATGGTCTACCGCTTCCGCAGCCTCGGACATATCGGTGCGTGGACTGACCCTCTCTCCGATGAAGCTCCTGACCGCGAGGAGCTTTCTCTGGAAGGTCTCGGCTTCAAAGAATCCGATCTCGACCGCCAGGTTCTGACCAATTTCTATCGGGGCGGTGAGCGATTGAACCTGCGCGAAATGATCGATTCGCTTCGCCGTACCTACTGTGACCGAATCGGTTTCGAGTTTATGCACATTCAAAATCCGGAAGTGCGCAATTGGCTGCGCGACCGGGTCGAGAATCGGCACAATGCTCAGCCCTACGAAAAATCTACCCGCATTGACGCCCTGCGTTGGGTTCTCGAACCCGAGTGCTTCGAGGAGTTTCTGCACAAAAAATACGTCGGTCAAAAACGCTTCTCGGTTGAGGGCGGCGAATCGGTAATGGTCGCTCTGCAGACGATTTTCGAGGCCTGCCCAGCGCGAGGCGTCAAAGAGATCGTGATGGGTATGGCCCATCGTGGCCGTCTGAGCATTTTAGCTAATTTCCTCAAGAAACCGCTCGAAGTCATTCTTCACGAGTTCTCGGAGAACTATGTCCCAAATGCGGTCGCCGGTGACGGTGATGTGAAATACCATCTCGGATTCGAGACCAAGCGCCCTACTAAATCAGACGAGTCCATTGCTATCTACTTGGCCGCGAACCCGTCCCATCTCGAAGCGGTCAATGCCGTGGTCGAGGGCAAGGCGCGGGCTCGTCAGCGGATTATCGGCGATGCCAAAACCCGCAACCAAGTTCTTCCACTGCTAATCCATGGTGATGCTGCCTTCGCCGGTCAGGGACCGGTGGCCGAGGTGCTCAACCTGTCTCAACTGCCCGGATACCGCACCGGTGGAACGGTGCATATCATCATCAACAATCAGATTGGCTTCACCACGATGCCAGCTGATGCGCGCTCGTCGAACTACTGCACCGACGTCGCGAAAATGATCGAAGCACCGGTTCTTCACGTCAACGGAGACCACCCTCTGGAAGTGATGTTTGCGGCTGAGCTAGCGTTTGAGTTTCGCCAGAAATTCGGCCGTGATGTCATCATCGACATGGTCTGTTTCCGCCGTCATGGGCACAATGAAGGAGACGAGCCGGCCTTCACTCAGCCGACCACCAATCGTAAAATCAAGGCCCACAAGACAGTCTCTGAAATCTATCGTGAGGTGCTGATTGAAGAAGGCACCCTGTCTCGCGATGAGGCATCGAAGATCGAAACCGACCTTCAAGACCACCTCGAGCAGGAGCACACCCGACTCAAAGAAGTCGAAGCAGATCCTACGAGAACCAACCAGTTCGCGGGATCTTCTGCAATCGAGCAACCGGATTACACGCACGATCCGGTGATCACCGGAATCAACAAAGAGCGATTACTCGGAATTGGCCGGAAACTGGTCACGATTCCCGAAGACTTCGGCATCAACCCAAGCCTGAAGAAACGCTTCATCGGTGCTCGCGAAAAAGCTGTCGAAAGCGGCGACGGCTTCGATTGGGCGCACGCCGAAGCCTTGGCTTTCGGTTCGCTACTCACCGAAGGCACTCCCGTGCGGCTCTCAGGTCAGGATGTCCGCCGTGGAACGTTCAGTCATCGTCATGCCGTCCACTACGACACCAACGACCGCGACCGATACATCCCGCTAAAAAACCTGTCAGACGACCAAGCCGAATTCTGCTGCTACAACTCGCTGCTTTCGGAAGCGGCCGTGCTCGGCTTCGACTACGGCTACACGCTGATGGTGCCGAACATGCTGATCTGCTGGGAAGCCCAATTCGGTGATTTCGCCAACGGCGCGCAGGTCATGATTGACCAGTTCATCGCCTCTGCAGAATCCAAGTGGCAACAACCGAGCAACCTCGTCATGCTCCTCCCGCATGGATACGAAGGTATGGGCCCTGAGCACTCCAGTGCTCGGCTCGAGCGATTCCTCCAGCTCTGCGCCGAATCCAATATGCAGGTCTGCCACTTGACGACACCGGCCCAATACTTCCACGCACTCCGTCGCCAAGTCCGCCGCGAATTCCGCAAGCCGCTGATCCTGATGACGCCGAAGAGCCTGCTCCGTCATCCGAGCTGTATTTCGTCCGCCGATGACATGGCTGAAGGAACTCACTTCCACGAGTTCCTCGATGATGACCAGCTCATCGAAGACCGCACACGGGTCACCCGAGTGATCTTCTGCACCGGAAAGGTCTACTACGATCTGCTCGAGTTCCGGAACTCCAATAAACTGCGCAACGTTGCCATCGTCCGTGTTGAGCAACTCTACCCGTTCCACTGGGAAGAGCTGCGCGAGATCGTTTCGCTCTATCCACGAGCCAACAAGAAATTCGTCTGGTGCCAAGAGGAGCCACTCAATATGGGTGCCTGGTCTTACATCGCTCCGAGACTTGAAAAGGCGACCCGCAGTCGGGTTCGCTACGCAGGTCGCGATCGCTCGTCCAGCCCAGCTGCCGGGTCGAAGGCGATCCACATTCGCGAGCAGCGTAAACTCGTTGAAGACGCCTTCTGCGTGTAGGTTTTCGAGACGTCCAAAAAATTTCCCACATTCCATACCATCCCAATGAGCTTTGAGGTCAAGATTCCAGACTTAGGCGAATCCATCGCAGCCGCCGAAATCGGCGAATGGCACAAGAAAGAAGGCGATACCGTCGCGGTTGGCGATCTCCTCGTCACTCTCGAAAGCGACAAGGTTTCGCCTGAAATTCATGCCGAAGCAGCCGGAGTCATTTCCGACCTCGCGCCCGAAGGTGATGAGATCGAAATCGGTGGCGTGATTGCTCGGATCGCAGAAGGAGCTGGTGGTTCGACACCGGAAGCAACACCTGAACCAGAGCCGGCTGAAGCAGATCCGGCCGACGCATTTTCCATCAAAGGCGATGGGAAGACTCCAAGCGGGCCGACATCTTCACCTGCTGCAAGGAAGCTTGCTGAAGAAATTGGCATCGACTTGAATGCCGTCATGGGATCCGGAAGTGATGGACTAGTCACTGCCGAAGATGTTGAGAAAGCCGCCGGGATTGCCCACCTTCCCAAGTCGGCTCCAGTCGCGGCTCCAGTCGCGGCTCCAGTCGCGGCTCCAGTCGCGGCTCCAGTCGCGGCTCCAGTTGCCGCACCTGAGCCAACACCCAAATCCTCGGCCCCGACTAAAATCGTCAGCGCTCCGAATCCCGAAGGTCGGGTGACCCGAAAGCGGATGAGCCCACTGCGTCGGAAAATCGCCAATCACTTGGTTTCGGCACAACACAACGCTGCCATTCTCACGACGTTCAACGAAGCCGACATGTCGGCTGTTATGAAGCTGAGAAAGGAAGTTCAGGAAAGTTTCGTCGCCCAACACGGAGTTAAATTGGGCTTCATGTCGTTCTTCGTGAAAGCCACCGTCGAAGCGCTCAAAGCCGTCCCGTCGGTCAATGCTCAGATCGAAGGTGATGAGATGGTAACCAATCATTTCTACGATATCGGCGTCGCAATCGGCACCGAAAAGGGATTGATCGTTCCAGTTCTCCGTGACTGCGAAAAGAAGTCGTTCGCCGAAATCGAACAAGACATCATCGACTACGCGACCAGCGCAAAGGATGGAAAGATCGGTATCCAAGACCTCCAAGGCGGCGTCTTCACGATTTCGAACGGAGGAGTCTATGGCTCGCTGTTGAGCACCCCGATTCTCAACCCACCGCAAAGCGGAATTCTCGGGATGCACACCATTCAGCAACGCCCGATCGCAGTGGAAGGCGAAGTCGCAATCCGGCCGATGATGTATCTGGCTCTGTCCTACGACCACCGGTTAGTTGATGGCAAGGAGGCGGTCACGTTTTTGCTGCGGATTAAGGACTGCATCGAGAACCCAGCACGCCTGCTCGTTGGAGCGTAGTTTCTCGGACAGCCGATTTCTATTTTTGTAGGAGGAAGTTCACGACCGATGAACACGCATGATCGGTCGCCAGCTCCCCAATTCCCCACAACTATAATTCTGCCTTTCGCCGCGGCAGCAAGTCTGTAGATTTGAGACTGTGGACTCCTTTTGTCGAAACCTTATCCTCCGATGCACGATCTTCCTCGCGTTGGCATCCGCAGGCCCCAGCTTCGCCACGAAATTTGGCGACCCAGAGCGCCGGGAAGTCACTTCGCCAAATGGTGAGTTCGTCTTGGTTGTCGACCCCGAGACCGAAATCCACACCATCGCCCACACCTCGGCTCCCACAGTCCATCTCTGGGAGTTTGAGTGCCCCGTCTGGCACAACCCATTCGTGCTTTCAGATGATGGTCGAACCGTCGCTGTCGTCACTTGGAAGCACATCCAAGAGCAGCGACTCGACAAAGCAGACGCCGTCACGCTCTACCGGAGCACAGGCAGCTTGGGCGGATTCGGGTTCGACCGAGTGTTCCCGAAACCTCCCAAAACCAGCAAGGTCTTCGAAGGCGGCCCCGTGGGTGAAGACTGGCGGACATGGTATGACGAGGTCACTTGTGACGGCAGAACGCTGATCATTCATCGAACTGACGGCGGTTTTGCTCAGGTGGATCTCAATAAAGGGCTCCTCGGGGACGTCGCTGGCGGCCCATCGAAACTTCCCTTACTTCTATTGATCGGCATTGCCGCAATCGCGGTCATCGGGATCCTCGTCTACAAAATCACCGTTAAAAAATACACGGTTGTTGCTGATCCTCCGACGTCGTTCGCGACCAAAAAGAAGCGATCAAAGTCGGCCCCGAAGGTTCAAGAATCATCTGACGCGAAAAAGACAGCCGACGGTGAATCTGACCTTCCCTAGATTGAATCGACGCCGAGCCGCATCTACTAAGGAATCCAATGTTCCCCTCCAATACGCCCCGATACCGATATCACGTTCTCGGCATCAGCTTACTCACTTTCGGACTAGCGACATCCGCCTTAGCCCAACAAGCGCACACGGCGAACCTCGATCCACTGGTCGACATCCCGTCCTGCTTCGAGTCACTGACACCCGATACCCTGGAGTCGACCTTTGCCGCTCCGGGAAGTCTCGAAAAGTTCAAGTGGCTGACATCCGACCGCACGCGTGCCCTCTTTCAGAAGCAGCCGTATTCGAATCATACGATCAATCTGTCCCTGTTTGGCGGAACCGTCCCGATTGAAGAGGCTGTCGTCGACTTTACGGCCGATGGCAAATACCTCGGTGCGACCATCTCCATCTACAACCGAGGAGACGGAGGATCGATCACCGCTGAAGACTTCGACGCACGATTCAAGAAAACCGGCAGCCAGCTAGGAGAGCGTCTGTCTGTCCGGCCATTTAGTCGCAAAGCTAATCCCAGACAAGGGCTGCTCACCGAGGGATATACTTGGGTCTCTTCCAGTGGCATGGCAGTACTAGAGCAAAACCCGGAAGTCAAAGATGGAACCATCGAATTCCTCCGAATGCGGGTCATGCGCCGAGACGCCAAAGGGCCGCTGGCTGCAGCTATGAATTCGCGCAGCGGCGCTTCCGTGAAACTGTCTGAACTCGCCCGCAACGTCGAAAAACTCGATGATGGCTCAGTAGTGATCACGCAAGTTCCAATGGTTGATCAAGGCGCGAAAGGTTACTGTGTGGTGGCTTCCGCTCAGCGGATTTTCGAATACTACGGAATCCCTTGCGACATGCACCAACTGGCTCAAATCGCGGGGTCAGACGCGGCCAGCGGCACCAGCAATCTGGCGATGGTCAGAGGTTTGGAAAAGATCGTTCACCGCTTTAAAACCCGATTTAAAATCTACTGCATGACGGCAGGATCCGGACGCCTTCACGAAATCGAGCGCGAGTTGACAGTCGGGGACGTCTTCGAAGAACGCGATTTCGGCAAGGAAGTCCGGCGGTCGATCGACGCGGGAGTTCCGCTACTCTGGAGCCTCGAACTTGGCCAATTTCCTGAAGAAGGACGCACTCCCCAGGTTGGCGGTGGGCACATGCGTTTGATCATCGGCTACAACGACAAGACCGGAAACCTGCTGTTCAGCGACTCGTGGGGAGCCGGCCATGAACGCAAGCAGATAAACGAGGCCCATGCCTATCGGGCAACCCGAGGTCTCTATGCTTTGTTGCCGACGACGCGGTAGGAAGCAGTGGCGATCTGACAGCGAGCCTGAATAGTTATGGCTACGGTGGGCCAAGACGTCTCGGCCTAGAAAATCGTATCGTCCCACCACCAACTAGTCATGGCTTAGCCTCGTAGTCGTCGCCGTGGAAGAACTTGGTGACAATCGCGACGATGATCCGCCGACGATCGTCGAGACGCCAGTGTTGAAGAGCCAGGCAAGCGCGCCAGAATAGAAACGATGTTGATTCGCAAAGGTTCCAAAAGCTCACCCTTAATGCTGGAAAATATAATAAGTATGGAATACTCCATTTTTACCTTGTGAACCACAATCTTTTCAGTAAATATGAGGCCAGCAAGACAGCCTTCGCATGAGACAGCATCATTTTGGGAAGCACCGAAATTGTAACAGTGTATTTCGAGACGGTCTGAGGAAGGTGATTTAGAACTACAGTGGCAATCTCGCCATCAACTCCAAAATCAAAGCGCCATGAACATCAAAAAGTCGAACCTCTCCCCTAGAATGTCGAATCTGACTCAGCTTCTACCGATCGGATTTCTGATGACACTTAGCTCAGCACAAGGAGCGGCGCTCTGCACGACTGTCGCCTCTTTCGATCTCGTTGACGACTTCATCAAGGTCGGCTCCAATTTTACCGGACCAGGTATCTACGATGCCTTCGATGCAGCTACCGGTTTGGCTGGTTCTGATGGTGTTCCAGATTTTGAGATCACCATTACCACCGGGGGACTTGGGCCTGACGGCAACAACGTCTTGTGGAGCGCCAGCGTCGATACAACCACTACTGGGCTCCGAAGCACCATCGATCCTTCTTTCATCTCGGGTTCCGGAGTGACTGCCAACAACAGTGGTCACGTCGCTTTCCAGACGCTGACTATTAATTTCTTAGCTGGAATGCAGGTCGAAGCGGGAGATGTCGCAGATTTCGGCTGGTCGAGTGGAAACACAGCTGGCATTGGCTACGAAAATTCGACCATTCAATACTTGGACGCCGGTGGGAATCCGTTTACTGCCGACCCCGGCTCGACCCCCTATTTAACCAATGGCGCGGGCGCCTCGGGTTACACTGGCGTGGGCACTTTTCATGCGAATGAAACTCAGACCAACCAGGACGTTGGGACAAACTTAGTTGCTGCCGGTTCGAGCGGCAGCTCGAATGGTGTTTCGACGTCGGGTATAGCCTCAGGGCTTGCCCCCACGACGTTGCTTGGAGGATTACGATTCACTCAATATTTGCAAGACGTTCGTGGCATCGACAACGGTAACACTATATTCACGGCGACGATCAACGACCTAGACTTGG